>TARA_R110002072_G_scaffold42064_15_pt1 | contig 27044 bp, 17 predicted proteins | sample TARA_R110002072 | Tara Oceans TARA_R110002072 (sample SAMEA4397118) | marine metagenome | biome: Polar Biome; feature: [SRF] surface water layer (ENVO:00010504); material: water (ENVO:00002006), including particulate matter (ENVO:01000060) such as... | depth 5 m | reverse complement strand
CCCGGTGAGCCCGCCGATCGAGAAGGTGAAGAGGAACATCAGCGAGTAGAGCATCGGTGTGTTGAGGACGATCGAGCTCTTGTAGAGCGTCGCGATCCAGTTGAAGATCTTGATCGCTGTCGGGATAGCCACAAGGAAGGTGAGCCCCGAGAACAGGATCGCGGCCAGCTCGCCCATGGCGGTAAAGATATGGTGGCCCCACACGAGGAAGGACACGCCGGCGATACCCAGCGAGGAGAACGCGATCGCGCGGTACCCGAAGATATGCTTGCGCGAATGCACGGCGAGCACCTCGGAGATGATGCCCATGCCGGGCAGGATCATCACATACACCACGGGGTGGGAGTAGAACCAGAAGAAGTGCTGGTAGAGCACCGGATCGCCGCCGAGGGCGGGATCGAAGATGCCGATGTGCATCAGGCGTTCGAACATGAGCAGCAGCAGCGTGATCCCGATGACGGGTGTCGCCAGGACCTGGATAATCGAGGTCGCGTAGAGCGCCCAGATCATCAGCGGCATATCGAACCAGCCCATTCCCGGAGCCCGGAGCTTGTGGACGGTCACGACGAAGTTCAAACCAGTGAGGATCGAGGAGAACCCGAGGATGAAGGCGGCCAAGACCATCAGCACCACACGCCAGTGGTCGGCGTCGGTCGTGGTGGAATACGGCGTGTAGAAGGTCCACCCGGTATCCACGCCGCCGAGCAGGATCGATCCGACCCCGAAGGTGCACCCGAAGAGGTAGATGTACCAGCTCATGAGGTTGAGCCTTGGGAAAGCCACATCCTTGGCCCCGAGCATAATGGGCAGGAAGAAGTTGCCCAGAGCCGCGGGGATCGCGGGGATAATGAACATGAAGACCATGATCGCCCCGTGGAGGGTGAACGCACGGTTGTAGATCTGTGTGCCCGACAAAGACTCGGCCAGGCCCATCGCGCCCAAGAGTTCCTTGAGGCTCTCGCCTGTGGTGACCTCGGTGGTGACGGTGTCGAGCGTGGTTGGATCGACGGTCTCGGTGATGGTGGTCCGGATGGGATCGAGGAGCTCGTAGCGCACCGAGATCGCGGCCATCCCGCCCAGGAAGAACATGAAGAGGACGGCGAAGAGGTACATGACGCCGATCTTCTTGTGATCGACGGTCGATGCCCATTGCCAGATCTTGGCCATCATCCCGGGAGGGCCGCTGAAATAGGAGCCTTCTTCGTGGTGGGCTGTGTGTGTATCAAGCGTACTCATGAATCACTCCCGGCTTCTGTCTCTGATTCGGTGGTTTCGGTGTCAGCCTCGGTGTCGACAGCTTCGCCCGCGTTCGGGTTGCGGTCCGAGAGCGTTTTGATGAAGGCGATCAGGTTATCGATGTCCTCGTCGCTGAGGATGCCCTGATAGCTGACCATCGCGGGGGCGAACCCGTTGACGATCTTGGCGTTTGGATCGAGGATCGACTCGCGGTAGTAGTTGTCGTCACGCATGACGCTGGTGCCATCGGCGAGGGCGGCTTCGTAGCCGAATCCGAACTGGCCGTCGGCGTTCTTGACGGAGTTCCAGGTCGGGCCGACGAGGCGGGTGCCGTCGATCTGGTGGCAGGTCTTACAGACCTGGTTCCAGATTTTCTCGCCAGCGTCTCTTGGCGAAAGCTTCACGCCCCAAGCAGCCATGCGTTGGTCGTAAGTTTCTTGCGGCACGATGCGGATGGTGGCGGCCATGCGGGAGTGGTCGTCGCCGCAGTATTCAGCGCAGAAGGCCCACATGTCGCGTCCGACGATCTCGGTGACCACGCCGTTCTCATCGGTGTAGTTGACGGTGTCGTTGGTGGTCAGGGCGGGTGTGCGGAAGTTGAACCCGGTGTAGCGGTTGGGGACGACATCCATCTTGGTGCGGTACTCGGGGATCCAGAAGGAGTGGATCACATCGGTGGACATCATCCGGAGCTTCACATCGGTGTTCTCGGGCACATAGAAGATCGGGTAGTCGAGCCCCTTGCTCGTGGTGGTGGTCATGGTGCCTTCATTGACATCGGTCTGATACGACAACGGCTGGTACTCATTCGAGGTCGCGCCATTGGGGTAGGTCGCGACCCATGACCATTTGGCGCCACGGATCTTGAGCTCGAGGGCGTCGTCTGGTGAGACGACCTTGGCGGCGTAGCCCTGGAAGCCGTAGATGAACATCACGAGCATGCTCGAAGACGGGATCACGGTCCAGAGGATCTCGATGTGCAGGTTGTGGTGCGGGCTCGGCTGCGCGGGCACACCGGGGCGCCGGCGGTACTTGATGACGAAGTACACCATCAGGGCCATCACCACGATGAATGAGAAGATCGAGAACCAGGTGATCATCAGGAAGAGCCCATCGGACCACGCCGCCGCCTCGGAGGGGGCTGGCTGGTCGCCGAAGAAGATCTCTTGGAGGATATCTGGTTGTGCGCTTGCGAGCGTTGGCATCATGACACATGACCTGTATGTGCTCGGGCGAACGAGCCCGAGGAGGTTGTTGATGAGTGTGAATCGTTATCGTCCTCGTCGCCGTTGGCTTCGAGCCCGGCTGCGAGTTTGGCTTGGTACAGGCGTCGGCGGACGCGCTCGCCCATAAAGAGCAGCGTGAGCCCGATGATCAGCAGCACTAGGGTGAGCAGCGCCCCCACTTGCATGACCCGGAAGGCCTGGATCGAGTACGCCCCGGCGAGTGGATCGAAGCGGTAGCAGAAGTGCAGCAGGCGATCGCCGAAGCTCTCGGCGATTTTGCCCTCTGATGCATCGAGCAGCGAGAGCTTGAGTTCTTGAGGCGGGTAATCAAACCCGTGCATGTACCGCGTGACCATGCCCTCGGGCGAGAGGATCATCAGCGAGATCGGGTGGGAGAAATCACCGTTGTCGAGCGGGTTGAACGCGAAGCCGATCGAGTTGACCAGTCGTTTGATGTTGACGGCGTCGCCCGTGTGGAACTTGATCCCGGCCCGGGCTTCGGGCTTGTCGCCCTGGTTGTACTCGCCCAGGAAGTTGGTGCGTTCGCCCAGGGCCATCGAGGTGGTCTCGGTGTTGTCGAAGCTGACGACCAAGAGGCGGAAGTCTTCGCCGGCGGTGTAGTCGAGTTCGTTGAGCGAACCCACCAGCTGCGAGAGGACCACCGGGCAGACCACGGGGCACTCGTAGTACACCATGACGAGGATGACCGGGGTGTCGCCGTCGAAGTAGGTGCTCATCTCGACGGATTCACCGGCTGAGTTGGTGAAGGTCGCGTTGAGTGGCACGGCGTTTCCGAGTTGCTCGGTGACGACGACGCCGTTGAGTTCCTTGACCTCGTCACGATCGAGCAGTCGCTGGGCATGGGCCGACGGCCCGATCAACAGCACGCTCGCGAAGGCGAGGAGCAGGCATGCTTTCGCAGACCGGCTTGCTGACTGGATGGATCGCGTGAATCGGTTCATTTGATTAATCGTTGCTGTTCTGCGCGTACTCGGCGATGACGGTGTCCATCGCGCGATCGATCGGTTCTTCGATCATGGCGAAGGTGTCTTGCTTCTCTTCCCAGGTCACTTGAGCCGCGGTGGTCGTCTCATTGATCATGGACTTGTAGTTGCTCATGTAGTTGCGGAAGTACACCACCAGCACGATGATGACGAAGAGCACGCCCAGCGTCATGACGATGATGGTGACGCCCATGGCTTTGGCGCTTGCCTGGGCGCCGTGGGCGAGTTGTGGTGCACCTTCTTCTGCGGTGTGCTGGTGCCAGTTGTCGTTTCCGTGTTCGTCAGCGCTCATGGCTGTACCCTCCGGGGTGTTGGTCTTGCGGGCTCTTGCCCGGGTTGACGGTGGTTTTGTTTTTGCCGGGCTTGGAGATGATCGTGGGCCCGGGTTGGTTTCGATTTCGGTTTCGGTCTTTGGTTTCGGTTCGTTTACGATTGCATTCGTTGCTCACGCGTGTTTAGACATAGTTCTTATGGTGCAAACACTCGTGGAGCATCGGGTCCTTGATCGGCAGCAGGTTGCTCTTGGGGATCTTGAGGGCGACGAGCCCGACGAAGATGCCCAGGGCGCCCACGACGCCGGCGATGTCGAGCCAGATGCCCGCGAGCCCCGGGTCGGTCGCTGATACGGACGGGTTCATGTAGACCATGGGGCGGATAATCCAGACCATATCCATGATGACCATCAAGAGCATGTAGCCCCCCATGCCGCACAGTAGCGCGGTGGTCCGTTTGGTGTTGCGCCAGATCAGCAGTAGGAACGGGAACCCGAAGTGACCCAGGGTCATGACGATGAAAAGCCACTGCCAGCCGTGCTGCTGGCGGTTGGTGTACCAGGCGGTTTCTTCCGGGATGTTGGAGTACCAGATCAGGAAGTACTGCGAGAAGCTGATGTATCCCCAGAACACGGTAAAGGCGAAGACGAGCTTGCCCAGGTCATGGTTGTGTTCTTTGGTGACCAGCCCGTTGAGCTTGCCGGCCCGGCGGAGGAGCGTCGAGACGATCGCGATGGCCGAGACCGCTGCGAGCCCGCAGGAGGCGAAGAAGTACACGCCCCACATGGTCGAGAAGAAGCGGTAGTCGATCGACATGAGGAAGTCGAAGGCCGCGAAGGTCATGGTGAAGGCGAAGACGGGGATCCCGAGCCCTGCGAGTCGGCGGGCGTTGCGTCCCAGCGAACGATCGCCGGTCTCGTCGCTCTTGCGCGACCAGGCGAGCAGGAGCTGGGAGATCGAGATCCACGCGATGGCGTAGATGACCACGCGGATCACGAAGAACTGCGGGTTGAGGTATGGTGCTTTGACCTCGAGGAGGTGGTTGTATTCTTCGCTGTGCCCGAGCCATTGGAGGAGTTCGCCGCCGCGGAAGAGCTCGATGCCCACGATCGCCAGAAGCATCAGCACCGGCACCCAGACCATGGCCGCGATGTTTTCGAATTGTCGGCGGAGGGTGATCGCCCAGCTCGCGTTGAGCGAGTGGAACACGAGCACCCAGAACAGGCAGCCCAGCGAGATCGCCAATACTGTGAAGACCCCGACCTCAAAGGCCGCCAGCGCGTGGCGGACATTGATCGAGAACGCGCCGGCGATGGTGACCACCAGCCCGACGAGCCCGAGGAACAGTGCGCCGTAGGCAAAGGTCCGCACGCTCGATCCTTCGATCGTCGTGTTGTCCTTGCTCATGCGCGGGTCATTGGCGATCTTGTCGAGCCGGGCCTGCCAGTCGGCGTCCGAGACGCCCGTTGAGAGCGGCGCGGGGTGGTTGGGGTGTCCTGATGGAGTCGTGACTTGGGTCATCCTTCACCTCCGTCGTTGGTCGTCGCGAGGACGGGTTCCTCTGTGGTTTGATCTATTGGGCTGGTTTGGCCGATCCGGCGTCCTTTGGCATCGAAGGCCGTCTGGAGCGTGCGGATGTAGGCGACGATCGCCCAGGCGTCCTGCTGATCCACGGCGTGCCCATAGGCGGGCATGCGGTTGGAGCCGTCGGGAGACCAGAGCCCCTCGCGGATGATGTGGAAGAGGTAGCCGTCGGAACCGAACTCGCCGGCCCGGTCGCGGTACTTGGCGTCGAGCAGGTTGATCGGGCGGACATTCATCAGGCGACCGACGGTGCCCGAATCATTGCCCAGGGCGTCGAAGCCGTGGCACATTGAGCAGTAGATGTTGTAGCGTTCTTGGCCGCGTTCGAGCAGGGCACGGTTGACCTCAACAGGCATGCGCTCGACATACTGGGGTGTTTCCGATCCGGTCGAACCCGCGACGAGCCCGAAGTAGTAGGTCTCGTCGTCCTTGAGCTTGTCGGCCCGGTCCTTGGCGTAGTCATGGGCCCACTGATCGTCGCTGTCGGGGATCAGCGACTCGGCGCCGAAGGCGACGGTGCCGTCGACTGGCAGGCGCTGGGACTTGCCGTCCTCGAAGAACTGGGTGCCGCTCTGAGGCTTGACCTTGGGCTGGTCGTCGAGGTCGGGGAAGAACTGACGCGGTGGCGAATCGGAGCGATCGCCGCGGCAGCCGCCGAGGACTGAACCCAATACAACGAGCCCGAGCATACATACGCGTGCGCCCGTGATCATTGTGGTGTTGGTGTTGACTGAATGGATCATGCTGAATCCTGTGGGTCTGTGTTTCGTACGGTTTGGTACGCGTTTAAATCAAACGGGTGATCGAATCCGGTTTAGCTCACATCCTCGATGAGGGTGATGTCCGAGCCGCCGGCGGCTTCGAGGAGCTGCTTGGTCTTGATGGGGTCGAAGTTGGGGTCGTTGGCCTCGATCGCGATGAAGAAGCGATCGTTGCCCACGCGGCTGAAACGCTCGTGCGAGAACAGCGGGTGGTGGAACCGGGGGAGCCCGTTGAGGGCCAGCATCCCGAAGATACACATAAACGCGGTCAAGAGCACCGCCAGCTCGAACATGATGGGCACGAACGGCTGCCAAGCTTCGAAGGGCTTGCCCTGCACCACGGTTGGGTACAGGAAGTACGAGGTGCCCCACTGCAGGAGGATCGCGATGGTCAAGCCGGTGAGGGCTGCGCCGCCGGCCATGAGCGGGAGCTTGGTGGTCTTGATACCCATCGCCTCTTCCATGTCGTGGATCGGGAACGGGGTGTGGACATCCCACTTCGAGTAGCCCGCGTCGCGGACCTGCTTGGCGGCCTTGAAGACCTTGGGGGTCTCGGAGAACTCGGCGACCATCCCGTAGACCGCGTTGCCCGATTCGGTAACGAACTTGGGCGCGGGCTTGCGGATGAGCATCGGGAAGTAATCGGCGGCGAAGGCCGAGGCTTCACTGAGTTTGTCTTTGATATTCATATCCAGTGTCCCCTTTCTTAGTGGTGGTCATCCGTATGCGACTGCGGCATCACGATCTTGAGCTCGGACAACGCAAACACAGGGAGGAACTTGAGGAACAGGAGGAACAGGGTCATAAAGATCCCGCACGAGCCTACGAAGGTGAGGATGTCGACCCAGGTCGGGAAGAACATGTGCCACTCGCCGGGGAGGAACGCGCGATGGATCGAGGTGACGATAATCACGAAGCGTTCGAACCACATCCCGACGGTGACCGCGGAAGCGACGATCCAGATGACGAGCGGGTTCTGGCGCAGCTTGCGGAACCAGAAGACCTGCGGGAAGACCACATTACAGATAATCATGGTCCAGTAGGCCCACCAGTAGGGCGCCTTGGCGGGGTTCACACGGTTGTTGGCGAAGACCGCGAACTCGAACTCGTTGGCCCCGTACCAGGCGATGAAGAACTCCATCGCGTAGGCGAACCCGACCATCGTGCCCGTGAGCAGGATGATCTTGGCCATGTTTTCAAGGTGACGCAGGGTCAGCAGGTCGGAGAAGTTGGGCAGGATCATCCGCAGCGGGATCAGCAGCCAGAGCACCATGGCGAAGCCGCCGAACACCGCACCGGCCACGAAGTATGGCGGGAAGATGGTGGTGTGCCAGCCCGGGATCACCGAGGTGGCAAAGTCAAACGAAACGATCGAGTGCACCGAGAGCACCAGCGGCGTCGAGATGCCCGCGAGCATCAGGTAGGCTTTTTCGTAGCGATGCCAGTGACGCGAGGAGAATCTCCACCCGAGTGAGAGCAAGCCGTAGGCGAACACGCGGATCTGATCGGGCTTGGGCATGAAGCTCAGCGCGAGCCCGTCACCGATGGGCATGGGCATCTTGAATCCACGCGAGACGCCCTTGTGCAGACGCAGCGAGGCGCGATCGCGGAGGGTCGCCATATCGGGGATCATCCCCATGTACCAGAAGAGCAGGGATACGGTGCCGTAGGTGGACACCGCGAACACATCCCAGAGCAGCGGCGATCTGAAGTTTGGCCAGATGCCGTTGGAGTTTGGAAGCGGAGCCAGGAACCACGCCATCCAGGCGCGGCCCACATGGATGCCCGGGAAGATCATGGCACAGATCACCGCGAAGATCGTCATCGCCTCGGCGGCTCGGTTCACCGCGGTTCGCCAGTTCTGCTTGAGCAGACACAGAATCGCGGAGATCAGCGTACCGGCGTGGCCGATACCGATCCAGAACACGAAGTTGGTGATGTCCCACGCCCAGTCGACCTGGTTGTTGAGCCCCCAGACGCCCACACCGGTGATGATCAGGTAGAGGATCATGATGTTGGCGATGCCCGCGACCGAAGCAGCGACCGTGAAGGCGGCGAGCCAGATCTTGGGCATCGGTGCTTCGGCGTAGCCACACACGATGTCGGTGACCTCGTTGAAGGAGCGATCGCCGAGCACCAATGGTGCGCGGACGCCCGGATCCTCGGAGAGTGTCCCGTCGTCTTTGGTGCCAGGAATCGTCGGCATACGGCGGGCCGTGGGCTGTCCGGAGACCACACCCGCGGCTTTGTATGTCGTTTCTTGGTCTGGATGCATGTCACTCATTGCTGTGTCAACTCCATGGATTGAAGCGTGGAGGCTGATGATTTCGGTGAAAGGCGATCAGTCGATCGCTGCTGTGAGAAGCCGCTGCTCATGAGAGCACCTTGAGACTCATCGAGTATCCCTGATCAAAGTATTGTTTGGCCCGATCGATGTAGGTCGCGGAGCCGTGCTCTTCGCCGTGGGGATCGGGTGCGTGGTTGTCGTGGTCGTTGCCGTGGCCGTCGTCATGACCGCCACCGTGTCCTTCACCATGGTCGTCACCGTGCGAGCCGTGGGAGAATGGATCGTGCTCGATGTGGCGGATGTCTGGGTTCGGGTTGCGGACACGCATCATGTAGGTGGTGCGTGGGCGGGTGTTGAGGTAGCCCAGCAGCAGGTAGCTGCGTCCGGATTCCTTCTCTTTGGACACGCGAGCGTTTGGATCGAGGATATCACCGAAGCTGATGGCGTCGCTTGGGCACGCCTGCTGGCAGGCGACATTGAAGAACCCGTCGGGGATTGGTCCGACCTGGTCTTCGTCCTTCCAGATGCCCTGGATCTTGACTTCCTGGCGGGCCTGATTGACGCGCTGGATACAGAAGGAGCACTTCTCCATCACGCCGCGGGAGCGGACGGTGACATCGGGGTTGAACTGCATCTTGCTGATCTCGTCAATCTTCTTGCGAAGGCGAGGGGGGATGAAGTTCTGGTTGAATGTGCGATCCTTGGCGACGGTTTCCTCGAACAGCTCGTCGGCCTTAACCGAGGTGTAGTTGGGGTTGAGACCGCCGTTGAACTTGACAGGTGCGTAATCGAAGAAGTTGAATCGACGCACCTTGTAGGGGCAGTTGTTGGCACAGTAGCGTGTGCCGATACAGCGGTTGTACGCCATATCGTTGGTGCCCTCGTCGCCGTGGACGGTCGCGTTGACCGGGCAGACGGTTTCGCAGGGTGCGTTCTCGCAGTGCACACACGCGACGGGCTGCAGGAGGATCTCGTCGGGGTTGTTGAGATCGTCGCCCACGAAGTAGCGGTCCATGCGGATCCACTGCATCTCGCGGCCCTTGGCGACCTCGCTCTTGCCGACGATGGGGATGTTGTTCTCGCTCTGGCAGGCGATGGTGCAGACATTACAGCCTGTGCAAGCGTTCATGTCGATCGACATGCCCCACTGCGGGCCTTGGGCGTAGCGTGCAGGTAACTTATCGCGTTTGAGCGCTTCGTTGCGGTGCGTAGGGCTTGTGTCCGGCTCTTCGTAGGAATCATTGAGCGGATTCTTGTAGATGCTGACATTGGCCGGGGTGTGGCTCAGCTCGCCCAGACGCTCGGCGGCGTTGAGCGTCGAGGTCTCGTTGCCGTAGATCACATCGGGGACTTCGACGGTTTCTTCGGCGTACTGATCCCACCATGGCTTGTCGATGGCGCGGACCAGCGAGTGACGGCCTTCGAGCGACCAGTGGTTCTGGGTCGATGCGATGGTGTAGGTGCCGCCGGCCTTCTTGATGCTCGCGCCGCGTGTCACCATGCCGGTGTTGGCAGGCTTGATCGTGTAGGTGTTGTGCCCGACCTTGTAGCCCACTTTGCCGACGAGCTCGCGTCCGTACCCGAGCTTGATGCCCAAAGTATTGTCGGCCATGCCCGGCAAGATCCACGCGGCGCCGGTCATGGTCTGCCCGTTGAGCTTGACCTCAACCAGCTGCGCCTGAGGCATCTGCTGCTTGGTGTAGGGGTTGAACTCGTCCTGGTGTGAGTGCTCGGGGAGCACGCCGAGGGCCTTGGCCGTGTTGGGGCTCATCAGGATGGGGTTGTCCCAGACGACGGATGGGCCGAACTCGGGGAGTTCTTGGAGCCAGCCGTTGTTGGCGCACTGGCCGTTGTTGTTGTTGGAGGTGTAGAACACGACATCCATCGAGCCCTGCCCGGGCGCGACATTGATCTTTGATTTGTGGGCGGCTGCGAGCACCGCGTTCATGCTCACCGATCTGCGGCTGCCCGCGTCCTTGCCGGCGACCACGCCGTCGTGGAGCGCACGCTTCCATGAGCGATCGAATGCTTCCGAGCCAACAGCACCGTTGCCCATCAGTGCCCAGCTCTCGCGGACGAGCTCGTAGTCGTCCTTGGGTTCGCCCATGAGCATGGCGAGGAGCTCGATGTCCGAGTGTGCCGGCTCGTAGAGCGGTGCGATCATGGGCTGGACGATCGAGAGCGAGCTGTCCGCCCCCATCGCATCGCCCCACTGCTCAAGATAGTGCGTGCCGTTGAGCGACCAAGTCGAGATATGCTCGGTCTCGCTCATGCCCACGCACATGGTGACGGTCGTGCCTGCCTTAGCGAACGCGTCGGCGAAGTTGAGTTCGCCCGGTGCGTCGTAGACTGGGTTGGCGTCGATCGTCACGAGGGTGTCGATCTGGCCAGCGTTGAGCTGGTTGGTCAGCGCGGCGAGCTCTTCGTTGGCGTTGCCCGAGAGCTCAGGGGCCATTTCGCGGACGGTGACCTGCTCGCCCATCGCGCCGATGGCAGAGTTGATCGCCATGCACAGGGCCCAGTCGTCGCCCGAGAGATCATCGCCGGGGACAACTACTGAGTGCCCGCGATGGTCGACGAGGTCTTGGGCGATCGCCGCGATGTCTTCGCTGGTCATGCCCGGGACTGCCGTGTCGGCGATCTGGTTGCCCACGCCGGCGATGGCGAAGACGGCCTTGGCCAGTGCGAGCGTGAAGTTGTGCACTTCGGATGGCGAGACGCGGAAGCGGTGATCCGCCAGGGCGCCTGCGCCGGTGGGCTTGGACTCGATGCTATAGAGACGCGACATCGGGTCGCCGCCCTTGAGCACCTTGCGGGTGGAGGCGAAGGTGCGGGCGTTCTTGAGGGCCTCAGCGCCAGAATCGGTGAAGTCGGCGTTGATCGAGACGACGCGCTGCGCGGAGCTGAAGTCGTAGCTCGCGGTATGAGCAGACCCGAACGCAAGCTTTGAGCCGTCGATCGGGCCGCGGGACTCGGCGGGGTTCCAGTGGACGATGGTTGCGTTGTTCCAGCGGGCCTTGAGCGCGTTGAGCATGCGCTGGCGGGTCGGGCTGGATTTCTTATCGACGATCAGCGCGAGCCCTTGGCCGTTGTTTTCATCGAACTTGGCGAAGTGCTCTTGTTGCCAGAGATTAAAGTCGTCCCAGGTCGCGTCGAGCTTGCCCTGGATGGGGTTGTCGTAGACGGGGAACTTGAGCCGGTCTGGGTCGTAGAGCCCGAGGACGCTTGCCTGGGCGAAGGCGCTGGTCTTGCCCTGGTTGTTTGGGTGCAGCGGGTTGCCCTCGACCTTGGTCGGGCGTCCGGTGTGGGTCTCGATGAGCAGGCCTTCAACGCCGCCGCCGGGCAGGGCCAAGGCGGTGGTGTAGTAGAGCGCTTTGCCGGGGATGATGTCCTCGGGAACATTCTTGGAGTAGGGCAGGATCTTGTAGTCCGGGCGACGGCACCCGGGCATGGTCGCGACGCCGGCGATGGCGAAGCCCGCGCCCATGATCTTGACGAAGTTTCTCCGGGTGGCTTCGCCGAGCATCGAGGCGCCCTTTGGGAACTCACGATGAACAAACTCGGTGAACTCGGTCGTCCCGGCGAACTCTTCGAGCGAGCGCCAGTACTTCTTGCCGCTGACCTGCCCGAGCTCGATGGTCTCGTCGGGGCGGGTCGCTGGAGTCTCGTTTTTCCCCTTGGTTGAAGGGCATTGATCGAGGTTGCTCATGGTTTCATCTCTTTCATCACCCGATCACGGGTGGGTCGTCTACGAACATGAAGTGTGCTGTATTCGTTGCGAGTGCTCTGGCTTTAGAAGTGGCAAGCCGCACAGTGCTGGGGAGGGTTCCGCTTGAGGGTCGCGGTGAGCTCTTGAGGCGTCTGCCCTTCGTGCACGCGATCAGCGGTCGGGCGAGGCTCGAGTGCTCCGTTGTCGCCGACCTTGTTGAACCACTCGTTCTGCACCCAGAACAGATCCGTGACCTTATCCTTGGGCACCAAGTTGTCCTCGGGGTTGCGGTGGCAATCGAGGCACCAGCCCATCGAGAGTGATTCTTCTTGGACGACGACGGGCATCGCTTGGATCTGGCCGTGGCATGAGAAGCAGCTCACGCCAGCATTGACATGGGCGTTGTGCGGGAAGTTGGCGTAGTCGGGCACGACATGGACATTGCGCCATTCGATCGGCGTGTCGGTCGCGTAGGCGTCGCGGATGAACTGAACCTTCTCGTCGGTCGCCGATGCGAGCTCGACATTGAGCTTGTTCTCCGCGTGGCAACCCATGCAGGTGCTCACGGCTGGGACATTGGCGTGCCAGGACTCTTCGACATGCGTGTGGCAGTATCGACAGTCAAGCCCGAGCTTGCCCGCGTGGATCTGGTGGTTGAACCCGGTGCTGGGCTGCTCGGGCATGTACCCGACCTCCCAGAACTTGGGGGTCGCGTAGTACCAAACCCCGGCGATGACCAGAATCACGAACCCGTGCACGACAAAGAAAGCAAGCGTCGGCAACGCGTTCATCCACTTTGGAAAGATAGGTTTCAAGGTGATTACTCCGCCTATAGAGGAGACCGGCTGAACCAAAATCGTGTAATCTCGAGTGAGACCACACCTACAAGAACAAAAAGCCTAGCATCTCAAACGACCGGATGCTGTGCGCCTGAGCCGAAATTGTGTTCGTTTTTTACCGAATCAAGACGCACAAGAACGATCTCACAAGAATGCCTAACTGCGACTGAGTATCATCTGCGCCCAAGGCATACACCCAGAAAGCCCAAACCATGACCAATCAAGAACTTCCGAACGACGCTGCTCCTGCCTTGTCGCCCGCCGGGGCCGTTGGATCTGCGCTCACCATCGGGTTCGGATCGGCGGTCTTCATGTGGATGCTCGCGTGGGTCTTGCACATGCCCGGGGTGCATGTCGATGCCAAGCTCGCGGTGCCCGCTTTGATGGTGCCGCTCTTTGTCATCACCCTGTGCTGGTCGCGCCATGTGGCGGCTGCCCATCGGCTCAAAGCCGCTTTGATGGGTGGCTTCGTTGCTGGGCTTGTGAACCTGCTGATCCTTGGTTCGCACATCGTTGAGCAGCCCGAGACGACCGACCAGATGGCCGATCAGGCCAACTCGTTTGCGCCCAATGCGTTGATGACCGTGATCGGGTCAATGGTGCTCTCGCTGATTGTTGCGGGGATCGCCGGGGTGCTGGCGGGGGTGCTCACGAAGAACAAGACAGAGATAAATATCTATACGGCAATCACTTGGCGTTCACGCTTCGCCTGGGTGACCGCGTTGACTTATCTGCCGTTGATCGCGGTGGGCGGAGCCGTCACCAGTACGGATTCCGGGCTTGCGGTGCCCGATGCCGTGACGAGCTACGGCGCGGTGTCCGTGCTGTTCCCGCTGCAGCTGATGGCCGAGCCGAGGATCTTCCTCGAGCACTCGCATCGGCTCTTCGGGACGCTCGCGGGGCTGACCACGCTGGTGCTGATGGTCCGCGTGCTAATGGGTGAGCCACGCAAGCTGCCCAAGCTGCTCGCGATCGTGCTGTTTGTTGCGGTGTCATTGCAGGGCTACATGGGGATCATCCGCGTAGCCGAGCAGAGCACCTTCTTCGCGATCATCCACGGCGTGTTCGCCCAGCTCGTCCTCGCGTGGGCCCTGGGTACCGCGATTGTGCTTTCTGACGCTTGGACCAACGCCGCGCCCAGCGAAGAAACCGCTATAGCCGCCAAGAAGACACGAAAGACCATGCTCATCACCGTGATCGCCCTAGTAATGCAGCTTGCCATGGGAGCCGTCACGCGACATCTCCATTCAGGGCACGCCATGATGGCCCACATGGGCTTCGCCTTTGTCGTGCTCATGCTCGTCATCATCGGCGGGTCGCTCGTCATGCGGACAGGCAAGACCGATGCATCGGGCAAGGCGATTCGTCCGTTTGGCGCACTCCTGCACGGCTTGGTCGTGCTGCAGGTGACGCTGGGCTTTGCGGTGATCGGCATGGGCTGGTCGAGCGAAGAGCCGACCGAGCTGCACACGCATGAGAATCTGAGCTCCGCCCCACCGATCGAGGCTAGTTCTCTGGTCACGACCGCTCACCATCTGATTGGTGCGTTGGTGCTCGCGGCGGCCGTCGGGGCGTTGGTCTGGGCGATTCGGCTGGCAATTCGCCCCAAGGCCCAGTAATCTGGGGGCTCGATCGCCGAAGAACACGCTGAGCAAGGCCCAGACGCTGGGCTATCGGCTACGGGTGCAATATCCGCTGTGCGGATGCGTTGTGCCCATCGGATAACCTACGGAGCAGGCTATGAACCACACGCAGGAAACGACAGGTCAGCCCCGGGGTGATCGCCCGATCAAAGTCAACACCTCGCTGATCCGCATCAAGGACGAGGACTTCGGCTATCCCGAGGCACGCCATCTTTTGCTCCGCGCCGGATTCGGCGGCACGGACGAGCAGATCCGCACGCTGGCGAGCTGGGGGCCCGAAGCCGCGGTCGATCATCTCTTGAACTACGAAGATATCCCGGTCGAAGCCGATTCACGCACAGCGTTCGATCACAACATCATCCGCCCGCCTACAGATCTTGAGCGCAGCTCGCTAGCGGCCGCTCGCAGAGCGATGGACGAAGCGAAGATCTCGCAGTTCCAGACCATGCGCAACCGGGCCAAGGCAACCGATCGCAAGCAGATGCGCGAGATCCAGGTCTGGTGGATCACACGGATGATCCAGTCGCCGCGCCCGCTCGAAGAAAAGCTTACGCTCTTCTGGCACGGGCACTTTGCCAGCAGCTTTCGCACCACCGAAGATTCGTACCACATGTACGCCCAGAACCGGATGCTGCGCGCCAATGCGACGGGCAACTTTGGCGATCTCCTCCGCGGGATCGTCCGCGACCCGGCGATGCTCCGCTATCTCAACAACAACCAGAACCGCAAGTCGAGCCCCAACGAGAATCTCGCGCGGGAACTCCTCGAGCTCTTCTCGCTGGGCGAGGGCAACTACACCGAGAACGACATCAAAGAAGGCGCCAAGGCCCTCACCGGGTACACCTACAGGGACGACGCGTTCTACTTCAACAAGAACACGCATGACAATAACTCCAAGCGGGTGCTGGGCAGCCAGGGCAACATGGATGCCGACGGTTTGGTCGATGCGATTTTGCGCTCCAATGCGTGCGCGTACTTCATCTGCGCCAAGTTCTATAAGTTCTTTGTCGCCGATATCACGACGGATATCAGAGAGCTCGATGGCCCTGAGCGCACCGTGGTCCGCAACCTGAGCAAGGCCTTCCAGAGGAGTCGATACGAGATCAAGCCCGTGCTCCGCAAGCTGCTTTTGAGCCGACACTTTTATGATCCATCGGTGATGGGCGACAAGATCAAGAGCCCGATCGAGCTGCTGGTTGGCGCGATCCGCACGCTCAATGTGCCGACACGCAATGTAACGACCTTGAGCGGCGCGATGGACAGTATGGGCCAGAGTCTGTTCATGCCTCCGAGTGTCAAGGGATGGGACGGCGGGCGTTCGTGGATCAATACCTCGACCATGTTTATCCGTCAGAACACACTGGTGTACCTGATCTCTGGGCGTCAAGCCGGGCGCAAGGCCATCGATCGCTCGAACTACGACCCGACGCGCCTGGTGCCGGCGATGAATGACCCGAGACTCGATGGTGACCCGCCGGCCAAGCAGATCGCCAATGAGCTGCTGGACTTGGCGCTAGGTCATCGCCCGCCCGGAGCCGCAGAGCAGTTGGTCAAAGCGGCGAGCGCCGTCGACGAGCCCAACAGCCCCGAGGGGATCAAGACGATGCTCTTGCTGATTACCTCGATGCCTCAGTATCAGCTGTGCTAAACAGATCACTTGTCAGCCCGGCCCATGCGAGCCTACGGAGAACGCGATGAACCTACACAATGATCCGAGCCAAGCCAACGCGTACACCCGGCGTGCCTTCTTGCATTCCTCGGCGGTGATGGCGTCGGCCGCGCTCACGGTGCCCTCGTTTATCCAGTCGTCCGCCTTCGCGCTGCCCACAGCCGCGCCGGGGCTCTCTTCGATCCCCGGTGTGAACGAGGACAACATCCTGATCATCATCCAGCTCTCGGGCGGCAACGACGGGCTCAACACCGTCGTGCCCTTCCGCGACGATGCGTACCACCGCCTGCGCCCGTCGATCCGGCTCAACGCCACCGGGCTCCATGTGCTGAGCAAGAACGGCTCGAACGGTGCGGGCGATCTGGGGCTCAATGGCGCGATGACGGGCATCCGCGAGCTCTATGACGAGGGGCAATGCGCTATCGTCCAGGGCGTGGGCTATCCGAACCCGAATCGTTCGCACTTTACCTCGACGGACATCTGGCAGACGGCCGACACCTCGGGCACGGGCGACGGCTGGATCGGCAAATACATCGACGCCCAATGTTGCGGCTACGGCAAGGGCGCCAGCGGTCAGCCCGATGGCTCGCACTCGATCGAGCCCCCCATTGCGATTGGCAATCAGGCTCCGCTGACACTCATCGGTCGCCACATGATGCCGGTGGCCTTTGAGTCGCCCGATCTGTTCGAGTGGGCCGGTGGGAAGTACTCCGAAGAAATTATCAAGAACCACCACGCCCTGACCGGCACCGAAGGCGGAGATGATGGCGAGCACAGCCATGACTCTAACAACGCTTTCTTGCAGCGCACCGCGATGGATGCACGGGTGTCGTCGGAGACCATCCGCAAGGCGGTGTCTGCGGAGCCGTTGATCAAGTATCCAAACTCCAAGCTCGCCAAGCAGCTGAGCATGATCGGATCGATGATCCGCGCCGGAATGAAGACCCGCGTGTACTACGCCTCGCACGGGAGCTTCGACACCCACGCCAACCAGCTCGGCGGGCACGCCCGGCTGCTCGGGCAGTTCTCCGACGCGGTCAGCGCCTTCCAGAAGGACCTCAAGGCCCAGGGCAACGATGGGCGCGTCACAACGATGTGCTTTAGCGAGTTCGGGCGGCGCGTCGCCCAGAACGGATCCAACGGCACCGACCACGGGACAGCCGCCCCGATGTTTATGTTTGGTTCCAAGGTCAAGGGCGGGTTCCACTCGCGCCATCCGTCGCTGACGAGCCTGGATAACGGCGATCTCAAGTACACCGCGGACTTCCGCAGCGTGTACGCCGAGGTGCTCGACAACTGGATGGACGCCAAGAGCCGCGATGTGCTCGGCAGCAGCTACCGCCATCTTCGCGTGCTCGATACATAGTCGAGAAACGAGATCATCAAGTTCTCGCGATCAGTGTTGGATCGATATCAGCTTCGGAAAGATGCCCGGTATTCAACTGGGCATAGGTGCCGCACTCCGGACATTGGACGGCCCGATCGCCTTCATGCTCTATAGGCGTTAACCCGATGAGCGAGTAGTCGCATTGAGTACAAGCCGTGCTTTCAAGTTGCTTACGAATACATTCGTTGAGCCAGATGTCCCGAGCATATAACCCGACCAGAGCAGGCACCCAGAAGAATCCAGAAGCAATAAACAAGAACCCACAGACAACAATCCAGAATGGAAAAATTGTTCCTTGCGATTCTAACTGAGACTCAAAGTTAAAAACTCCCCAAGCCACAACCGCCCAAGTCAAGATCGAGATCGGGAGCGACAGGAGGACCATGACCATTCCTACCCATGCATTTTGGAGTTGGCGAGCCCTCCGAATGTACAGCTTGCACACTTCATCATCGAACGGGTCCAGCTCCGGAAATGCGCGCCAGATTTTCCGGCTCAGGATTCTCACGGCGATTCATTCAGCAGGGCCGCAGGATCGACTTCAAGACTCACCCGCATCTGCTCGGAGACCTGCAGTTCCGCTGGTGGAACGGTCGGCGGCGCGTTTGCTGGGATCACATAGGCCAATTCGTTGGCGTCCCGCCGAATGAGCCCGAGGCGACCATCTTTGATCTGCCAGTGCTCGAGAGCAACATAGTATCCGCCTTGGTCATCGTATTTGATCGGTGTAAAGACCTGCTCGGGTGCGTCGGGATCGCTTCGATCGATCTCGTTATAAATAATCACAAGCTCAAGCGAGTCCTCGCTGATGTACTCATCGGGGATCGAGATCAGCACGCCGCCCGGCCAGTCGAGCGGGTCGATTGCTCGCCCTTCTCGGCGTGCATCGACCGCGCGGGAGACCTCGTCGGCGTCGCGCCCCGCGAGCCATTCGCCCAATGCGTTCGCGTTGCCGGTATCCCCAGCGCCCGCGCCGTAGGGCACCGCGTCGGCCATCAGACGATCTTTGTCGAGTGAGACAAAGATCCACACCATCAGCAGCGACACGATCGTGATGGGCAGCAGCAGCCAGATCGTTAACGCAATATTCTTCTTTTTCATTGAGAGCCCCCGATGCGGATACACACGACGAACACAAAGACGCCGCCCTCGTCAACCAAGATCACATCCTATCAAAAAAACACAGGCAAAAAGCCTGTGCTGTTCAAGAAACTTATAAGTTTTTGAGCAAAAAAACTCATCAGATATATGTGATTAGCTTTTCCACTGGGCGTAGTTCTTGGCGACCTGATCCCAGTTGACGACCTCCCAGAAGGCGCCGATGTAGTCCGGGCGGCGGTTCTGGTAGTTGAGGTAGTAGGCGTGCTCCCAGACATCGAGCCCCATGATGGGCTTGTGCCCGAACATGATCGGGGAATCTTGGTTGGGGGTCGAGCCTACATGGAGCTTGCCATCGCTGTCGAACCCGAGCCAGGCCCAGCCGGACCCGAAGCGGGTGGCCGCGGCGTTGGCGAAGGCTTCTTTGAACGCGTCGAACGAGCCGAAGGTGTCGTCGATCGCCTTGGCAAGCTCGCCGGTCGGTGCCCCGCCACCACCGTTGCCGGCTGGTGCGAGGATCTCCCAGAAGAGCTTGTGGTTGGCGTAGCCGCCGACATTGTTCTGCACGGCGGTGCGGATGTCCTCGGGGACCATCTTGATGCGTCCGAGGACCTCGCCAAAGCATTTGCCCTCCCACTCGGTGCCTTCGAGTGCGGCGTTGGCCTTGGCGATGTAACCGGCGTGATGCTTGGTGTGGTGGATTTCCATCGTACGGGCGTCGAAATGGGGCTCGAGGGCGTCGTACGCGTACGGGAGTTCGGGGAGCTCGTAAGCCATGATGTGACTCTCTTTCTCTGAGGCTGAGTGAAAAACCCACCTGCATGGGTGGGGTGATTCACTCAGAAATTGTGGACGAAATGTGAACAGGGCGCACCAAAATAGACACAAATCCCCAATTTTTTACAAAGTTGTCAGGGATGGGCTTGAAATGGGAGTTGCTGGTTGCTACTTGCATTTGATTTGTGTATACTGGCGGCCCGTGTGAAGGCAAACGGACGGCGCGACCAGGTCAAGCCGAAGGATGCCCGGAGAATGACACTAGGCCCGATCTTATCGGCCGTCAACCTCCTCGCAAACGCCTTCAAATGGGGCTCTTGGTGCCAAGGACGACACCGAGAGCGGAGCTTCGCTGGAGATTGAGTTCTTCAGCTATCAGCTTTGAATCTGACCAGGATGAGTCGAAGCGAGGCGCGTATTGGTGCTGGCGTGTGCGTTTTGAGGCTTTCCGGCCACAAATCACACCAAACCAGAGCAATTGCACAGATCGCTGAGTCGGTGATGCTTTTTCCCGGCTGACATCCGAAGAAATTGTGTGATTCTTGTGTTTTTCAACCATCTGAATCGAAACTTTACACCAAGGGCGCTCGTACCTATACAAAGCGAGTGCACTCGTTTGAGCTTGGTCGAGTCGTCGGTTCGCCAAACACACCAATCGCACTCGTTACGCAGTCGATTCGAGCGGGAAACCCCGCTTATCCGTCTGAGGCCCAACACGGTCCAGAACGCGTTGTGATAGCACCGGTGATCTGAATCCTTTGATTCCACTGATTACCTGCTCATCCAATCAACGCCTGGCCAACGAAGCATGGGCTTTCAGGCAACCGTCGTCCCCTCGCACACTGGATGTGCTTGGGCATCACATGTAGGAAATGGGATTGACGCCCGCCAAGTCTGCCTTTTGGGGCTTTGCGAGCGTCGAAGACAACTCGATTGATGCCGGACACTGCTGGCTCTGAAGCTGACGCCCCCCGTGGGTGGTTTGAATCAGAAAAAGCAATGAAGGTTTCAGGCAAGTTGTTGACGGTTGAATGCTTGCGGGTCTTTTCCTAAGAAGGCCCAATGAGTATTCAAAGTAGATCATTCACGCTTTACGCTTTTGCTGGTTCAGATCGAGCCGGACCCAAGGGCCGAAGCGTTGGGAACCACAGATTAGCCGTTGCAGGATCGTGACGGCGGAGACAGCATGATGCAAGCAACAACCAACAACCCGAGCCCACTCGAGCAGATGCGTCGCAGGCATCGCGTCGGTGTGTCACGGACCTCGACGCGTGCGGGCAAAACCGCGCGTCAGCTCTCGCATGAGGACGAGCGTTTGCTCACCCAGATCCTCGCCAAGGAGCAGGATTTCATCGACTCTGAAGTCTTCTACGAAGAAGACGCCGAGCAGAACATTTACGAAGATGCGCCCGATATCGCCCTCCCCGACACCACCTGGTACCACCCGGTAATGGATGATATTTCGTCGATTACCCGCACGCGGACGGTCAAGTCGTCGCAGCAGGTGATCCTGACGGGTGCCGAGGAACGGGTGTTGTTCCATCAGTTCAACTACTCGCGCTACCGCGTGTACAAGCTGCAGATGGATGCCTGGGCCCGCCCAGACAAGAAGCCAACGCCCGAGCAGGCCGACCAGCTCTTGCACTGGTTCCGCAAGTCCGAGCGTATCCGCGAGCAGATCGCCGAGACCAACCTCGCCCTCGTCTTGGCGATGGCCAAGCGGACGCGGATGAGCGAGGTCGACTTTGCCGATCTCGTCTCCGAGGGCAACATGGCCCTGCTGCGTGCGGTCGATAAGTTCGACGCCGGCCGCGGGTTCAAGTTCTCGACCTACGCGTGTCGCGCGATCCTCAAGGCGTTCTCCCGTCAGGGCATGAAGTTGAGCAAGTACCGCCAGCGCTTCCCGACCGATTTCGATCCCAAGCTCGAGAAGTCGAACTTCCTCGAGACCAAGCGGGCCGACTTCGAGAAGGACACCGCCTCGGAGGTCCGTGAGATCGTCGTCGCCAACCGCGCCGACCTCTCGGATGTCGAACGCACCGTGCTCGAGCACCGTTTCGGGCTCGAAACCGGAGGCATGGAGAAACCCATGACCCTCGAACAGGTCGGGCAGATCATCGGCGTGACCAAAGAACGCGTCCGTCAGATCCAGAACAAGGCGATGGAAAAAATCCGCGTCGAGCTCGAAGCCAAGTTCCTCGGCACCGTCGACCAAGAGCCAGAACCCGTGGGTGCCAAGTAAGCCACGGCCAACTTGAACTCATCGAGAGCGGATCCGTAAGGGTCCGCTTTTTTCATAGGCCAATTCTCTGGCGAGCAGCCCGCCGATGGAACCTCACCACCCGTTGCATCGAACAGAAAACACCCGGGCTATTCTGCCCAGTGCATCGAGCACCTCTTTCGATGCCCAGATCAGCCTCGACCGCCCTGCGCGATCCTGCCTGGATCTTGGGATCAGTCAATCCCCCGAGTTGAGCCCTGATCTCGTGTGTATAATAGGGTTCAATTGACCATCTCCCGGGGCCCACACGCCGCGGGTCACCATAGACAAGGATTATGCAAACATGAGTGTGAACGAAGCCCCCGCCTCCACCGCCACCGCGGGTCATTGCGACCTTGACCCGGGCGTAGCCAAAAAAGACCCCCACGCCACCCGCTGGGGCGACTTCCTCAAAGCCACCATCCGCTTCGGGGCTTCCGACCTCATCATGAAGTCCGACCAGAAACCCAAGATCCGCATGCGCGGCACGCTCAAAGCCATGGATGTCGAACCCGTCTCGGCGGCTGAGTTCTTCAAGATCACCAAAGAGATCCTGACCGAAGAACAGATGAAGGACCTGCACAAGTTCGGATCCGTTGACTTCGCGTACAACTACGATGCCAAGCACCGCTTCCGTGTCAATCTCTTCCAGGCCCGGGGCACCATCTCCGTGGCGGCTCGAAACATCACCTCCGAGATCCTGCCCTTCGAGGGGCTCTACCTGCCCGAGGTCATGAGCGAGGTGGCGATGCAGCCTCAGGGCATCGTGCTGCTTTGTGGTGTGACGGGCTCGGGTAAGTCCACCACCATCGCGTCGATGATCGACTACATCAACGCACGCAAGAGCGTGCACATCCTCACGCTCGAAGACCCCATCGAGTACATCTTCGAGGACCGCAAGGCCACCATCAACCAACGCGAGATTGGGCTCGACTGCCTGGACTTTAAGACCGGGCTGCGTGCACTCGTTCGTGAGAACCCCGATGTGGTATTGATCGGTGAAATGCGTGACCAGGAGACCTTCGAAGCCGCGCTCCATGCTGCGGAGACGGGTCACTTGGTGTTCGGGACGATCCATGCTTCGTCGACCACCCAGACCTTCTCGCGTATCTACGGGCTCTTCCCGCAGGAAGAGGTCGATCAGGTCCGCAAGATCCTCGCGTACCAGATGCGTGCGTTTGTGTACCAGAAGCTGCTGCCCACGCTCCACGAGAAGATCTTCCGCATCCCCGCCCTCGAGATCCTGATCAACAACGGCGTCGTCAAGAAGTACATCCTCGAAGAACGCGAGGGCGACCTGCGCGATGTGCTCAACTCGATCGAAGCCAAGCAGATCGGGATGATCGACTTCAACGACTCGCTCGTGAAGCTCGTTGAGGATGAGTACATCCACATGCGGACCGCGATCGAGGCATCGCCCAATGTTGACGAGCTGCAGATGAAGCTCAAGAAGTTCAGCTAAGCCCGTTCGCGGCTCTGTTCTACGGGCCGGGAGGTCTCGGGTTGCCTTCAACTTGGGCCCGCCGATGATGGTGTGAGGGGGCGAGAGCCTCTACAATGGTGCCCCGGCGACTCAGTCAGCGCTCGGGGACACAGTTTCGGGCATCGCCCACCGACCGCGCGGCCTGGCCGCGCGAATGACGAACGACTTTGGAGAGGATACGACCGTGCTCGATTCCATGCTCATGACCATCGCCGAACCCATGGGCTCGGCCACTCTGGCCAGCTCTACGCTTGGCTCTGCTTTCACACTGGCCGCGGGCGAGACCTATACGCTTGTGTCTTGGTGGAAGCCCTTGATTTTGATGCTCCCCTTCCTCGGGTGGGCGTGGATGCTCTCGACGATCCTCGACAAGCACGCCAAACGCTTCTTCCTCGGGCAAGAGAAGTGGAACCTGATCCATATGGTCTTCGGGATCGTCGCCCTCGGTGTCGGATTCCTGCTCCCGATCGGCGGGATCGCGGGCATCGCGGCCGGCTTCTTTGGTGCGATCGTGGTCCTGGCGATTGACCTGGGCATCTTCATCAGCATCGCCAACAAGGACGAGCGCATCCCCGAGGCCTCCAAGCTCACGCTCGACTTCTCCGAGATGTCCCAGCGTCGAGATGATAAACGCGAAGCCAAGAAGCTGGGTGCTTCGGAGCTGACCATCGTCAACGCCAGCAAGATGAAGGTCATGCCCCCCGACAAAGATAGCCCCGCCTACGCGGTGCGTGTGGCGGCCGAAGAGATCATCATCAACGCCCACCGCGCTCACGCCTCGCAGGTGGACATCATCCCCGCCAACGAGAACACCTACGCCGCGTCGATGCTCGTTGACGGCGTACGCCAGGCCGGCGAGCCGATCGCCAAGGCCGACGCGATCCAGATCATTGACTTCTGGAAGAAGTGCGCCGGGCTCGATATCGAGGACCGCAGACGCAAGCTCATCGGGGAGACCACCGTCTCGAGCGAGAGCATCTCCAACATCATCGTCAAGATGATCTCCAGCGGCTCCAAGCGTGGCATGGTGCTCTCGATGATCTTCAATCCACAGGCCGCCGTCCGCCGGAACCCCGAGGACTTGGGCTTGTTCGACAAGCAGCTCGAAGAGCTCAACTCGTGGGCCGAAGAGACCACCGGCGTCGTTTTGCTCGCCGCCCCGAGCGACAACGGGCGCACCACCACGATGTACTCGATGTTCAAGCTCCACGACGCGTACACCTCCAACATCCAGACCATCGAGACCGAGATCGAGGACGCGATCGAGGGCGTCAAGCAGATCCACTTCGACGCCACCGACGAGGACGCCGATTTCGCGACCCTGGTTCGCTCCACGCTCCGGCGTGACCCGGACATCGTGGGCGTGTGCGATCTGCCCGATATCGAGACCGGCAAGAACATCGCCAACGCGGATCTTGATCGCACGCGGGTGTACCTTTCGATCAAGGCCGACAGCGCGATCGCGGCCATCCAGATGTATGTCCGGGCCGTGGGCGACGCGAAGCTCGCCGCTGCTGGGCTCCGGGGCGTGGTGGGCGAGAAGCTCATCCGCATGTTGTGTGGCAACTGCAAGGTCGGGTACGCACCGACCCCCGAGATGCTCAAGAAGCTCGGGCTGCCGGCCGACAAGATCAAGCAGCTCAATAAGAAGGGCGGGCAGGTGCTCATCCGCAACAAACCAGAGGTCTGCCCGGTATGCAACGGGGTGGGCTATATCGGCCAGACCGGCTGCTTCGGCGTATTCCCGATCGAGGACGAAGAGCGCAAGATGATCGCCGCCGAGAACTGGAACGGGCTGCGGACGGCGATGCGTAAGCGTTCGCTCCCCACCGTCCAGCAGGCTGCCCTCCGCAAGGCGGTCGAGGGGCTCACCAGCATCGAGGAGGTCTCCCGGATCTCCGCGGCGCCGGCGAAGAAATCCTCCGGCTCGAGTTCATCATCCAAACCCGTCGCGGCCAAAGGCGAATAAACCTTCGAGCTCACGAAACTGACACACTGACCGAGATACAGCTCGACACCGAGCATCCGGAGAACCACACCATGATCCTCAACATCATCGTCATCTTGCTCGTGCTGGGAATAGGCTACGCCTGGATGGTCCGGGGTATGTTCAACTCCTTGATCCACTTCCTGTGTGCCGTAGCCGCGGGCGCGATCGCCTTTGCGTTCTGGGAGCGTCTCTCGCTGATGCTGATCGAAGCCAGCCCCGAGAAGGGGTTCCTCTCATTCCTCGAGGGCGTCGCATGGGGTATCTCGCTGATCGTGCCCTTCGTGATCAGCTTCTTGCTCCTTCGTCTGGCGTCCGACAAGCTCGTGTCCAACAACATCAAGAACAACACCATCGTCGATTATGCCGGCGGCGCGATCTTTGGGGTGGGCACGGGCGTGCTCAGCGCGGGGATCTTGGTGATCGGGATGGGCACGATGCGCCTCTCGACCGAGTTCTTGGGCTACCAGCCGCTCTGGTACTCGACTGATCGTGCGGCGGCCGACGGAGCACTCGTCCGGAGCGATTCCCTGTGGATCCCGGTCGATAAGCTCACGGCGATGACTTATGGCTACCTCTCCAATGGGACCATGAGCACCGGCGAGCCGCTGGCCAAGTGGTACCCGGAGCTCGAGCTCGTCGGGTTCTCGACCCGCGTATCGCCGGGCAACGGCGGCGGACGCAACGCGATCAACCCCGATGACTTCAAGCTCCTCTCCATCTACACCGTGGGCAATGTCGATGGTTCGGAGAGTGTCCGCGATCTGCTCAAGGGCGCCGACACCAAGGCTCAGACCTACCAGGACATCAACTCTGAGAATGTCGACAACGGATACATCGCCGGCTATGTCGTTGAGTTTCAGGCGGGCGCCAAGGAACGCGGCAAGAAGGGCGGGCAGATCATCTACTCCAACGGCCAGTACCGCCTGCTCGTCGAGAACGAAGAGACCGGCAAGACCCAGACCGTCTTCCCCGTGGCGATGATCTCCGAATCCTCCACCACCGGCGCGTACGGTCGCTGGAAGTTTGACAGCCCGGACATCTTTATTACATCCGTTGGCGGCTCCTCACGCAACACCGTCGGGTTCGAGTTTGTCATCCCCAAGGGGTTCACCCCGATCGGGTTCTTCGCCAAGAACATCCGTGTGGGCGCTGAGTCCTTCCCCAAGCCCGTCGCGTACGCGAACACCGCCGCCCGCGATCGCTTGGTCCGCACGGGATCAATCCTCAAGGGTGAGGCGGACACACGCGAACTCGATAACTCCAACTCGATCCGACTCGACACCGAGACAAGCACTGGGCTGATCTCGTCCTCGCCTCGGATCGGGGAGATACTCTCGCTCACCGCCGCCAAGCGGGACTTCTCGGTCAGCGATCAGAACGAACTCATCGACGGTGAGGGCATCTACGACATCAAGACCGTTGGGCGACAGAACGCCCCGTCGGGGAGGAAACTCCGCGTGGAACGCTACGAGGTCAGCAGAGGGCAGGCGCTGGTGTTTGTTGATATCGGCCCCGAATCTGAGATCGGGCTCTTCAGCGAGCCGTTCAGCCTAGCCCCGTTTGATGCCCCCCTCCTGCTCATTGACACGAACGGCAACGAGTACGAGGCCGTCGGATTCGAGTACACCGACTCCAAGCAGTACCATGCCCGGCTCACCCGAGGCTCGACCCTGACCGGGATCCAGGACACCCCGAGCCTGAGCCGGAGCCGATCCGATCAGGAGCTCCGCCTGATCTTCATCGTCACCAGCGGCGTCAAGATCAGCAACTTCTCGGTGGGCGACACCGGGGTGGCCCAGTTCGTGCCCCCGTTTGATCC
>TARA_R110002072_G_scaffold166080_1_pt1 | contig 27097 bp, 21 predicted proteins | sample TARA_R110002072 | Tara Oceans TARA_R110002072 (sample SAMEA4397118) | marine metagenome | biome: Polar Biome; feature: [SRF] surface water layer (ENVO:00010504); material: water (ENVO:00002006), including particulate matter (ENVO:01000060) such as... | depth 5 m | reverse complement strand
ATGAATATGGGACGCATGGGTGGCTGTAAAGAATTGATTATGCAAGACACAGGATTTAGAAGTGGTGTTTATATCTATAAAGGTCACTTAACAAGTGAAGTTCTAGGGAAGGTGTTTGATTTAAAATACAAGGACATAGAACTTCTATTGATGGGAATGAAGTAATGATTGTTCCTTTAGATTTTCCTAAAGCAGAATTACGCTTAAAACGAAAAAATGGCCAAGTTTATGTTTGGTGTATCATCCGAAAAATGTATTTGTTATGTTCACCAGAAGAATGGGTGAGACAGCATGTTATTCACTATCTCATTAATCATAAAAATATTTCGTCAGGGTTAATTGCTTCAGAATATAGTATAGACTATAATGGTATAACTAAACGAGCTGATATCGTTGTTTTCGACACTTTTCACAAACCTATTTTAATAGTCGAATGCAAGGCTCCAGAAGTTGCGATTAATGAGAAAGTTCTTTTTCAAATTGGGCAGTACAATTCACAATTGGACGTAAATTTTCTATTTCTAACCAATGGGTTGAATCATCTAATTTGTCAAGTTGAAAACGGAGAATTGAATGTTTTAGATGAGTTGCCAAATGGCCTAATTTATCGAAAAGAGGAGGAGTAAACGTGAAATTATCTCATAAGATTATTAAAACAAGAAATCATTGATTTCGCATGGCTCCAAATAAATCAATCGCTTGAATTTTTTGTACTTCTCCGTTCCTTTCGATTTGTTAAGAACGTAAAACGACCAGTCGTACAATTGCCAACCAAGACCTTTGTCAATAGTGAGTTTATCAATTTCTTTCTCAAATTTTTCTTTACTCTTTTTTGAAGAATAAGCAAAAGCTCTTGCAACGACACCTATAAAACTTCTTTTCGAATAGTCAACAATGTGGTTGAATTCATGACCGAATACACCAACACGAGCATTAAAGCTTGCATCTCGAAGGGTTACTTTATTTGATGAGTTTGACTCATCGATTCGAACGATGTATGTTCTTTTAGATTTCCTACGAAAGAATATTGAGGCAACTGACGGTCGAGTGTTCAAGGTTGTTTTTATTTTCTGAACCTTAAATTTCATCTTGACCCCAATTAACTCTGGGAAATAGGAAATAGCTTTGTAAACAACTAGTTCATAGCGAATTGGGATTTCTTTATTCGTTTCAAAGTTTTTCTTGAGAGAATCCAATTGAGTGATAACTGATAAAGAGTCAATTTTCCTCTCTTGAGATAATTTCTGTGTGAAAGAAGAAGTTCCAAAATACGAACAAAAAATAACAGTGACAAGGAATTTTAATACGAAATTCTTCATCGTTAATTGATAATTATTAATTACTAATTGAGTTAAGTTTAAACGCGCTTGTTTTATGGAAAGTAATTTCAGGATAATCTTGTTCTGCCATTTGAAGTAAGAAAGATGTTTCTGCTAAAAAAACTAAATTATCGTCTTTATCTTTTGCGATGTACCTTGTTTTGGCTCGTTTAAATTCTTCCAGCTTAGCGTCGTCCGTTGCAGTTATCCAACAAGCTTTGTGGAAGTTTTTCGCTACAAAACGACATTTTGCTCCATATTCATGATCTAGGCGGTAACTAATAACCTCAAACTGCAGTTGTCCAACCGTCCCAATAACTTTACGATTACCAGGCTGCTGAATAAACAATTGTGCAACACCTTCGTCCATTAGTTGACGAATTCCTTTGTCCAATTGTTTTGATTTCATTGGGTCAAGGTTTTCTAATTCCATGAAAATTTCTGGAGAAAAGCTCGGAATTCCTTTAAAATTAAATTTCTCTCCTTCGGTCAAAGTATCGCCAATTTTAAAACTTCCTGAATCGTATAGTCCGATAACGTCTCCAGGATAAGCTTCATCAATAATACTCTTATCTTGCGCCATAAATGATGTTGGATTTGGAAATTTCATTTTCTTACCATTCCTAACGTGATTGTAGAAGGTGTTTCTTTGAAATTTTCCTGACACAATTCGTAAAAATGCAATTCTGTCCCTGTGTTTTGGATCCAAGTTGGCGTGAATTTTAAAAACGAAGCCGGAAAATTTTTCATCGATTGGTTCTACTCGTTTTGAATCTGCATCACGACCAATGGGTGAAGGTGATATTTCACAAAATGCATTCAACAATTCTTGTACCCCAAAATTATTCACAGCAGAGCCGAAAAATACGGGTGCAACCTGACCTGCAAGGTAATCTTCTCTTTTAAAAGGGTCGTAAACACCTTCTATCATTTCTATTTCTTCACGTAATTCTTGGGCTTCTTCTTTGCCTATTTTTTCATCTAAGTCTTTCGAGTGGAGATCAGATAGAGATTGCACATCGTCTGAGATACCCGTTTTATTAGGAGAAAAGAGGTTGAGTTCTTTTTTATAAATGTTGTAAACACCTTTAAAACGATCGCCCATACCGATAGGCCATGATAATGGACAGACTTTTATTTTCAGAATAGATTCTAATTCGTCAAGTAAATCAAATGACTCTTTACCGTCTCTGTCAAGTTTGTTGACGAAGATTATCACTGGAGTATCCCTCATTCGACAAACCTCCATCAATCTTTTGGTTTGTGCCTCTACACCGCTGGCAACGTCGATAACCAAGATAACACTATCAACAGCTGTTAAGGTTCTAAAAGTATCTTCTGCAAAGTCCTTGTGACCAGGGGTGTCCAGTATGTTAATTTGTTTGTTGTTGTAGTTAAATGCCATTACAGAAGTTGCAACGGAAATACCTCTTTGCTTTTCAATCTCCATGAAGTCAGAAGTTGCTGTCTTCTTTATTTTATTATTCTTGACAGCTCCTGCAGATTGAATGGCACCGCCAAAAAGTAACAATTTCTCTGTCAAAGTTGTTTTTCCAGCATCTGGATGGGAGATAATACCAAAGGTTCTCCTTTTTTCTATTTCAATAGAATTACTCATAGGTTTTTCAAACTTGGCGACAAAGATACTATATAAATAGTGCAGAAGTCAAGAAGTTGCATCTTGAAAATAAAAATGGTAGAAAGTTTAAAGAATCTAAGTTGTTAATAAGAAGTTACGATGTTCCCTGATGACACACCCAATTCCTCTGCGTTTACTGTTAAAAGTGGCAAATGGAGTTCATTCTCAATTATGGATTGGATAAATGAGTTAGGATTTTTAATGATTCCTTCTTGGTAATAACCCGCAGCTATAAGGTCTGCATCAACTTCTTGAGCATAATTTATTAATTCTTGCTCATAGTTTGAACCTACTGGAATATTTTCTATCTCATATTTGATGTCATTTTCTTCAAAATGTTTTCGTATGATCAATTGGTTCGACTTCATATGTTTTTCGAGCCACTCATCTTTATCATGATAACCCACAAGGTGAATTGTCGCATCGAATTGTTTTGCAATTTTAGTTGCTAAATTCGTGATTTGCATTGTTTTTTTCTCAAAAGAGAAGGGCATGACAATCGTGTTGATTTTTTCAACTGTTTTTTTGCCTTGGGTAACTAAAAATGGTGATGAAGAATTGCTTAACATCTTCACAATGTTACTGCCAAATATTTTTTGGAAGCCCTTAGCTCCGTGAGTGCCAAGAACAATTAAAGAAGGTTCTACTAGGTCTCCTGCTATTTTAATGCTATCAAATAAATCTCCTATAAGTACTCTTGATTGTATTCGTTTTTGATCATTCTCAGCTAATGCATTTATAGATTTTGAAAACTTGGTTTTTGCTGATTTTTTTTCTGAATGCTTCTTGACTACATGTAAGAGTATTACTTGGCCATTATTTGCAATTGCCAAGTCGAGACCCAAACGTAAAGCGCTTTCTGAAACTGATGTAAAGTCAAATGGAACGAGGTATAATGGAGTTTCTTGCATGATCATTGTTTTAAATTAAATTGAAATAAAGATATCAAATTATTTGTTAATGGGAACAGTTTGAAGTATTTCTCTATATAATAATTTTGTATTCGGGTCTAGCGTATAATTCAAAACCGATTTTTTTTTCAGTTCAATTTCTATCGCTTTCGTTTTTTTTGTAAAATACAATTGATGTATATTTTTATTTCCATCCTCAGTAATTTCTATATCTAAAGGAAATTCATAAGCTTGCTTTTGGACTTGTTCTATAATTAGAATTCTTTTTCTCCATTTCTTTTTTGTTGTTGCCTTAATACTTATCATTTCACTTCTTCTAAGCCATTGATTAAAGAATAATTGGAGATCTTGACCACTCGTTTTTTCAATGGACGCAATAAAATCATCACTTGAAGCATTACTATATTTATATTCTTGATAAAATGTTCGTAATCCTTTCCAGAATAGAGAATCTCCAATTTTATTTCTTAGCATGTGTAATACCCACGAACCTTTTTGATAAGAGTTAGGATTCAATAACTGCATCCGATTAGTTGTGATGGTATCAATGACAGGTCGTTTCACTTTGTCTTCAAAATTCATAATCCGCTGCCGATCCTTTTTAAGTTGCCGATTCATAGTCTCCTGACCATATTTTTGTTCTATATGAAGATTGGTTAGGTAGGTCGCAAAACCTTCGCTTAGCCACAAATGTATCCAATCAGCCTCAGTGACACTATTTCCAAACCATTGATGCGCAATTTCGTGAGCAATTAAATTCTCCATTTCGTTTTTACCGGTAAAAGCTTCTTCATCATAAAAAATACAGCTTGCATTTTCCATTCCTCCAAAACGTGTTGTTGATTGCACATTCGCCAATTTCTCAAAAGGGTAGGGGCCAATTTTTTTGATGAAAAAATGCAATGGATCGGGAGCTACGTTTAAATCACCTAATGCGAACCCAGCATTCTTCTCATATACCCAACTGGTCAATTCAAAACCGCCTAGATGCTCCATTTTTTCAACGTCGAAATTGGCAGCTCCAAATACCATCACTTTGGTGGGTAATTCAAAGTTAGTTTCGTATTCTGTTAATGCATAAACATCATCTATTATTTGAGAGTTCGTCAATTGCCCATTCGCAATGACTGAATAATGATTTGGTGCTTTGATAGAAAAACTAACTTTTGCCTTATCTGAAGGATGATCAATACAAGCAATCCAGTGCTGTGCTCTATTCGGCCAATTATCACCAAAAAAAGTTCGTTTCCCATATTTATTCTTACTAATGACTAAGCCGTCCGCAGGAATTCCAGAATAGCTAATTTCAATAACTCTATGGTCTCCTTTTTTGTTGTTAGAATGAATTCTTAGTAAATTATTTTGATGCTCAAATGCCAATGACGTGCCATTGAGCACTGCAGAAGAAACAGTCATTCCTTTGCCAGATAATGTATTGAAATTGACTAAGTTAAGTTCAATAAATTCACAGTTATCTGTAACAAGAACAGTTATTTTTTCAACGACATTTATTACATCTGTTGTATCTTCGAATGAAATTTTTAGATCGTATTTTTTAACATCTATATTCGTCTGAGTTGTTCCATGAAAACAAAATAGAAGGAAATATACTAGGAGATATTTCATTTGAGAGAGATTGGTGAATAATTGGTTCGAATACACTTCTTCAAAGGTAAAGAATTTTTAAAATAAATTGGCATGAATCTTCCATGCTATCAGTAAAATTGTTTTTTTTTGAAGAAAATGAATTATAGCGTATATCTTTGTTAACAATTGATTATATTCGAAATGTCTTGAATCAATTAGTGTTAAATAGAAATTAGTGGAATGAAGAAGATAAATGTAAAAAAGTTAATGAAGAGATTGGTCATTTGGCTTGTTATCATTCCAATACTTCTTTTTTTTAGCGTTGTTCTTGTTGTTTATTGGAAACAGGATAAGATAGTTCAAAATTTGATTACATCATTTAATGAAGATTTTACCGGAAAAGTGGAAATTGAAGGCAGTCACATTTCACCTTTCGAAAATTTCCCTTACATATCTATAGACTTAGAAGATTTAGAGCTTTTTGAGACTAAAAAAACAGATGTTGATCCTATAGTAGATTTGAAAGATATTTATGTTGGGTTCAATATCTGGGATTTAATTTCTGGAAATTATGACATCAAAGTACTAGAAATGAAAGATGGTTTTATTCATGCTGTTCAGGATGAGGACGGAGAATTAAATATAACAAAAGCCCTAGAAACAAAAAAAGAAATCGAAAATGTTGAAGACGAGTTTAACATTCATTTGAAGCTAATAAAGTTGATAGATGTCGACATCTATAAATTGAACAGTTCAATAGATCTCATGGTGGAGTCATTCGTGGACGAAGCAAAAATTAAGTTTATTTCAAGTGATGAAAAGATGTTTGCTTCTGTGGAAACACATTCTGAACTCAATATTATAAAAAATGGGGATACTTCGTTCGTGAAACGGAAACATTTAAATTTAGATCTTGAACTTGAATACCTTAAGAAAGACCAATTAATTACAATAAGTCCTTCTGAACTTGAATTAGAGAATGCTACATTTCAAGGAGAAGGAACAATCGATATTGCGAATGATTATGATTTAAATCTCAGGCTGTATGGAGAAAAGAAAAATTTTGATTTGTTCATTGCAATGGCCCCTGAGGAATTGGTTTCTACTCTTAATAGCTTTGATAATGCTGGAGAAATTGAGTTCAACGTAGATATCACTGGCAAGTCATCAAATGGAAACACTCCTTTGATAAAGGCAGTTTTTGGGTGTAAAGATGCTTATGTTTCTAATATGGAGTCTCAAAAAAAAATAGATAATCTAAATTTCTCGGGATACTTTACAAATAATGGGTATAAAGGAATGGATAGCATGGAATTTTCTTTGAAAAATTTTAGGGCAAAACCAGCAGCTGGTAGTTTTTCGGCAAACATATTGGTAAAGAATTTTAATGTTCCAGATATTGAAATGTCTTTGGATTCGGATTTTGACTTGGACTTTTTAGCAAAGTTTATTAATACAACCACAATTAGAGATGCTCATGGGAAAGTAAATTTACACATGAAATTTCATGATATTATCGATTTAACAAATCCTGAAAAATCAATAGAAAAACTAAACGAAGCCTATTTTACTGAGTTGAAAGTAGAGGATTTAGGTTTTAAAACCTCAAGTTACCATCTTCCTTTATCAAATATTAATACCAAAGTAACAGTTCAAGGACATCAGGCGGAAATATCGTATTTCGATGCGAAAATAGGAAAGTCTAACATTAATTTATCTGGTCACATTTCTGATTTACCCGCAATTATACACCATACTGATGAAGAAATAGTCACAGACCTGAGTATAGAATCGAAATTGCTAGATATAAAAGAACTGACTTCAGGAGTGAAAGGTCAAGAACCCATCGATGAGAGAATAGATAACTTACGTTTAGAGTTAAAGTTTATTAGTTCCGCAAGAAATTTTACAGAATCACCAAATCTTCCTGTAGGTGAGTTTTTTGTAGAGAAACTATTTGCCGACTTGAATCATTATCCACATACGTTGCATGACTTTAGAGCAGATTTCTTTATTGAAGACACCAGTTTTAGAGTAATCGATTTCTCAGGAATGATTGATAACAGCGATTTTCATTTTAATGGAAAATTAGAGAACTATAACTATTTTATGGAAGAACACCCTTTAGGAGATGTTAAGATAGAGTTCGACTTGACCTCAGATTTATTAAAATTGGAAGATATTTTTTCTTATAAAGGAGAAAACTTTGTCCCCAAAGATTACAGACATGAGCAATTGTCAGAGTTAAAAGTTCATGGAAGCGTTGATCTTTTATTCAATGATGGTTTGAAATCGTCAGATCTAGACATCACCCAAATAGATGCGAAAATGAACGTTCACCCGATGAAGTTTAAAAAATTTAATGGACGTGTGCATTATCAAGAGGAGCAATTAGAAGTACAAAATTTATCCGGTCAGATTGGAAATAGTAATTTTAGGGTCAATTTGAATTATTATTTAGGATCAAATGATAAAAAGAAAAGAAAGGCAGACTATTTTAGTTTGAAATCCAGCCGGTTGGATTTTGATGAACTTTTTGATTACACTGATTTATCAGGTAAACTAGCAAGCAGTCCTAGTGAGCATGAAGACGTATTTAACATTTATGACATTCCTTTTCCAGAAATGGCATTTGATATGGACATCAATTATTTGAACTACCATCGATATAAAATTCAAAATTTTAAAGGTAGTTTAAGAACAACTCCTAATCATTATCTATTTGTAGATACGCTATCGATGAATATCGCAGGAGGGAGTATAGCTATGTCAGGTTATTTTAATGGTTCAGATAGAGACGAAATTTATTTTACTCCGAATTTAAGTTTGAAAGAAGTGAGCTTGGATAAATTACTTTTTAAGTTCGAAAATTTTGGACAAGATTATTTAGTTTCAGAAAACATTCACGGCAATATCACTAGTTCCATTACAGGTAAAATTAGAATGCATGCTGATTTAGTACCTATAATTGATAAATCGGAAATTCATATGGACTTGATGATTCGTGATGGGAGATTGGTCAACTATGCACCAATTGTTGATCTTAAAGATTATTTTATAGATAAAAATGTCAACAATATACGATTTGATACACTTCAAAATCACATTGACTTAAAAAATGGAATGATGACAATTCCGAAAATGACGATTAATTCTTCCTTAGGTTATATGCTGGTGTCAGGAGCCCAAGATATGAAATCTAACATGGAATATTACATTAAAGTTCCACTAAAATTGATTGTTCGTACTGGCTTTAAGACTCTTTTTGGAAAACCTAAAAATGAAGTTGACATCACCCAAGAAGATGAAATTGAATACCTTGATTCTGATAAGAAGTCAGCTTATGTTAATATTAAGATTGAAGGTGATAGTGAAAATTTTAAAGTCTCTTTAGGGAAGGATAAAAAGAAGAAGAAAAGTAGATGAATATGATTATTTTCTGGATAAAAATGCAGAAAATAAAATAAAGGGTCTTAGTTTATACTAATTCCCTTTATAGGCTGTGGAGTCGGAGGGAGGTTTCTTGAATTTTTTAGAAGGAGATTTAGAGCTGTTGATGAAGATTAATTTTTAATCTTTTCAACAAAAAACTAACCTTATTTTTGATGTTTATCATCAAAATCGTAATTTCTTTTCACCAAATACTCTTCGCTGGATAATATAGCTTTAATATTTTTCAGTCTGATTTTCTTTTATTGTAAGAGTGTTTTACACTTTTGTGGTTAAATATGACTATAATGCATATTAATCATTCTACTAAACCAAAAGGCATCTTTTGATCATACTAATTATTATGGCTACGAATTAGCTGGAGGCTATATTGATAAATTTGAACAGGTAAAAGAAATCTATTCTTCCAACTATGCCTACATAGCGACTAGATTTATATGCTCCATGAGTATTGGTTACAAAGAAATAGTAGCTGAGTTTGAACAACAAAAATCAATCCTCAGGAAAAACGCTCTTCGGATTCTAGATTCAATTGATCGAATGAAGCACAATTCAGGAGTAAATCTTGATAAAGTATGCAGATTATTGAGATTATCGAAGGATTGGGCTAACTTACAAATTATTAATATAGAATGACTATCAAGCACTAAATTAAGCCAAATTCTATAACCAAAAAAGAACGATGTAGGAATTGGAGCTTCAGCAAACTAAGAAGTTGGCAATTAAACAAAATTATTGGGCAATAAAGAGAATTAGTTGAAGTGTTTCAATGTTGGAATGTGCTGGCTCTGACGTTTGACTTTTCAGAAGTACCTTCTTCATGTTGTGGAATACGAGGAATGTGCACAAGCTTATTCTAAGATTGATTTTCGATGCTACTTGGGACGAAGACACCCTATAGTTTCACACTACAATTCCAAATTTATTTTTCAAAGTGTACTATTTATTCGATTAGCGTTTTTTCATTTCCCTTTTCAATAATTGAGCGTTTATAGCTACAATTATTGTGCTCAAGCTCATAAATACAGCTCCTATTGCAGGTCCTAGTACAAACCCTGCTGAATATAATACCCCTGCTGCTAATGGAATAGCAACAACGTTGTATCCTGTAGCCCAAATCAAGTTTTGAATCATTTTTTTATACGTAGCTTTTCCAAATAGAATTAGGTTTAAGATGTCTTGCGGATTACTATTAACTAATATAATGTCAGCAGTTTCTGCAGCCACATCTGTTCCTGAGCCAACAGCAATTCCAACATTGGCTTGTGCCAATGCAGGTGCATCATTTACTCCATCTCCAGTCATAGCGACAAATTCTCCGATGTTTTGTAGCTCTTTTACAATCTCTACCTTTTGATGCGGTAGAACTTCAGAGTAATATCCATCCAGTCCTAGCTCATTGCTTACCGCTTTTGCAACCACTTCGTTGTCACCTGTGGCCATCATTACTTTTATGCCAAGATTTTTAAATTTACTTATGGCTTCCTGCGATTCAGGGCGTATTTCATCAGCTAAAGCAATGAATCCTGCCAATGTATCATTAATAATAACAAATACTACGGTTTCCGCAGCACTGCCATATGCGTTCTCCGGAATATCAATTGATTCGTCTTTTAAGTAACCTGGACTAACAACTTTTACGTCTTTGGCTTCCACCTTTGCTTCCACACCTTTTCCTGTAATTGCGTTAAAGTTTTTGGCAGTTGGAATAGCTGTTTTTAATTCTTTAATTTTCTTGATAACTCCAACTGCAATAGGGTGTTCCGAACTTTGCTCTAATGCACTTGCCAGTCGTAATACTTCATCTTTGTCAAATTGATCAGTAACGGACTCGTATCGAGTAACACCAAAATCTCCTTTTGTTAATGTTCCTGTTTTGTCAAATACCAATGCTGATATCTTTCTTGATTCTTCAAATGCCGTTCTATTTCTAATTAACAGACCATTTTGTGCAGACACAGCAGTTGAAATTGCAACTACCAGTGGTATAGCGAGGCCTAATGCATGCGGACAAGCAATTACCATAACGGTAACCATTCGTTCAAGTGCAAAAACAAACGAAAAACCAGCAATTAACCATGTGGCTAATGTGCCAAAACCGATTGCTAATGCAATGAATGTCAACCACTTTGCAGCTCGGTCTGAAAGATTCTGCATCTTGGATTTAGACTTTTGTGCTTCTTCAACCAGTTTAATAACTTTATTTAGGTAACTGTCTTTACCAGTATGTAATACTTTCGCTTTCAATGAACCATTTCCATTTATTGAACCACCTATTAATTTATTTTCAACTCCTTTTTTTACAGGTTTTGATTCACCAGTTAGCATAGATTCATTTAAGTAACTTTCTCCTTCAACTATAATGGCATCGGCAGGAACTTTTTCACCAGATTTAATGAGGATAATATCTCCTATCTGAAGATCTTTCAGTTCAATATCTTCCACTACATCACCATTCATTCGATGAGCTTCGGCAGGCATCATACTTACTAAAAGTTGCAGTGCTTTAGAAGCACCTAACACTGATTTCATTTCTAACCAGTGTCCGAGCAACATGATGACGATTAATGTTGATAATTCCCAGAAAAAATCTTCACCATTCAAACCAAAAACAGTAGCGGTGCTGTAAAAATAAGCTACACTTATGGCCATTGAAATAAGAGTCATCATACCTGGTCCCTTTGATTTTATTTCAACATAAAAGCCTTTTAAAAATGGCCACCCTCCCCAAAAGTAAACAAAGGTGGAAAGTGCAAATAGGATATAAGGGTTACCAGGCAGTAATAACTCATAACCAAAAAAACCTTGAATCAAAGGGGAAAAGATTAAAATGGGAATGGTAATAAGGGTACAAACCCAAAATCTTTTTTTGAAATCCTCTATCATCATTTTATGATGATCGTGCCCCTGCGTTCCCATTGGTGACGAACTGTGATCCATTTTGCTATGATCTTGATGTTTTGAATGTTCCATAATTGTATTTTTTTAAGTTATTTGTAAAAGAAATGAAGTGAATATTGTTTTGATTGAGAACTTCATTTTAAAATATTTTTTCACTCAATTTATAGGTTTGGTGGTAAATTTCTTTTTCTTCTTCAGTAGGAATAACGAGTATTTTAGTCTTAAAATCATTCTTGTTAATTTGAATTATTTTATTGGTAATAGAACTGTTGATTGTTTTATTAATAGCAACCCCAAGACTTTCCATTTGAGTACATACTGCTGATCTCACTTCGGGTGAATTCTCACCAATACCTCCCGTAAAAACTAATAAATCAATTCCATTCAAACTTGCCATGTAAGAGCCTATTGTTTTTTTAATATCTTGAATATATTTATCAAACGCCAAGGTTGCGCTTGAATCATTTTCATTCATTCTTTTAATAACACTCCGAATATCGTATACCTCTCCCGCCATTCCTTTTAAACCACATTCCATACTAAAATAAGACAAAGCCATGTCTCTAGTCCATTTTTTTTTGTTCCATAAATAAATTACTAGTGCAGGATCGATATCTCCAGATCTCGCAGTCATAGTGATACCTGACAATGGTGTAAAACCCATAGTCGTATCTATGCTTTTAAAATTTTTAACCGCAGTTATACTATTACCTCCACCCAAATGACAAATGATTATTTTACTCGTTTTATTAATTTTTAATTGTTTCAACTGTTTTATTATCGATTGATTGGAGATTCCATGATATCCAAATCTTTTTACATCGTATTTTTTTGAATCTTCAGAATTAATTGCATATTGTTGAGTATTGTTAGCAATAGTATTGTGAAAGGCACTGTCCGATATAGCCACAATACTTGCTTGAGGATATTTTTTCTTAACCTCATTGTACGCTTCAACAATAGGATCTATATGAAGTGGCGAAATTTCCATCGCTTTTATCAATTTGGTTTTATACTCCTTGTCAAAAGTTCTGTTTTTCTGAAAGTAAGAACCAGGAGCAACTACTCTAATTCCAATGGTTGTTATATTTTCCTCAGTAATTCCAATTTTTTTCACAAAAAAGGCAAGTGGGTCTGTACTTTCTTTTTTAGACAACAAATATTCTTCTCTCTGATTAGATTGAATAACAATAGCACTTCCTGACATCTCGAATTTGAATTTAGCCAACTTCTTATTGCCATCAAAAAATGCATACTTTTTACTGGTACTTCCTGTATTTATTATTAAGGTTATTTTGTCCATACCCATTTATCAATTTCATTTGGATCTACCCCATATTCTACAATATACTTTTTATGGTCATCAATTTTTTGATTGTATTTTTTTATCAGATGCTCAGTATTGGTATCTGTACCTAATTGGTCTATTATTTCAAACACTTCTATTGCAAGATTGTAACGACTTGTTTTATTTCTAAGTTGCATATCAAAAGGTGTTGTAGTTGAACCATTTTCAATGTAGCCGTGGATATAGAATTTTTTACAATCTCGCTTATAATCAAACAGCATTTGTTTTAAAGTTTCTGGATATCCATGAAAATTAAAAATTACTGGTTTGTCTTTTGTGAAATATTCATCGAAATCTTGCTGACTAATCTGATTTCCTGAATTAAATCGCGATAACTCAGTAATGTTAATAAATCTTATTTTTATTGATGGTGCTTCTTCTTTTATGATGGATATAGCAGCCAAAGCTTCTTTGGTCATGTAATCGCCAACAGCTGCAATTACAATATCAGGATTTTTATCACTGGCAAAATCCCAAATCCCCATCCCTTCATTAAAATTTCTTTCAGCATCTTCTATCGGTAACCAATTCGGTTCAAAAGTTTTACCTACTGTAATTACGTTTACCCCATTTTTTGATTGTAAACAATGGTTTACACAAACTAGAGTACTATTTGCATCATACGGAAAAAACACTTTGACAAAATCATACTGTCTCTGTAACATATCATCCACAAAACCCGGATTTTGATGAGAAAACCCATTGTGTTCTTGTCTCCAACCAGATGAAGATAGTAAGTACATAATCGAAGGCAAATCATTTCTCCATTCAATTTCGCGAGCTGTTTTTATAAATTTTATATACTGATCAGCCATGCTGGTTACAATTTGAATAAACGCCTCATACGATGTAAAAACACCATGTCGTCCAGTTAGTGTATATCCTTGTATCATACCTTGTAAACTGTGTTCACTCAACATTTCCATAACACGACCTGTTGGACTTATGTCTTCATCAAAATCTTTTATTGGCCAGGTAAATGCTCTTTGTGTTTCATCGAACACAGCGTCTAGTTTATTAGAATACGTCTCATCAGGAGAGAATAATCTAAAATTCTTATCCGCTCTGTTTAGCTTGAAAATTTCTTTAAAATATTCTCCTGCTTTGATCATACTACTCGAATGTAAATTGCCAGGAGTTTTTATTTTTTCTTGTAAAAGATGTATATCTGGTTTTTTAAGTTCATGATAAGTTGGATTAGCATAGGACATATTTCCCATTCGAAGAGATTCATCTGGTAATACATCCTTAATCTCATCAATAAATCCATTTTCTGCTGTAAAAAGATCATTGAAATTATATGATTTAAACCACTCTTCAATCTTTGACAACACCTTTTCATCAGTCTTAGCGTTTTTACCTACAACTTGATGAGAGGGATAATTACCTTCAATTTTTTTTCCATCTAACTCTTTAATTCCTGTCCATCCTTTAGGAGTTTTCAAAATAATCATTGGTAGTTTGGGTTTGACTATACTTTTAGATTTTTTTGCTTCCTTGATAAGGTTCAAGGATTTTTCTAAAGTTTCCTGCATATCCTGCCATATCTGTTCTCCATATTCCACTATTAATGGTTCATATCCATACCCTTTAAACAAGTGAATTAATTCTTCGTTACTCATTCTTCCATAGATGGTAGGTCCAGAAATTTTATATTCATTCAAATGAAGAACAGGCAATACAACTCCATTTTCTGCAGGATGAACAAGTTTGTTTAAATGCCAAGCAGTTGCAGTTGGTCCAGTTTCTGCCTCGCCATCACCTACCATACAAACCGCTACTAAATCTGGATTATCAAGTACAGAACCATAAGCTGTTGATAAAGCGTAACCTAATTCACCACCTTCCAAAATAACTCCTGGAGCACCTGGGTTACTATGACTTGGATATCCATAAGGCCAACTAAACTGTTTTGCAATATAACCTAGTCCATCTCTGTTAACCGATGCTTTTGGATAATATTTTGCCAGCGTTCCCTCCATAAAAAGATTGGCTTGTATGGCTGCAAAACCATGACCAGGCCCTACTATAAAAAGCATTTTTTGATTGTGTTTTTTAATTATATAATTTAAATTGGTATATAAAAAATTTATCCCTGGACTAGTCCCCCAATGACCTAACAATCTAGGTTTAATATGTTCAGGTTTTAGAGGCTCCTTTAGTAGAAAATTGTCTTTTAAATATATTTGAATTGCTGACAGATAGTTTACAGCATCGAAGTATTTTTTTAATTTATTTAAGTGATCCATATCAATACTTTTAAATTTTTGAGCATTTATTTATTTTCCATTTCCAGAGGGAGCCAGTTATTTAGCCAAAAAAAGATTTCACTTTGGAAATGATTTGCTTCTCTGTAATGCTATCACACACCTCAATTTTAACTACTTTTTTTGCTAAAGAAGAATTACTTTCGATATGTTTTCCTAGCTTTATTTTGGCTTGCGCGGGTCCAATGATATATATTTCGTCAGCAGTTTTTAGGTGCGTAATAATTTCATCAAAATAGTGTTGAAATTGATGTTTAATTCTTTCACCGAATTTTTTTTCGTCATTTACGTGATGCGTTCCCAACCAAGACCCTTTGTCGCTTTCTTTTGAATGATGAACCCTGTTTTCAATATTCGATTCAATGTGCTTAACATCTTGATTTTTTTCTTTGAGGCTTACAATAGTAGCATTTGCACTATCTAACCAAATTCCAACTTGATTTTTCATTGTTCTATTTTTTTAATTAATTACGTTATTATATCCTTCCACCAATAGATCACTAACATCAATTTTATTACTTGGATGAGGAATAGTATTACATGTAACAATATCGGCGACACCAGATTTTTGCAATTCTTGATATGCATTTCCACCAAAAACCCCATGTATTCCAATACAAATTGGAGCGTTCATTCCCGCTTTGTTTAAGTGTTTTACAGTTTCAATCATCGTTCTTGCACTAGAAATAATATCATCTACCAAGACCGGCGTGTGATTTTTGTAGTTTTCTACATTAGGAACAGAAACTTCTACATCTTTATCTCCATGTCTTATTTTTTCTAATACCATAAACGGAGCACCGGCAGTTTTAGCTACATCAGAAACCCATTGTTCACTCTCACTATCTGGCCCGACCAAAATTGGATTTTCAACATTGTTTTTTATCCAATCAGAAATGTGATTGGCAGCGTGCATTACTTGACTTGGAATAGAATAGATTTCGGACAAAGAACTTCTTCTATGCAAATGAGGGTCAACTGTAACTAGGGTTTCTGCAAATTGAGATAACAATGCCCCAAAGTATTCTGATGTAATTGCTTCTCCTTCATGGAAACGTCTATCCTGTCTCATATAAGCTAAATAGGGGGCTATTAGACACGTACATTTTGCACCTAAATCTATGGCAGTTTTAGATAAAAAATAGAGTGGAAGTAGCTTCTCATCTGGTTGATGTAGCGTGCAAACTAAAATTACTTTTTTATCTTTTACATCCGATTTTATTTGGAGGTAAGTTTCTCCGTCAGGGAATTGTCGAATAGAGGTTTCTCCAACCTCGGCATCTAGTCCTACTGCTAATTTTTTGGTTAGCAATTCATTTCCAGGAAGAGCAAATATTATATTTTTCATACTTCTTTAATTTTTATATTAATTTGATTTTCTTTGAGGTGCTTCACAAACTCTTCAAATTGTATAATTTCTTCTAGTCGTTTAACCCCTATTTTATTGTTTGTTTGATACAAATTACTAACAGTATAAGCTGCAATTATCCCTGTTGCTTTAGCTTCTTTTATTCCTTCTGCTAAATAAATTATCTGAGCCATATTCTCTCCATAACAATGGGTTTGAATTCCAAAGTTTTCTGACCCAAAAGAAAACTTTGTCAACCATTTTTTTAATGTTTGTGGCTTAATTTTACTCAACTTCGTTAGCAAGTTTATTTTCTTCATTACAGCCATTAACCATGTAACAAAACTAGAATCAAAAGCTAATCTTGTTTCTGCAAAATTTACTTTCACAGAATTAGCAATGATGTGTTGATCACCAAAGTTGAAACGATAAAATTTTCGAGAATGCTTTTCATTTAAGAGTTGTTCTTTTCTAGGGTTTGTAAATGAGCTCACTAACTCTTCTCCATGTTCAGTTTTTAGTGTATACGTTTTATTTGCATACTCCATCATCCAGCGTATAGCATCTAGTCCATGGTTTTCTCCTAATCCTAATAAAACAAACGATTGAACAGAATTAATTTTGTTTAATCTCGAAATTGCATTTTGTACAAATACGCCTGACAATCCAGGCATTAGTCCAACTCCAGGCACTAAACATATTCCTGATTTTTCAACCTCATCATTATAGTTAGTTAAACGTAAATAAGCCTCATAAGATGTTGCTAATTCTGTATAATTGACTTGGTTTTTAATACAAGAATGTATGAAATTATCATTTTTTAAATACTCAATACAACAAATGGCTGTGTGAACTTCTTCAAAATTGATTTCATCAAAATAATTGCTCTCTAAATCAATTTTAATGGGTAGTGCCTCAATATTTGATTTATTAATTAAGTCGTTTGCTTTGTCTTTATTTCGTCCAGCAATAATTACTTTTTTAGGGTATTTCTCAGTCAAAATTTTAGACACAATACTTCCAACAGCACCATAACCACCAACAATTAATATTTTATCTTTTAATGAGTTCATTTTATCGTAACTATACTTTGTTGTGAGTGGTAATAATCTAGGGCATAATTTAATTCGCCTTTCGATTCTGCATGAATAACATAGATTGTTTGTCCTTTTGCTAGTTTTGTTCCTATAGGAGCAAGGAAATCTACACCAGCAGCTTTGTTCTCTGGAGCTCCAGCTAATTTTGCAATTTTTGCCAGTTTTCTATTGTCAATTTTTGAAACAATTCCATTATTTTCTGCTTTAATTTCATATTGATATTTTGCCAATTGTGGTTCTTTAAATCCACCTTGCGCCAAACAGATTCCTCTAAATTTATCAAAAGATTTACCTGAAGCTAAAAGGTTTTCTGCCTGCTCATATCCTTTTCCTGTCGCAACTTTTCCAGAAAGTTCTAACAGCTCACCAGCTAAAACAAGGGCTCGCTCTTTTAAATCTGCAGGGGCATCAACTTCATTTTTAAGTACAGCTAAAATGTCTCTTGCTTCTAAGGCTGGACCTATCCCTTTTCCAACTGGTTGAGATCCATCAGAAATGATAACTTTCATTTTTAACCCAATTGCTTTGGCTACTTTTTCCATCTCTGTTTTTAACTTAACAGCATCTTCATTCTTTCTAACTTTTGCGGTTTCTCCAACAGGAATATCAATAATTACATAATTAGAACCAGCTGCCACTTTTTTGGATAATACAGAGGCTATCAGTTGTCCCTCACTGTCAATATCTAATGCTTTCTCTATCCGAATCAGCATATCATCGGCAGGACTTAATTGAGCAGTTCCACCCCAAACCATACAGGCTCCTTCTTGATTAACCACCTTTTGTATTTCTTCGGTTGTTAATGTTACAGGTGTAATAACTTCCATCGTATCTGCTGTTCCGGCAGGGGAGGTGATGGCTCTTGACGAAGTTTTGGGCATGGTTAATCCAAAAGCAGCAACAATAGAAACTACTATAGGTGTTGTTCTGTTTCCAGGCAAACCTCCTATACAGTGTTTATCAACCACAATCTCTTTATTCCAATTAATTCGCTGACCAGAATTAATCATTGCGTTTGTTAAGTTGATAATTTCATTGGTGTTTAGCCGATTACCCGCACAGGCAGTTATAAAAGCAGATAGTTGCACATTGGAATAATTTCCTGCAACAATATCATTGATAATGCTCTCCAATTGCTCAGCAGTTAACTCATTACCATATATTTTAGACCTCACATCGCTTAACGAATCAACAGAATGAAAATGTGAAACCTGAATTTGATCTCCATCTTTTACACTTAATGCTTTAATGCCACTTTCTGATAAGCTTATTTCTCCTACATCCAATAATTTTGAATGTACGATGTTGAGGTTAGCAACAATTTGCTTATCCCCATTAGCTACAATAATTCTAGTCAAAGCTTCAAATCCTTCAGACTTACACACATGGCAATTTTCTCGCATATAAACAACGTGTTCATGTTGGGTATTAATTCCTAAACGTTTGAATTTTAATTCATGCATCTCTTATAATTTGTTTAATTCTACAACACTATACAGCTCAGGAATTTCGCAGTTCCAATCATAGGTTTCTGTTATTTTTTCACTAAAAACTTGTGCTGATATTTCTTCACCATGAATGATAAATACTTTTTCTGGAGTAATTGCAATTTCGCTCATCCAGTCCAATAATTCTGCTTGATCTGCATGAGCTGATAAAACTTGCAGATTGATAATTTCAGCTTTTACTTCATAATGTTTCCCATAAATTTTAATAGCTGCTTCTCCATTTAAAAGTTTCCTTCCTCGAGTTCCTTCTGCTTGAAATCCTGCTAGCAAAACCGTTGTTTCGGGTTTTCCAATATACTGTTGTAAGTATGTCAAAACTCTTCCGCCACTAATCATACCACTTCCAGCTACTACTATTTTAGGTTTTCTATTGTCAATTACTTCCCATGTCTCTTTATAGGATTCTACAATTTGAAAAGCATCACACATTTTGATACAATCTTCAATGGGTAATTTATGCCAATTTCTGTAATTATGAAAAACTTCCAAGACATTATTTCCCATTGGGCTGTCCATAATCATTGGAATATTAGGTATCGCTTTTTTCTCTCGCAATTGCCATAACAAATACATTAAAGTTTGTGTTCTTTCTACCGCAAAGCTCGGAATAATCAATGTTCCTCCTTTTTCAACGGTTTCGCTAACAATCGCCTTTAATTTTTCTTCTAAATCATCTTTGGGGTGAATTCTGTCTCCATAAGTGCTTTCTATGAAAAGTACATCTGCTTTTTCTGGCTTTTTAGGTGAACGCATCAATAAATCTTCCTTACGACCAATATCTCCAGAGAAAACAAAACGTTTTCCATGTATGTCTAATTCAATAAACGTAGCCCCGATTATATGACCGTTATACTGAAAACGAACTTTAATGTTAGGATAAAGTCTTATCCATTCTCCCTCAGGGGTCGATTTAAAATGGTCAATTGCATTTTCAGCATCTTTGATAGTGTATAAAGGTTTTGCTGGGGAATGTTTCGAGAATCCTTCTTTATTAGCTTGCGCTGCATATTCTTCTTGTATTTTGGCGCTGTCCAATAAGATAATTCGAGCTATATCTAGTGTTGGCGCTGTTGCTTGAATACTACCATTAAATCCCATTTTAACCAATCGAGGTAAATAGCCAGTATGATCCATGTGTCCATGTGTCAGTAAAACAGTATCTATTTCAGTCACATCCACTGGTAAAAAATCCCAATTCTTTAATCGAAGCTCCTTTAAGCCTTGAAACAAGCCACAATCAATCATTATTTTACGTTCTCCAGTATCTATTAAATACTTAGAACCTGTTACTGTTCCTGCTGCACCTAAAAAGTGAATCGTTATTTTTTCATTATTCTCCATTTCTCTTATTTTTTATTACATAGCTCATGTGTCTCATGAAGTATGTTTTTTTGTCTCCTTTTACTTATCTCTAATGAATTTATTAGCTTTGGGTGACTAATTAAGTCTGTACACAAGACAATACCTTTATCTAGTAGTTGTTGCTTTTCATTTTTAGTAAGAGTGGTTAAACAAGTGATAGGATGAAGTCCTGATCGATCTATTCTTTCTTTCAAACTATCTTTTATTGGATGGTCCCAGCTCAATAAGTACAAATCCACGCATCTGCCATATTGAATAGCATCACCTGAAAAGCGTGTATTGGTAACTACCCATCCTTGATGAAACTTATTGTCATGCCCCGATTGTTTTGCCCATTGTGCTTCTACATCTTTAAATCGAGACTGGATGTACAATGGGATTTTAACATTACAATATCTCCCAGCATCACTATGAAATTTACATTCTATCATAAAGTGCTGATTATTTTTTTGGGCAATTACATCAATTTCATGATTTACACAATGTCCTTTAACGATAACACCTACTTGAGTTTTAAAGCCCTCATAACTCAATATTTTACCTACAAATTTTTCAAAAGGAAATCCAGTTGGACCCAATTCCATAATAGCTTTTTTTAGTTTATATCGAGCTGCTGTTGATGGTTGTGAGGTTTTTCGCAGTAAATCAAATGCTTTTTTATAGATCTCTTTAGTTGTAATACCATCATATAGAGATAAGGTAACTTCATTGATCACTTTTTGAATAACTAAATCGCTTGCTCCTGATCGTTCCAAAGAGTGCTTCAGTTTGGACTTATCAAACTCGGCTTTTTCACCGGACATTTTTATTATAGATATTGCTTTGAGTCTCATTAGGTGTATTGTTTGATGTAACTATTTACTTGGTTATACCCAAACTTATATTTGTTTTTAATATAGAATTTTCAGCATTCTTTTCAATTCCAGTTAATGCTCTTATTGCGTCTATTGTTTCTGGTATAACTATGGCCTGATTGTCCACGACATAGGCATAAAAAAGTTCATCGTCTACTACTTTCAGCATGTCCTGCCAAAGTGCAACTTCATACATATCTCCATATGGTCTACCTTTGGCTAGCATCCATTCTTTAATAGTGTTATTGGCAGTGAGACCATCTTCATGATTGATAAGAAGAGTTCTTGAAGAGGAACTAAAAGCAGCTAATACTTCTTCTTTGCTTGCTTTTTTTGTTAATTGCACATTCCAATAATGTAAATGACTTAATGTTTGAGGAACTTTTACTGCAGTTGTGATAACATCCAATTGAGGATCTACTGTTTTGGCATCTGGTCCCTGGTGACTAGGTATTTCTTGTTCTGGAACGAGTGTATTCATAATACCTCCCAAATGACTTTCCCAAGGATCGGTTGCTCTTCGTAATAAAGTCCCCCTTGCTTTCTTAAGTAATCCTACTTTTTTCAATGCGGTAAGTGTACGAAGAATGGAAGTCGTGTTACAGGATACTACTCTGGTAGACTCTCTTCCGATAGCAGTTTCATAATTATTTTCAGCACTGAATGAGTGTCCCGTTATCTCATGCTTTTCTCCTCCATGAACAATGAATTTAAGATGTTCATCTTTGTATTTATTGATGTTTCCGATGGCAATTTTTTTCGGTGTACAATCCACTACAATGTCGGCTTCGGAAATTAATTCTTCCAAAGTACCCACTATCGGGATACCTGCTTCAAGCATTTGATTTTTATAAGTGTTATCAAACGCAAAAACAGAATAGCCTTTTTCTATAGCTATTTTAATTCTCCAGTCTGAAACTACATCACATACTCCTACTAATACCATGTCATCTTGCAATATTATGGCATCCGCCACTCGCTTTCCGATTACACCATATCCGTTAACTGCTACTTTTATTTTTCTCATTTTTATTATATTAATGTTGTTAATAAAATGTATGACACTCCTACAACTAGGACAGCTCCATAGCCAATAAATAATTTCCTTTTCATTTGAGAGTTCCCTTTTATAACCCCTATGACTAACTTGACCAGACTGTTACTTATTGTTGCTGCTACAATAATTTTGGCAGAGGTGGATACCAAGTCAATTTCTTTAGCCAGTTTTGATACACTTATGGTGACAGCATCAGTGTCTGCAAATCCGGATATAATAGCGGAGAAATAAAGTCCCTTATTTCCAAAGTATATGTTGGAATAATAGACCGAAGTGAGAATAACAATAAAAATAATAGCGAAATATAAGGCACTCAAAATATCTAGTGGGTTACCAACTAAAATAGAATCCTCACTCATTTTGTTGTTTTTATGATTTCGGATTAGCCACCAAGAATAGGATGCAGCCACAATGAACATAAGTAAGAATGGTAACCATAAGGTTTGTATGATGTTTGGGTTAAAGACATAAGAAATAATAGCCAGTCTCGGAAACATGATAGCCGAAGCTATTAATATTCCTGAGGCATATGTCCCTGCCAGTTCTGGGTTTTCTTTACTTCTTGAAGAAAAAGACCATGCAACAGCGGTACTTGAGATCAATCCACCTAGTAGAGCTGTGACAATAATACCTTTTCTAGAACCAATGTATTTGGTTAGAAAATACCCGATAAAGTTCAATATAGAGACAATTACGACTACCCAACCTATTTCATACAGATTAAATATACCGTCTGGTCCGAATTTTTGATTGGGTAAGAAGGGTAATATTAGTAACGAAAGTATAAAAAACTTGATGGTGGCAAATAATTCCTGTTCGGTTATGGTTTTGAGTGTAGATTTGAATTGGTCCTTTAAAGCTAGTAATGTTACAACAATGACAGCCACGGCTAGTCCCTCTTTGAATAAATGTTTTGAAATCATCATTCCAAGAAGAAAGGTTATGAATAGAGCTAAATGGGTCGTGTGTCCTTGAAGGTGTTTATCGTTCTTGTTAAAGTGATCTAACCCCAGAAACAATAAAAATGAAGGAATAGTGGCAATGACAACCCAATTACTAAATTCACTTGATAAATTCGCCAGTAAGAACCCAGCTATACAGACAATAGGAAAGGTTCTGATACCTGATATAGATCCGCCTTGTAGCTTATTGTATTCCCTTTCTAAACCAATGATAAGACCAATACCTGTACTGATTAAAAGCCCAATTAAAAAAGGGCTGAAGTATTTATATATTTCTTGGGGTGGTTCCATGTCTATTAATTGTTTGAATTTATATATTGAATACCAATAGAGTTCCTAAACGTTTAAAAATGAGAAAGGGAAATTTATTCTTCAAAGTCATCTTTGTGGTGTAACACAAAAAACACCTTTCTCTGATGCCAAATATAACATTGTTCTCTCAAATAATTTCAAAATTAGACAGTTCAAAATTCAAGAAATTAACCAAGTCTCATTAAAGGAATAAGCATCAAAAGGGATTTGATAGTTGGTCTCACTTAGTTTCAATGCTCTTTTGCCAATTTGTTAATAGTCAATCTTTATGCGATATAAGTAACGGTCTATGTTCTGCCATTGAGAATCTCAATCATTTAATAGAATTACTCAGTGTTAAAATGGATACTCAGAACAGGAACATTTGAATGATTAGCCAAACTTTCAGTAATACTTGGTGAAATCATTTTCATTAAACCAGTTCGTCCATGTGTCACAGAGGTAATGATATCAGCGCCGATTTTCTCTGAATAATTGAGAATACCTCTTTCTACACTAAGTGCATTGTAAATTGCTTTTGTACAATTGATGTTTTCGAAGTTCTTCAACACCTTTTCCATTCTAGCTTCGATCTCATCCGTTTCCATGAATTTAGCTGGAGAATTAACATATAGAAGATGTATTTCTGCCGAAATTTTACTTGAAAAATTTATTATTTGTTCAAATGGTTGGACCACGTTAAAATCAAAAGATGAAGCAAAAACAAGTTTCTTGAGTTGTTCTAATTTTACCTCATTTTTCACTACAAGCACAGGCATTTTTGCATAACGAATAACTTTTTGAGTATTTGATCCTAATAATTCCTTTAGACCACCCGCTCCATGAGATCCCATGACAATAAAATCATGATGATGATTTTTTATGTGATCGTCTATCGCACTCCTTCCCTCATTAAACACTATAAATTCATTGGCTTTCAAACCCAACTTTTCTGCACGCTTAACTAAATTATTTAATTCAGTATTTGCTTGCTTAAATTGCAATCTAGTTTCTGGATAAAGTTCTTCTTTTGCAAGAGGTAATTTAACCCAATCAACTGGTGAGCTGAATATGTGTAGAAAATGAATTTCTGCATTTAATTGTTTTGCTAATTCTAGAGCAAGATTTTCTGCATTTCTAGAACATTCCGAGAAGTCTGTTGGTACTAATATGTTTTTCATGTATATCGAATTAATATTTTATATAATGGTTATTCAATTGTTCTAGCTACTCCTATCATAAATTGGATTATTTTCGTGTTTTAATAGAGATATTTATTCTAGGATGGCTTATAGGTGCCTGTATATCATTGTGCCAAGATTATCGATTTCTATTGCGTCTAATAATGATTTACGTACAGTGAGTTTATTTCTCGTTCTCCAATATTTTTTTGTCTCTCTCGTACTCTTCTTTAGTAATTTCTCCAGCAGCAAACCTTTTCTTAAGTATATCTAGAGGAGTATCTTTCTTCTTACGTTGTCCAAGAATTTCGTAAGGTGTTGCAAAAATCCAAAAAATTAATAATAACCATACAAACCACCAAACTAAGTGCATTCCCCAAAAATGATGACCATAATAAAACATATTAGATTATTTTTATTCATTATTCAGTTCCTCTGTTTCCCGGCTTTCAGTTGTGCTGTTACCCACTCTATATTCTCTCTTCACTTTTAAAAGTTAGTCGCCTTTATCATTAAATTTAAAACAATGATCTCATTATACTAAAACCTAACTTCTTGGTGTTTAAACATATACAAGTATATACATATTGGGATGTTTATAAAATGACCATCGTCAGTTTTGAAGACGATAAATGTTAATGTTTTCAACATAATGAAGAAGAGGTCAAAATATCGAACCCCAAGAATAAATGAATTGCTATGTTGAGCTTGGAATATAGAAAGGGGGGTAGAAAATAAAAAAAGGACCTTAGTTTATACTAAAGTCCTTTTTAGGTTGTGGAGTCGGAGGGAGGCTTCTCGAACTTTTTAGAAGGAGATTTAGAGTTGTTGATGAAGATTAATTTTTAATCTTTTCAACAAAAAACTAACCTTATTTTTGATGCATATCATCAAAACCGTAATTTCCTTTCACCAAATACTCTTCGCTCGATAATATGACTTTAATATTTTTCAGTCTTATTTTCTTTTGTTGTAAGAGTATTTTACACTTTTGTGGTTTAAATCTAACTACAATGCATGTTAATCATTCTACTAAACGAAAGTATCATCCATTAATCATTCTTATGTACACAAGTGGAATGCTTGACCATCTTCAGGTGAAAGATATTCCAAGAAATACTCGCTGGAGATAGGATCATTTTGACCATACTAATTACTATGGCTACGAATTAGCTGAAGACTATATCGATAAATTTGATCAGATAAAAGAAATCTATTCTTCTAAATATACTTACAAAGCAACGAGATTTATATGCTCCATGAGTAGTGGTTACAAAGAAATAGTAGCTGAGTTTGAACAACAAAAATCAATTCTCAGGAAAAACGCTCTTCGGATTGTAGATTCAATTGATCGAATGAAGTACAGCTCAGGGATGAGTCTTGATAGGACATCCAGTTTATTACACAAGGCTGTGCGCTCAAAATAGTAAAAGGCATTTTCTGAAAGACTGGTCATTTCTATTTGGTCTTCGGCTGGTATCAACTCTCCGACTTTCTCTTGCAAGTGTGTTTTCCCCATTCCAGATGCGCCAAGACTAACAACGTGCAAAGGCTGTTCTCTTTTTCTAGATGTAAATATTAAATACATCAGCAGTCGATTATCTTCTTCTCCAACAACACCAGACTTGCCAATATCTTCTTTTGTTCGCTCTATTAAGTTGGGTGCTGTTAAATATTGTTCGGCTTCTTTACGCTCTTTTGTTGTGAGTGTGTAGGTTTTGACTTTTGATTCTTCTTGATTTTCTATCTCTACCAACCGGTATTCTTCTAGTAAATTCGTTAACTCATTTAATGCCGAAGCGGTAACACTTGTTCCCATTTCTAGTTTTTCAGCAACTTTCCTTATCAGCTTCTCCACTTGATTATCATTGTATAAATCCAAATTATGACGAACTGTTAAATACTCAACTGTGATTTTCAACGTTACACGCATTCTATCCAAGCCCTCTAAACGAATACCGCCCAATACAGGATCAGTCCTAAAAGTTGGGGAGTAAAAAATAGTTTACTTTGTG
>TARA_R110002072_G_scaffold241027_12_pt1 | contig 27110 bp, 24 predicted proteins | sample TARA_R110002072 | Tara Oceans TARA_R110002072 (sample SAMEA4397118) | marine metagenome | biome: Polar Biome; feature: [SRF] surface water layer (ENVO:00010504); material: water (ENVO:00002006), including particulate matter (ENVO:01000060) such as... | depth 5 m | reverse complement strand
CGCCAACGCGATCCTGCGCATGGTCGCGCGTCGCTTCGGAGTGCAGCCGCCAGAGTTCGAAGCCCGCATTCGCAGCGCCTCGATCGAGGAATTGGACCTTTGGACGGACCGGGTGCTGGACGTTGAGTCGGCGACCGAGCTCTTCACAACCTAGGCCTCGAACCTCACCCTCGCCAGGCGTCGGCGAGTGCGGAGTCTGCGGGCGCGGTATCCTTGAGCGCGACGTCCGACGGCTCGCTACCTGGTTACTCGCCGTGTTCGATTTCCTCGTCAAGCACAACACCATCTGCAAACCAATCCGGTTGCCGGTCCGCAGCGTTGGCCAATACCGGCCGGCCATCCTTGATGGTCATCGCGACGGGGTTGCCGCCGAAGGTGTAGCCGAGCGCTTGCCAACTGGGGATATCGAGCACGCACAAGTCTGCTCGCTTGCCGGGATGAAGGGTGCCGACCTCGTGATCCAGCTGCAGTGAAAATGCCGGATTGATCGTCGTGGCCGTGATGCACTCTTCCGGACTCATCTTCATCTGCGTGCAAGCAATCGTGTAGATCAATGTCATCGACTGCGTGTGCGAGGACCCCGGATTGAAGTCCGTCGCCAGCGCGATCGCGCAACCCGCTTCGATCATCTTGCGCGCCGGGGCATAGCCGGTCTTGCCCAGGAAGAAGATCGTGCCCGGCAACAACACGCCAACGGTGTCACTGCTTGCCAACGCCTTGATACCGTCGTCCGAGATCTGCCCCAAGTGGTCCGCGGAGTCGGCGCCAAGGGCTACGGCCATCTCCGTGCCCCCCATCGGATTGATTTCATCGGCGTGCACCCGCAGACGCATGCCCGACTGAAGCGCCGCCTTGAGCACTCGCTCACTCTGCTCGCGAGTAAAAACCCCCGGCTCGGCAAACACATCGCAGTAGTCCGCCATCGTCGCCATGGCGGGAATCATCTCTTCGCAAACGATGCGCACATACTCGTCGCGGTTGTCGCGGTACTCGGGTGGAAACTCATGCGCGCCAAGGAACGTGCGCTTCAAGCCAAGCGGCACGACTGCCGACGCCTGCGCCAGTGCTGCCATGCTCTTTTGCTCGGCTTCGAGCGACAACCCGTAGCCACCCTTTGCCTCGATCGTCGTCGTACCGTGTTCGAGAAACCGCCACAGATGCCCTTCGGTCGTTTCCGCGAGGTCTTCGAGCGTCGCCTCGCGAACTGCTTGCATCGAACTCAGAATGCCACCGCCGGCCTTCGCAATCTCCATGTAGTCGGCGCCCGCGCACCGCATGTGGAACTCGCGTTCCCGCGTCTTTGCAAAGACCGGGTGCGTGTGGCAATCGACGAAACCAGGCATCACTACGAAGCCATCGAGGTCGAGTTCTTCGGGTGCTCGATAGTCGCGCACGATGTCCGCCGTGGTGCCAACCGCAACAATGCGGCCGTCCTTGACCGCAACCGCACCGTCTTCGATGACCCCTAACTTGCGCATTGCATCACCCCGACGCGGGCCCGTAGCCACGCCGTCCGTAAGGGTGACGAGTTCTCGGCAGTGCACGAACAGGCGATCGACAGTCTCTGGCATGCCCTGAAGGATCTACCGCCAGGACAAGGTTGCAAGACCCGAAATCACTACGAACAATCCCCTACGACTGTCCACGCCGCAGAACCTTCGCCCTATACCAACAAGGCGAGCTGCAGATCTGGTCGATGGGATCCCCGTGGAACGCTTCGAGGTAGTCCTTGCCAAAGATGGCATGCAGGCCGAAATCGCGGCGTGCCCTGGGCCACCACCGAGCAAGGCGGAGCTATCGGAAGCGTTGAGAATCGCCGGCATCGTGCATGGGATCGACGCAACTGCCATCAATCGCCTGTGCCTGCCCGGCGTAGACACCCGCACAATCGTGGCGCGCGGCACCGCGGCCCTGACTGGCAAGGACGAACAACTGCGGCCCGAATCGTGGCACAGCAAGCTGCCGGGCAAAGCGACCCCGGCCGGCATGATCGACTATCACGAACGCCAATACCTGCATCCCATCAGGAGATCCGAAACATTGGGCAGCATCGAGGCGAGCACGGTCGGCACTGCCGGAATGGATGTGCGTGGTCGCGTATTGCCGGGAATCGATGGCCAGCCACTGCGCCTGCGCCTCGGCGACGGTGCCGTCCGCAAAGGCAACGCAATCATCGCCCAACGCGACGGCGTCGCACTCGTCAACGAAGAGTTGATTGACGTGGTGCCGCTCTACACACATGCCAGCAGTGTAGGTTACGCGTCTGGCAACCTGCACTCGGCAGGCTCCCTGTTGATCGAAGGCGACGTCGACGAAGGCTTCCTAGCCGAAGCCGATGGCGACATCGCCGTAACGGGGACCGTGCAAGGTGAGCTGCGCGCCAAGGGATCGGTCCTAGTTAAGCAGGGCATCTTGGGCAAGCAAGCGGTGCATGCTGGCGCCGACCTCACGTGCCACCATGCGACCAACGCAAACCTGCGAGCCGGTGGCAACCTGGTCGTTGCCGATCATGTCGCACAATGCAGGATTCAGGCGAAAAGCGTGTTGATCCTCGATGGTCGCGCCATGGTACGCGGCGGACAAGTCGGCGCACGTGACCGCATCCTCGTCGGCTCGGCCGGTGCGGTGGCGGGCACGCCGACGCTGCTCGCCGTTGGCCAACTGTTCGACGAGCGCGCCGAACTCGCGCGCCGAGATGCCTCGGCCCAGCGCGAGTCGCGCATGAGCAAACGAGCTGCTGATCGAGGCCGTGCCAGCAAGAGCAACCGCAGAGCCGTCAAGGCAACCGACCACGCTTTGGCCGAGAAGATCCGGCTGAAGCGACTGCAACGCGAGTTGTTGCGCAAAGCAACGATCGAAATCACCAGCAACTGCTACAGCGGCGTCACCATCGAGTTCGGTCGACACCACCTCGAAGTGGATCGCGATCTGCACGCCGTCACCTTTCGATTCGACCTGGAAACAGACACCATCCAACAAAGCGCGCCCTGAAACCCATCATGAGCCACCAACTGAAACAGCTCTTCGCCAAGGACGTCATGAACCAAGGCATGCGATGGGCCGAAAGCAGCGAAAATCTGCGCACGGCCGCAAATCGCATGGCTAGCCATCAAATTCGCGCGTTGCTGGTTCGCGGCGAGAACGAACAGGACCTGCCCGGCATTCTTGCAAGCAAAGATATCGTCAACATGGTTGGCGCCCACGACCTCACTGTACTCGAGGAACTACACGTCGAGGATGCGTGCACACGCCCAGCGATTTGTGTTCCGGAAACGACACACTTACTCGACTGCATCAACCTGATGCGCATGTCGGGAGTGCGGCGCATGCCGGTCCTTCGCGAAGGCAAGGTCGTCGGCATCCTCAGCCTCAGCGACGTCTTCGAACGCATGCTGAAGGTCTGAGCTGCCGGTCCTAGCTGACCGAGCGCTACGCGACGGCCGACGACGATGCGACACCCTGCGTGCGCGCGCGAGCGGCACCGCGAGCTGGCTTGCCAGCATCCTTGGCCCCAGCTTCCTTGACCGATGCTCCGGACAACAGCCTGCCGAGATGTTCGTGGATGCGCTTGCGAGCGCGGAACACGACCATCTTCAGAGCTTCGGGACGGATGCCGAGGATCTGTGCAAGCTCTGCGTAACGCATACGCCGCACCTCAACCATCTGCAGGACGAAGCGTTCGCGTTCGCCCAGCCGCTGGAACGCGACCAAGTAGGCTTGCAGCACAACCCCGAACGCCGCAGCAGTTGCCCGACACTCTTCGTTGTTCTCAGCCTCCATGCTCGGCTCGCGCATCGAAGTATCGGGCTGCTCTTGCAGCGATTCAGGGTCGCGCAAGGTGATGCCGAGGTCGCGCTTGCTTCGCCGCAGATGCCTGCGGATCGCGTTGTCGACGATCGTCGACGACCAAGCGGCAAAGGCACCAGGTCGCGCAGCCAGGAAGCGATCGGGATATCGGTAGATATTGACGATCGTGTCCTGCCAGACCTCATTGGGGTCGAGCATCGCGCCGAGTGATCGCAACCGGGAGCGAACACGTGCTCGCAGTTGTGGGCCAGCCCAGCGAACGAGCCCATCGAAGGCCTCGGGGTCGCGGGTCTTGCGGAAGGAATCCATTAAGGCAGTCGCCAGTGCGGCGTTAGCAGTAGCTACGTCGTCACTTTTGAGCGGACCGTCGCAACCGAGACTCTCAAGAAGAGAGATCAATTGCGAGCGATATCGCTCACGCTCAGGGAACGCTACTGAGCAACTAGCCATATGCGAGGGGGAGCAGGTCATGGCGAACGTCCCCTTGCGAAGGGCGGGCCAAAGGGTCGCAAAAACGTCCCACCAAGCTGGTGAACACTCCTTAAGCATGTGTCACCCCGGGACTTGTTCTGATTTCTTAGGGCTAACCCCAACTCGACAGTTTGCTCGCCTCAATCGCACTTGAGCGCAGTCGCGTGCGGAGCCGAACAGAGATGTAGGCCTTCTCGTGACCAGCTCCACTACGTTCAAACGCGCACACAACCCGCTGCGCCAGCTGCCTTCGGTGTTGGCGATGCCGGACTTACAGCGAAGTTTGAGCAAGGTCATGCACGAGCACATGATCGGTGAGGACGAGCTGGTCGCCCTCCTCAAGCTCGACCCCCTTGCGGTCGTTCGCGGCTTGCGGGCCGCCAGCACCGTCGTGTTCCGTCAGGCAAACGCACTGCCGACCGTACGTGCCATTGTGCGTAGCCTTGGCCCGACGCTCAGCAAGCGGCTGTTCCTGCAACCGACCACCGAAGTCGCCGACGACGCGGATCTCAAGTACTTGTGGCACCACGCTATCGCCACAGCCCACGCTGCCGAAGAGCTGGCCACGCGCACCGGCCTGCTTGAGCCCGAGGTCGCCTACCTCATGGGCTTGCTGCACGACCTGCCGGAATGGCTGCGTCGCCTAAGCCGCATCGAGCTCGGCACGGCGACAACTTCGCTGCAACCAAACGACTGGATCCTCAACTGGCAACTGCCGGCCCCGTTCGTATCGCTGATGCTGGCGATCGACATGAGCGACAAGCCGGAGTCAGCCGAAGAACCGCCCGATCCAGCAGGGCTGATTCGCGCCGCCGAACTGCTCGCAGAACTCGCCGGCTACTACCACACGGAGGGTTCGGACGAGGACCTCGCCGTGCACAGCACGCTGAAGATCGACCAGTCCGAACTGCTGGTCGCCGAACAACTCGAACGCAAGGTAACCGAATCGCTGCAGGCATACGGTTTTGACCAAGCAACCTGCCAAGACGGACTCGCCACTCCAGGCGACGACAGCGCGCTTGACGACACTGCCAACAACATCGATCAGATCGTCGTCAGCATCCTGGGCTGCACCCGATCGGAAAGTTACCGCGGCATCGTCACCGTCTTGACCGCCGCATCGGTGCGCTACGGCAAGTACGACCGCGCATTCTACGCCAAGTGGCACGACGATAGCTCGACCCTGACGCTGCGCTCGAAAGCGGACTCATCCGCGCGCCGCATGCTGCGCACCCGGGTGCAAGTCGCCGAGCCAGAGGCCGAGGCCCTGCGCAAGGCGCTCGCAACGCAAACCCCAGAGCACCTGATCGGCAGCACCAATCAGACCAACGGCTTGCTCGGCATGGTCTCGACCGACGAGATGTTGGCCATCCCACTCAACTACGAGTTCGAGACGCCGGCGTTCTTGCTACTCGACCGCTCGCTCACGCTGACGCCCATCACTCCCTCGTCCGACATGACGATGGCCATGATGCTCGGGATGACCGGATCGCTGCTGATCCAGAACCTGTTGCTACGTCGCCGCAGCCAGCGCGCCCAGAAGTTCGCCCTGACGGATCCGCTGACCCGCCTGTTCAACCGGCGCATGGGTATGCACGCGCTGGAACAAGCAATCGCGCGCAGCGGCCGCGACGAACGTCCACTGACGATCTTGATGTGCGACCTGGACCACTTCAAGCGCCTCAACGATACCCTGGGCCACGTCAGCGGCGACGCGGCCCTGCGGGCGACGGCCGACGTGCTGCGCCACTCCGTGCGCAAGGCGGACACCGTCTGCCGCTACGGCGGCGAAGAGTTCCTGGTCGTATTGCCGGACACGACACCCGACGAAGCGACCGTGCTCGCGACTCGCATGTTCACCGCCGTGCATGCGCGCGGCGAAGAACTCGGCTTGCCGGTCACGATCTCGATCGGCCTGACCAGCCTGCGCCAGGGCGACACGATGGAGTCGGTGCTGATCCGGGCGGACCACGCGCTGTACGCAAGCAAGGGCTACGGGCGCAACCGCTTTTCCGCCGACATCGAAGAGGACGAGGCGGCCCCCCGTGAAGGTCCGCCCGGCAACCCAAATGCCCCAGCTGGGTCCTCCTAGGGTATCCACCGCACTGGCGATACGCCCGGTGCCCCGGAAACGGACGACCCTGGCGGCGATTCGTCTACCGCCGATACCGCCGAAGAAACGAGTAGCCGCCGGCGCCAAGACGGTCCGCTAACCCTCAGTCCCCGATCGTGCCGAAGGTAGGATTGGGCCGATCGGCCCAATAGGAAAGGCACCCACATGGTGCCGACCGAACGTATGCTGTTCGAACCAGTGCCAAGCACAACTTCAGATCTCGGCCCCGCAGCGGTTTGCACCGCAGACGGATGCGCCGAGGAGCCCGAACCTCCGTCGACGCGAGCGAGCCGCCCCAGGCCAGCTCGCGAGTCCCAAGGGCGCGAACCCAACGCAAGTGTCGCCGCGTTAGCTCTGCTACCGGTGGCGCCAGCGGCAGTATGCGAAGCCACACCCGAGCAAACGGGTTGGCTGGAACACCCGTCGCACGGCGTCCTGCCAAACGGCCTACTCCCCGACATTCTGGCCAACGACCCATGGGTGGTTGAGATCAATCCACTGTTCGCCACCCTCGCGCTGATCGCCGCGGTGCTCGGCAGCTACGGCGCCGTCGCCGCCGCCAGCATGATCGGCTACTCGCCGACGCTGCTCGGGCAACTGCTCGATGAACGTCGCCACAAGGACGCGGAAAAGCTGCGACAAGAACTCGCGGCTCGCGACCGCGAGTACTTCGTGGTCGCAATCATCCTCGCCGGCGCTGGCTGGATCTTCGGCATGCTCGCGCTCGGCGAGGCGGTCGATTCGTCGACCTACCCGTGGGCGCTCGGAGTATGGGCGGCAATGATGTTGTTTGGCGCTGGCAGTCTGCCCGGCGCCCTCGCCGGCGCGCGTTCCGAAGCGACGCTGCTCAAGCTTCTGCCGCTGTTGCGCTTCAGTTGGCATGTGCTGCGCTGGCCCATGGTCAAGCCGTTGCATGGCGTGACCAAGCTGGCGATGCGTGCTCTGCGCTTGCAACGCGTCGACTCGGGCGACCCCGCGGAGTTGCAAAAACAAGTCATGGCCGCCGTCGCCGACAACGTGGACGAAGACGAACTGGCCGACTCCGAGCGCACGTGGATTGGCAACATCCTCGCGCTCAAGGATCACCAGGTTTCGACCGTGATGACGCCGCGCCCGGACATCACCGCACTGAGCGAATCGATGACGCTGCGCGAAGCGGTCGACCAGGCCCTCGAGCACGAATTCTCTCGCTACCCGGTGTATCGCGAACGCCTCGACGAAGTCATCGGCATCTTCTACGTCAAGGACGCCCTGCGGATGATGCAGAAGACTCCGGAGAAGCTCGACGATACGCCGATCAGCGCAATGCTTCGCGACCCGATGTTCGTGCCCGAGACGACCAGTGTCGCGCAATTGCTGAACCGCGTGCAAGCGGGCAATCAGCACATGGCGATCGTGCTCGACGAGTATGGTACGACGGTTGGTCTCGCGACCGTCGAAGACCTCGTCGAAGAAATCGTCGGCGAGATCGAAGACGAATACGATCCACAGCCAGACGAGCAGTCCGACGAGCAGATTCAAGTCGTCGAAGCTGGCCGTGTGCTGGAGATGGCGGGTCGCACGTCGGTAGCGGACATCAACCAACTGCTGGATTCGCAACTCTCCGACGATGGCGATTGGGACACCGTTGCAGGGCTCGTGATCGACTCGTGCAACCGGATCCCAAAGGTCGGCGAATCCGTCATCGTCGACGGCGTCGAGTTCCTGGTCCTCGAGGCGGATGAACGCCGCGTGCAGCGCATTCGCGTGACAGCAATCACTCCGCAACCGGCGGAGGACCCGCGGTGACCGCCACCGGCCGGGCGCCAATGCAGCGTGCTGGCCGGCAGACGACCGCTCAGGCGATCGTGCTGCGGCGACGTGACTTCCGCGAGACCAGCCGCATCGTCACCTGCATCACCCGCGAACACGGCAAGGTCACCGGCCTGGCCAAAGGTGCGCACCGGCCGGATTCGCCGCTGCTCGGCCGCATCGACTTCCTCAACGAACTGACCGCATCGTTCTCGCCCGACCGCGGCGGCCTGCGCATTCTGGTTCGCGCGAAGCTGACCCGAGAACGCCGCGCACTGCGCACGCCCCAGCGGTTCCTCGCCGCCGGCCACATCGCCTGGCTCGTCGATGTCGCCAGCCTGGAAGGGCGCGCCGACCCCGAACTCTTTGACCTTTTGCTCGGCGGACTCAACCTGCTCGAACGGTGTCCACTGGCGACGATTCCGCAAGTCGTATTGGGCCTCGAATTGCGCCACCTCGAGGCGGTCGGGGCGTTGCCTGACTTTGACACGTGCGGCGAATGTGGCGTCGCGTTGCGCGACCAGGCTTTCCGGCAGGAAGACACCATGGGCCTCGCGTGCCGGCAGCACGCCGGCCTTCCGCGCTACCCGGTGCTGAACGCCGCGATGGAACTGCTGCGCACGCTGCGGGCGACCAGCGGCCGGGATTGGCCCACCCTCGAGGTCGGCTCCGAAACCAAGCCTGCGGCCACCATGACCGCGCTATGGCTGGCTGCCGCGGTCGAGCAACGGGCCCCCTATCGCGGTCTGATCTTCGCCTAGCGGCCCGGCCGAAGAGCCGCGCACAACGCCTGCGGCGGTCTCGCCGCACTTGGCGGTCCACGAGAGCCTCGCCGAACCAATTCGCCTGAGTTCTCGCGCACCACTACGCACGGCGATTCCATCTACACGCGATGCACGCTGGTTTCCGGCCACACGTGTAGCGGCGAAGCCGCCAGGAGTCCGAATCCGCTACGGCGGGCAAGCCCCGGCAAACTCCAGCGCCCGCAAACTGCAGACACATGGTTGCCGCCAACGCGCCCGTGCCCCAACATCCTCGTCAATGAACGGTCGCCGATTCGCGTGTCTTAGCTTGGGCATCATGCTCGCGGGGACCGCCTGCACGACGACCACGGACCCGCTGCCGACGGCCCCACAGCGGATCCTCGCAGCCGAGCAGCAACTCGAAGCGAAGCAGTTTGACGAAACGCTCGCTACCCTCGATCCGATCGCCAAACTGCTGTGCCCGAAGCGCCTGCGGGACCGGCGCGACCTGATCAGAGCGCAAGCACTGCTCGGCTTGGGTCAGCCCTGGCAGGCGTTCCTCGCACTCGAAGAGTTTTCTGCGCTCTACCCGCACAGTGAACTGCGCAGCCGCGCCGTCGACATCATCTGGAACGCCGGCAAGATGCTGGTGGAGAGCGACGGGGGCTTCTTGTTCTTCTGGTCGGATGTCCGCGCCGGACGCACGGTGCTCGAGCACCTGGTCACCCGCCATCCCGACACCCAGCGGCTCGCCGATGCGCTGCGCATCCTTGGCGACATGGCGTTCGACAACGGCAACTACGAACTGGCGCAAGACCGCTATCGCGACATCATCTACAGCCGGCCCGACAGTGACTGGCGCTTCTACGCGCAGTTCCGCTTGGCGATGAGCCTTGTCGCCAGCCTGCGCGGGCCCGATTACGACCTCAGTCGCATGGAACTCGCCGCTGGGCACTTGCGTGAGTTCCTCAACAGCAAGCCGGAAGGCCCGCAGATGGTCGAGGCCGCAACGGCCGCACTGGTCCTGGTCAAGCAGTGGCAGGTGCAACGCCACGTCGACATCGCCGACTTCTACAAGACGTTGAACAGCCCAGCTGGCCAGCGCTACCACTTGCAGTTGGCGACACGTGCCGACTTCGACAAGGTGCCGGGTTACGAGCAAGCACTCGAACGGCTCAAGGCGTTCGAAGCTGCCAACTCCGCCGGCAACGCGGCAATCACGGATCCAAGAACGGATCCCGCAACGCCACCGGGAGGCCGTCCATGATTGCCGAACTGCACCGCCGGATGCTGCCTCTTTTGGCATTGCCGCTACTGACACTGACTCTGGCTCTGATGACCTTGGGCAGCTGTGGCTACACATACGGCACCGGACTCTCGGACTACGGCATCCGCACGGTAGCCTTCCAAGTAGTCGGCAATCAAAGCTACCGTCAGCGCCTCGAAGTTGAGATCAACCGGTTCCTGGCTCGCGAGCTTCCGGTCACGACCGATCTGATCCTGGCAGACCGCAACTCGGCCGATGCCGTCTTGCAAGTTGTCTTGGCCAGCGTCAACGAGCGCACCATCGTCACCGGCCGACCGACGCCCGGCGTTTCCAACCCAGGCTTCTCGCGGGTTCGCGAAGGCGCGCTCGAAGGCACCTGCGTCTTGCGTCTGATTGGCCGAGACGGCAGCGTGCTGTTGGAGCGCACCTTGCTCGATCGCACCGAGTTTCGGGCGGCCATGGGCGAGAACCTGACCTCTGCGCGCGCTGAGTTTTCCGAGGACATCGCGCGCAAGATTGCCCTCGCTCTCGAAAACGACTTCTGATCATGACCGACCCCAGAAAGGCCCTCTCCGAAACCTTCACCGCGGATCCGCTGGTTGGTGTCATCATGGGTTCGCGCAGTGACTGGCAGACCATGCAACACTGCGCCGACACGCTCGAAGAATTGGGCGTGCCTCACGAAGTTCGCATCGTGTCGGCCCATCGCACCCCAGACTGGCTGATGGAATACGCCGGGACTGCAGAGTCGCGCGGGCTGCAAGTATTGATCGCCGCCGCCGGCGGCGCCGCGCATCTACCAGGCATGGCCGCCAGCAAGACGGTGTTGCCGGTGCTCGGCGTGCCAATGGATGCGACCGTCATGAACGGTATGGATGCGCTGCTGTCGATCGTGCAGATGCCAGGCGGCGTGCCGGTCGGAACCCTCGCAGTCGGCAAGCCGGGCGCCATCAACGCCGCCCTCTTGGCCACTGCGATGCTCGGCGAGGCCCACCCCGAACTGCGGGACGCCCTGCGCCAGCGCCGTCAAGCGATGACCGACAAGGTGCTCGCTGACCAAGACCCGCGCGAACCCGCGCCAACCGCCAACAAGTCATCGGCCAACAGGTCATCGGCCAACAGGTCATCGGCCAACAAAGCATGATCACCGCGGTTCTTGGAGGGGGCCAACTAGCCCGCATGCTCGCGCTGGCTGGCGCACCACTCGGGTTGCGCACGCGCTGCCTCGACCCATCGGCAGACGCAGTAGCCGGTCACGTCAGCGAGCTGCTGGTTGCAGACTTCGACGACGTCGCAGCGTTGGGCCGACTGGCCGACGGCGCCGACGTCTGCACGTTCGAGTTTGAGAACGTGCCGGTCGCGGCCACGGAGTGGCTCACCGCACACGCCACCGTGCACCCCCACCCGCGAGCTCTCGGTATCGGCCAAGACCGGGTGCAGGAGAAGCAACTGTTCCAGCGGCTAGGCGTCGGGGTTGCCAAGTTCGAAGCGGCCGACACCGTCGAAGAACTGCGCCATGCCGTCGCAACCGTCGGCGTGCCATGCATCGTCAAGACCCGAAGACTTGGCTACGACGGCCGCGGCCAGGTGCGACTGCAGGCTGGCGACGGACTCGCCCAAGAGATCGACGCAGCCCACGCCACACTGACCAAGAACTACGACGGCGGCCTGATCGTCGAAGGCATGGTGCCGTTCGATCGCGAACTGTCGGTGCTCGCAGTTCGCAGCCGAGATGGCGAAGTTGCCTGCTACCCATTGGTCGAGAACGAGCACGTCGGCGGCATCCTGCGACGCAGCCGCGCACCGGCGCCAAACCTCGCCCCTGAAGTGCAGGAGAAGGCGGCACAGATCGCGACGACGCTCTTGCACGAGCTCGACTACGTCGGCGTGCTCGCGATCGAATTGTTCGACGTCGACGGCACGTTGCTAGCCAACGAAATGGCGCCGAGAGTACACAACTCGGGTCACTGGACGATCGAAGGCTCGGTCTGCTCGCAGTTCGAAAACCACCTGCGCGCGGTGCACGGCTTGCCACTTGGCAGCACCGAGATGGCCCAAGGGGGCGTCGCCACGATGATCAACTTGATCAGCGAGATGCCAGACCGGGAACACTTGTTCTCGCTGCCCGGGGTGCACGTGCACGACTACGGCAAGTCCGCGCGCGCCAACCGCAAGCTCGGTCATGCGACGGTCGTCGGCCAGAGTCGCGCCGACGTGGATGCCGTTGCGGCCCGCATCCTGGGCTAGCCCGGCAGCATCTGGGGCATCAGTCGCTCGGGCAGCCGCAGCTAAATGCCGGAACCATGGCTCGGGCATCTTGGCGGCTCGGGCACCTTGGCGGCTCGGGCACCTTGGCGGCTCGGGACCTTGGTTCAGCGGCGAAACGCCGCCAAGCCACCGCACGGTTGCGGTCCTAGCCCTTGCCTTCGCTCAGCTCGCGGATCTTGACCTTCTTGACGGCGCCCTTCTTGGCGTCGCCTTTCTGATCGCCGTCCTTCTGGCCTGCGTCCTGTTGGTCGCTGTCCTGCGCCGGCTTTTTCGGCTTGGCCACGACCTCAATCCACGTGCGGACGATCTTCGGACCATTCGCGAGCATGCCGTTGTTCGCGCGTGAACCCAACTTGGCGAGCGCCTTCAGCGTGGCCTGACCCTCGACGACTTCGCCCCAGATGGTGTATTTGCCATCGAGTGAGCGCGTCGGACCAAACGTCAGGAAGAACTGTGAGCCTTCACTGTTCGGGCGACCGGTATTCGCCGTGCTGAGGATGCCAGCCTTGTTGTGGATGCGACCGCCCTTGAACTCGCCAGCCATGAAGTAGCCGGGGTTGCCGCGACCACTGCCCGCCGGGCAACCACCCTGCGCCATGAAACCAGGGATGATGCGGTGGAAGTTGAGGTTGTCGTAGAAGCCGAGACGGGAAAGGTAGATGCCACTCGAGACGTGCATCGGCGCGGTGTCCGCGAAGTAGCGCACCTTCATCGCGCCCACGGCGGTCTCGATATGCCAGTAGTACTCGGCGTCGGCGCTGAAGGTCAGCTTCGGCGGCTTCTTCAACGACTGACGCCAGCCCTTCTTCTTTGTGTTGACCTCGGCCTGGGCGATAAACTTGTCGATGGCAACAATCGCGGCATCGGCTTTGGTCGCCTTACTATCAGTGATCTTGCCTTGGCTGTTCGGCGCCGGCTTTTGATCTTGGTCTTGAGCTGGCAGCACGGCGAAGGCCGCGAGCAGCGGCACACAAACGAGAGTCGTCAGAATCTTCATGGCCGGAATCATATACAGAGACGGCAACTTCGCGACCCCATGACGGACTGAACCCTGGGCGCGAACGGTCAGAACCGCCGAATTCACGTTCGCCACGCGGCAAATCACCGCGTTCGCCTGACACTGCGGCAAGCCACACCGAGCGCCGCAACTCAATTCGCGCGCCATACCGGCGGCTAGCGCGATCCCGCCAATTAGCGAGCTACCGGCAGTTAGCGAGCTGCCGGCGACTAGCGAGCTGCCGGACCGGACTTTCCAGCCACCGAATTGCCTGCGGCCTCATGGCTCACCGACAACGCCTGCGACGGCAGCAGCTCCTGATCCTCTCGCGGCAAACCGTGCTCCAACCAGTGCAGGATGCGGGATACGCGGTGGTAGTACTGGTGGTGCTGCATGACCTCGGCGTGCCCACCTGCGGCAACTCGCGCACGCTCATCTGCCTTGGGCAACCACTCCTCGATCATCGCGAGCGCTTCGTCTTCGTCGTGGTACCACAACAAGTGCCGGCCGTTCTGGAAGACGTTTTCCAACTGCGGCACGTAGTGCGTCAGGTGCAGCGCGCCGCATGCCATCGTTAGAAACGTGCGATTGCTGCAGTAGTAGGCGTCCTCATTGATTTCGTTGACACCAAGCACGATCCGCGACGTGGCACACACCTTGGCATAGGACCGATTGTTGATCGGCCCGTTGACGCGCAAGTGAGAATGCTGCGCACTCCATCGATCCCAGTGACGGCCAAACACCTCAGTGTTGAAGCGACGCGCGATCTCCGCCAAGAACGAAGCTCGCTGACCACGGCGTCCCGGTCCGCCAATGAAGGCGACGTCACGCAGCGGCTTCTGCGGCTCCATCGGCCGGTGGTAGCGCGGCGCAAAACCGCTCATCAAGAACGCCATGTTGTCGAGGCCGTGCTCGCGCAACCACGGGAAGCGCGCCGGATTGCTCATGCAAACCAGGTCGGCCTGACGGAAGTAGTCGATCACCGACGTGTCCAACTGCTCGAGCGCTTCTTCACACCAGACCACGATGCGGGCATCGTGACGGAACTCCGAAGCCAGCACCTGCGGCAAGTCCCGGAAGAACACGAAGATCGTGTCCGGCTTGTAGCTGCGGAAATCGGCGGCGAGCAGCTTGTTGGCAATCTGGGTGCCGAACCAGCGGCGCCACTTGACGCGGTTTCGCCAGCGCACTTCGACACCATGACGTCGAAGCGAATCCACCAGCGCACCCGTGCAGCGCGTGCGCGACATGCTCTTGCCAAGGAACAACACACGTCGGACTGGCCCCAATCGAGAGACGCCATCGAGGCGGCCCTTGAGGGAGTTACCCTTGATCAAACCAGAACTATGCGAATCCGCATGCTTCATGCCAGAAAGCACTACTGACGAACGTGGTCCGCCGGGCTCAAGATTCGGCTGGTTGTGCAAATCAGCTGATTGCCTATCAGCTGATGGATCGCGCCTCGCATGCTCGCCGGGAAGATCCGCCGGATCGCGCCCGCCTTGGGTAGAACCCTGTACGTGTTCGTCGTTACTCACCAATCCTCCCTGACAGCAGAGCCAACTGACACTAGGGCCGTGGACAACGCGAACGACTGAGGCTTGGGTAGCCCCGCGACCATGGCGACCCCGGCTTATCTGCCGCCGCAGCGCTCAGCGCTACCGCACAGACCGGGTTGCCGCCGACGAGGCTGACCGGACCTCGACTTCGATCTGTTCGTCTTCGCACTGATCAGGAACATACAGGGCCGAACCACCACCGAGCCACCACCACTTTTGGAAGAATGCCGCGAACACCGGCGGCGTGCCCTGCTGCAAGCTACGGACGCGCTGCCCGATCCAGGCGCGTCGCAGGGATCGGCCCCCGCGCCACCAGCGGCCTTCTGGCAGCGGACCTCGCAGGCGATATTCGACCCCAGACGCACACGTGCGCCGGGTGAATTCCGTGCTGTTCAGCAGGCAACGCCGGATCCGTGAGTCGTGGTAGTGCCGCTGCAGCTGATCGACCCGGGCAACTACTGACGCAATCTCAGGGTCGCTTCGCAGCAGACCAACGCCACGCATATGCGCCAATGCTGCCTGCCGCTCGTCTTGCTGGCGATCGCGCAGCAGCCGCGAGGCAACTGCGAGACGCACCGTCGGCGACAAAGTCTGATTAGAACGGATTCGCGACGCGGACTGCATGTCGAGCACGGCCAGCTCACCACCGGCCTTGCGGACGAAGTTCTCGGTATGCAGGTCGCGATGATGGATGCCCGCAAAAAGCAACCGGTTGGCGAGGTCAATCTCATCGACGAGCCGTTGCGCCGCGTCCTCCGGTTCGTCGCTCAGCGTCAGCGTGCGCAGCACCAACATCGAACGATGCGGCAGCAACGCGCGGCGTTGCACGCGCACGTCGAGCACCTCGGGACACGGAATCGCCGCCGCCTTCGTCAGACGCAGCATGTTCGCTTCGTGCACGGCCGGCAGCGCCCGGAACGCATAGCGCAAACGATCCTTGGGGCGCGGAAAGGTCATGGTCTTGACGTGCACCGGGCCCGACGGCAACTCGCCACGATGCACGGCCCGGATCAACCGACCCTGCACGCGCACCAGTTCCGCTGGTAGTGCGCCGGTGGCGACGAACGTCTGCCACCAACAATCGAGCACTTGTTGATCCGGCCGCGTCGAGTCAGCCATCGCGCTCGCAAAGCAGTTGAGAGTACAGGTCGCGCGTGCGCTCAGCGGCGACCCGCGGATTCATGTCGATCTGCGTGCGCCGCAAGGCCGCAGAACTACAGGCATCGCGCAGCGCGGCATCGGTCAACAACTGCAGCAAGGCATCGCCAAGTGCCCGATCGGTTTCTGCAACCGCGAATCCCGGAACCTCGGTCCGGCGCCGTTCGGCCAGCAGCTCCGGCAGGATCCCGCGTCGTGTCGACACGACCGGCTTGCCGAACGCCATCGCATCACAAACCGCGCGACATGTGCCATCGCTGCCGGGCACCAAGAACAGGAAGACATCGAGTGCGCGCAGGGCTTCGTCGTAGTCAGGTCCCTTCTGGTATCCAGGCAACAGGACGTTGTCGGCGATGCCTAGTTCGGCAATCGGCTTGTGCACCAACGCCGCCGTGTCCTCATCGTTGCCGCGGCCGAGCAGCACGAAGCGCACGTTGGGCAGTTGCTCGCGCACGTAGCGAACGGTCTGCCACAGCAGTTCGAAGCGACGGTGAGGCTGGATGCGCGCGGTGATGCCGACGACCAGGTGTTCGTCGGCGAGCCCCCACCGTTCGCGTGCGCTGCGGCCTTCTAGCACGCGCGGCTCGGTGACGGGCTCCTGCAGCAACACGTGGTCCTCGCGCACCGAGAAGCGCCGCCGCACGCCTTCTTGCGCCTGCACCGTTGGCGCCAGCACAGCTTGGGTGCGGCGGAACATCGCACGTTCGCGCCAACCGCGACGCGGAGCCTCCGGCTCGTACAGACTCCGCACGACGACTGGCTTGTAGCGGAGACGGCGGCAAGCCATCGTCGCGATCAAGTGATCGGCACCTTGATGGCAGTGCAGCACGTCGTAGCGATCCCTCGCAATCAGGCGACGCAGGCTGCGGATGTCGCGCAACAACGATGGCACGTGGAAGTGCTTGCGTAACTCCATGCCTGTCACGACCGGTAGCCGACACCGCCAGAGTTCTTCGGCGACCCGATGCTCGCCGCCCTTATGCATGAAGCTGCCAATGGCAAAGCGCACATCGAGCCCCAACTCACGCAACCGCGCCGCCGAACGAATGGCCGGATCAGCAGGACCGGTCCACTTGTAGTTCGCAAACAAGTGCAGCACGCGCGGCGCGTTGTTCACACATCCCCCACGGGAGCACGCTTGCTGCGCAGCAGGCGCCAGTATTTCTTCCAGTCGGTGTACGCGGCCATCGCCGCCACCAAGAACCCCCGCCAACCATCGAGAAAGCCCAGTTTCAACAGCAAGCTCTTGACGAACACCGCTGGCGGACGCACCAACAAGTCGAATGGATTCGCGCGCCGACCTTCGGCATACATTGCGTCGGCAGCGATACGCGAGAATGAATCGATCGTGCGTCGATGGTGCGCGAAGTCGCGATAGCTCAAGTGCTCGATCGCCGCTGCGATCCGATGCACCGACGCACCCTCCTGCATCTCGACGTGGTCGTGCGGATTGCGCCCGCCCCACTTGCCTTTGCGGCGATCGAACAAGCGCAGTTTGCGATCGGGCACGTGCAGACCGTGCTTGAGTATGCGGCCGAGATAGTGATTGTGCCGCGGCATCTCATAGCCATCCGCAGCAAACCCTTTGGCTTGCAGTTCGCGCACCGCCGCCTGCAGTGGCTCGGTGCATCGCTCGTCGGCATCGAGACAGAACACCAGATCGTGCTGCGCTTGCTCGATCGCGAACTGCTTCTGTTGCCGATGACCGGGAAACGGAAGGTTCTCGAGGATGCGCGCGCCGAGTTCTTTGGCGATCGCTTGCGTGCCGTCCGTGCTGCCGCTGTCCACGACGACAACCTCGTCGCAGAACGACAGCGAACGAACGCAATCGGCAATACGGTCGGCCTCCTGAAAGCTGATCACGCAACCGCTAATCGGTGCGCGCCCGCTCTCAGGCACCAGCCGCACCAGAGAGGCCATCCGCCAAGCCATCAGCGGGGCGATCTTCCGCGGAGCGATTCTCCGCGGGGCCGTCACCAGCCTCGCCCTCGCCGGTCATCCGCGCATGAATGCCTTGCAGCGACTCCTGGATCTCAAGCAGTCGCTTGCCCCAGTCCTGCATGCGGCCGTCTTGTTCGACCGCACCGGCAGCCGCCTTCATGACGTCTTGCCGTTCTTGCGGCGACAGCCCAAGGCGCTCGTGCAACAGGTACTGGTTGCTGTAACCAAGCACCTGATTCCAACGCAGCAATTCCAACACCTGACCGAGCAACTCGGTCAGCTGTAGTTCGGCATCGTTCAGGCCCAGTGACTGGGCCTTCTGCTTGCGGCGTCGGTTGGATGACACGAGAACTAGAACGGAAGGCAGCGGCGAAGGCGAAGGCGAAGGCGAACGCGCGACTACGCGTTGGCCAGGTTCGCGTTGGCGAAGTCCCAGTTGATCAGGCTCGCCAGGAACGTCTTGATGTAGTCGGGGCGACGGTTTTGGAAGTCGAGGTAGTACGCATGCTCCCATACGTCCATCGTGACCAGCGGGGTCACACCCTTCGTCGTGATCGGAGTCTCGGCATTCGGCGTCTTCTTGACGGCGAGCTTGCCGTTCTCGAGAACGAGCCAGGCCCAACCGCTACCGAACTGGGTAGCACCCGCGGTGCTGAACAGCTCGACGAACTTGTCGTAGCCACCGAGGTCGCTGTCGATCTTGGCAGCGATCGCGCCAGTCGGCTTGCCGCCGCCACCGGGCTTCATCGAGTTCCAGTAGAACGTGTGGTTCCAGACCTGGGCGGCGTTGTTGAAGATGCCGGCTTTGTCAGCCTTGCCCGCGGTAGCCTTGATGATGTCCTCGTGGGCCATGTCGGCGTACTCGGTGCCAGCAATCAGCTTGTTGCCGTTGACGACGTAAGCGTTGTGGTGCTTACCGTGGTGGATATCGAGGGTCTGCGCGTTGATGTGCGGTGCGAGAGCGTCGTTGGAATACGGCAGGGCCGGAAGTTCGAGTGCCATGGTTGTGGTCTGTTGATTGCTGTGGATGCGTTTGTGAAAATGGATGCAGGGCCCAACCTCGCGACCGCATCCATGCGGCGCAGTCGGGATCACATGCGGGCAACAACGATAGGCCATGCGCCCCCATCTCCGAAACCGTTTCGTGCCATCCCCCCCGCAGCCTCTAACCTGACGAGATGGCCGAACTGCCTGGGTTCACACATCTCCTCAGCACGATTGCGCGTTTGCGGGCACCGGAAGGCTGCCCGTGGGATCGCAAACAAACTACCGAAAGCATGGCACCGCACCTCGTGGAGGAGGCTTTCGAAGCTGCCGACGCCCTGCGCCGTGGAGCGACCGACGAGTCGCAAGCCGAACTTGGCGACGTGCTGGTCAACGTCACCATGATCAGTCAGATCGCGAGCGAAGCGGGCCAATTCTGCGCCGACGACGTCGCCCAAGCCGCCGCTGAGAAGCTGATCCGCCGGCACCCGCACGTGTTCGGCGACCAGCAGGCAGACAGCGCCGAGATCGCCTTCGAGACCTGGGAGACCCAGAAGCAGCTTGAGAAGCAGGCAGCCGGCGAAGACCGCAGCGTGCTATCCGGGGTTCCAACGGCGATGCCGGCCCTGCTGCGGGCCTACCGCGTCGGGCAGAAGGCCGCCAAAGTCGGCTTCGACTGGCCCGATCGCGACGGGCCGAGGACCAAGTTGACGGAGGAGCTCGACGAACTGGACGAGGCGGTGCAATCCGGGGACCAAGCGGCCATGCAAGACGAGCTGGGCGACGTGCTGTTCAGCATCTGCAATCTGGCCCGCCACCACGGCATCAACCCCGAGGTCGCCCTGGCCGCGACGACCGACAAGTTCCAGCGGCGATTCCGCCACGTGGAGCAGAGCTTCGATTACGACCTGCGCGGCAAGCCGCTTGCCGATATGGAAGTCGCGTGGGACCAAGCCAAGCGCGACGGGCTGTAGGGATCGACTGGCTGCCGGGGCTTGGCGCGCTGCCGGGTGGCGTCTGCAGAACACCTGAAAAACTGCAACGGCCCACCGAAACAAGTGGCCGGCAACCGGGGCGCGGTACGTCATCTTGGCGTGCCGTGCTCCGTCGACGAGCCCCGGCGATCGCCACCGTCGAGTCCGCCGTCGAGCCCGCCGTCGAGCCGCCGTCAGAATCGTCGGCGAGCCGCGTCGGGTTCTCGTCGACACCCCGACAACCGCTGCGTGGCGGGTCTGCGACGCCACCGACGAACGATTCTTAAGCCACAAGACGGCATGGACTTATGATTCCCCACGCAAGAATTCGAGATTGCGAAGCGGGACGGCACGAAGCGTGCAATAGGTCGACCGGTGGAAAGAAACGCCTGGACATGGATTCCAGTGGCAGGGATGGTCCTCGGTGTGGGGTGGTGCCTCACCGGGGACCGTTTTTTTTTGCCCCGCGCGGGCGTGGAAGCGAGGCGGCAGCACGTGCCGACGACTCGCGCCGCATGATCTGCTGCTAGCGAGCCAGCTCCGCCTCGGCAGCGACAACGCCAAACGAGGCCCAGCCGGGATCCGCAGCCAACTGTTCGAGCTGCCACTGCGCCGCTTTGCGCCCCTTGGTAACCAGGTCGTAGTGCGCCAGGCCAAACCGTAGCGCCGCACCCGAGCTGCCCTCGCCAACATAGATCTTCTCGCGGTGCAACTGCCCGCGGTAGAGCAGGCACAGTTGGTGGTAGCTCTTGTTCTCGACGATATCCATGTCGGCCGTGATGCCGGCGACCACTGCCGCGGCCCCGGCCGGGTCCCCCGAACGCATGCGCGCGCACCACAGCCAGTGCGTGACCGCAACGCGCGACTCGTCGTTGTGGCAGACCGCGAGGCAATCGAGCCACGCCGCCACCGCCGCCTCAAAGTCCCCCATGACGAACGCCACCAAGGCACGGTGGTAGTGCACATTGAAGTGCAGCGTGCTGTGCGGCGGCCGATTCGGCACCGGCAAGCCATCGGGCTCAACCTGATCGGGAGTCGTGCGGCACGCGATCGCCGCCGCGTCGAAGTCCGCACGGGCCTTGCCGAACTCGCGCACACTCAGGTAGCGATGGCCACGATGGCGCAGCAAGAACGCATCCCCGGGCAATCGCGCCAAGGCGTCGCTGAAGACATCGATCGCTTCGCGGTAGCGACCGAGGTAGCCGAGTCGCCGCCCCACCCAGATCGCCGCTTCGCGATCTTCTGGATTCGCCGCCAATACCTCGCGCGCGGCAGAGAGGTTGGATTCGCGCTCGGCGCGCACTTCCTTGGACAACTCGGGAGCGTGCAACGCCCGACCCGACAGCGACCATGCCTCGGCGCCATCGGGCAACGGCGCCTGGCACCCAGCTAGGAGCCACAACGAGACAACAACTACGAGTCTTCTACAGGCCATTCGATCCTCACGTCTTGCCATTGGGTTTCGACACCCGGTTTCAAGAACAACGCGCTCTGCGCGCCAATGCTCTGCATCGCCGGCCACGCGGCTTGGCCATCGATATCGCCGAGCACCATCAACGCTGTACCCAACGCATCGGCAACGGCGCAACTCTTGGCGATGATCGAAGCGCTCACTACCGCATGCTCTGGATTGCGGCCGGTACGCGGATCAAACAGATGATGCACGACACGATTGCCAACGACCACAGCGTTGCGGTAGTCGCCGCTGCTGCACAACGCACGATCGCGTAGCGGCACCGTCACCACTGCGCGCTGACCGCCGGCAACATCACTCGATGGATCGACCACGCCGATGCGCCACGGCGAGCCGTCGGGCTTCACCCCGTGACACAACACTTCGCCGGTGATCTGCAGGTAGAACGAATCGACACCGAGCGCCAACAGCTGCACCGCGATCGCATCCGCGGCGGCGCCGGCGACGATGCCATCGAGATCGATCTCGACGTCTTCGCGCTGCTTGTGCAGTTTGCCGTTTTCGATCGAGACCAACTGGTAGCCGACGCGTGCCTTGGCCAGCAGCAACTCCTCGTCATCAAGCCCAAGTTCCGGATCCTTCTTGGCGCGGCGGTACAGATCACTGAGCGGCTTCAGTGTCGGATCGAAGGCACCGTCGGTCGCCTTGGCAACCGCCAACGCTTGCTGCAAGACACTGGCAAACCGCTCACTGACCGCCAACGGCTCAGTGCTCTTGTGCGCGTTGACGCGTTGGATCTCCGAGTTCTCTCGCCAGTTGCTGAACGTCACGTCAAACGCCGCCAGCTCTTTGCCCACGAGGGTTCGCAACTCGGCCAGCGGCCGCTTCGTCGCGACCTTGACCTCGTAGCTGGAACCCATCGTCTGGCCACCAAAGGCCTGCACCGTGACGGGGTCGGAGCACGCCGACAACACGACGAGCGACGCGCCGAGCAAGAACGTTCGCAGCTTCTGCATAGCGAAGCATGGTAGCGGCTGGCCGCCCAGGGTCATTAGCGCTGGCCACGACTGCGACCGTGCGCCCGGGGCGATCTGCTACGATCCGCCCATGCGCGTTCCATGCTCGCTGCTACTACTGACGACGCTGTCGCTTGCCCCGAGCGTGATGGTCGGCCAGACCTACGTCGTCGACAAGGCGAACGGACCCGGCGCTTCGTTCACGAGTATCGCGACCGCAATCGCTGCCGTTCCCAATGGCGCCGTGCTGCTGGTGCGGCCTGGCCAGTATCTATCCTTCGTCATCGACAACAAAAGCGTGTCCGTGATCGGCGGTCCCGGTGTCGAGATCTACGACCTCTCCGCGTATCTGCAGATCCGCAACCTGTCCGCCAGCCAGCACGCGACGTTGCACGGCCTGAGCCTCGTCGGCATCCTCGGCCCAGCAGCGATCAGCGGCACGAACAACCAAGGAACGGTGCTGATCGACTCGTGCAACTCTTCGCAGCAGGTGAGCCTCACGGGCGGACGCATGCTGTTCGATGCTTGCGATGACGTGCGCATTCGCAATTGCACGTTCTGGAATGCGTCGGCTGCGCCACTGCGAGGAACCGACAGCCGCTTGTCGGTAGCGCAGTCCATTCTACTAACCGGCTTCTGGGGTGCAGGCACCTCACTGACCAACTGCACGGCCGACTTTGCGAACGCTTGGCTTGGCGGCAGCGCCCTCTTCCCAACCGCCTCGCCGCTGTTTTTGAGCAACAGCGAAGTGCGCCTACTCGGCCAGACCACGCTGTCGGTGACGTGGCTGCAAGCCGGGTTGCCACCAGGCCCAGTTGTCGCAGGCCAGGGTACGGTGCGCGTTGACCCGGCAGCGAGGCTGATCACTGGCGGCGCCGTAGCGTTTGGCAGCGCGATCAATCACACCACCGTTGCGATGCCCGTGGTCTCGGCCAACACCGGCGGCGCCAATGCACTGGCGCATGCGCAAATGATCGGGCCCGGCAATGGCGTTGGCATGCTGCTGTTTGGACTGCCTGGCCTGCCGATCGGCATCCCCGGCGTCAACGATCCAGTGCTACTGCTAGCCGGATCAGAATCCGTGCAAGCCGCCGGCCCTCTGACGAACGCATTGTCCGCGTCCTACATCGTGCCGGCAACGCCGCCGTTGCTCGGCATGCGCGCAACCTGGCAAGGCGCATCGTTTGACGCTGCAACCGGCTTGCAGATCAGCAACGCAGTGACCTACGTGCACTACTGATTGCAGCCGCAACTGACACAGATCAAAGCAGCGACGCGATCGCCGCAGCAGCGACGCCAACCGACACCCCGAACATTGAGCACTGCATCCCCGACAACTGGTGTTGGCGATCGACTCCCGAATACCAGCCGACGAACAGCTCGATTGCGACTGGGTAGGCGTAGCTCAGGGCGAACGCAGCAACAACCAGTGCAAACACATCATCAGGAGCGGGCACGCAGACACTCTAGCGCACTGCCAATGCAGTAGGGTAGCCGCCCGAGCATGACCGCGAGTGAACAGCCCTTTCCGGTAACCGAGGCCTACCGCGGCATGCGCCTCGACCGATTCCTGCAGGCGATGGTGCCGCGCATGTCGCGCAACGCGATCCAAGAAGCGATCGAATGCCGGGTACGCCTGGAGTCCGGCGCCGAACCAAAGGCCAACCGCCGCGCGGCCGTTGGCGACGTCGTCTATCTGTCGCAACGCATCGTGACCGAAGTGCCCGACGTCGAGATCCCGGTGCTGCACGAAGGCGTCGGCTGGTCCGTCATCAACAAGCCGGCGGGCATTCCAACAACGCCGAGTTCGCGCCGGCCGGGCGGCGACATTGCGACGCTTCTAGGCAAGGCTCCCGCGCACCGCCTCGACCTCGGCACGAGCGGTTGCTTATTGCTGGTAAACGACAAAGACGCGGCGCGTCACTTCGAAGCGGCGTTTCGAGAACGGCGCGTCGACAAGCAGTACCTCGCGATCGTCACCGGCATCGTCACAGAAGACGAGTTCACGATCGACGCACCCATCGGCCTGGATCCGAACAGCCGACTGCCGCACAAGGTTCACGTCACTGACGGCGGCGCGCACGCGGAGACGCACATCGAAGTCCTCGAACGGCGCAACCAGCACACGTTGGTGCGCGCCAAACCGAAGACCGGTCGGCGCCACCAAATCCGCGTGCACCTGGCACACCTTGGTCACCCGATCCTTGGCGAACTGCTCTATGGCGGCGACGAACGCCGCTTCATTCGGTGGCTGCAAGGCCAACCGGTGGCAGAGATCGACGGTATCCCCGCTGGCCGCCACTTGCTGCACGCAAGCGAACTGGTGTTGCCGATGCCAGGGAGCGACGAACGACTGACGATCACGGCTCCACTGCCGGACGACTTCGAGATCTGAGTCGGTTCGCTGTGGCTCTGCTACCTGCGCTGCAACACGACTTCCGTATCGCCACCGGGCACGAGGTTGAACGCCTTGCTAGTCAGGTCGCCGCGCACGGCGCTAGCCTTGATGCCCCTAGCATTGCGCGCCACGAACACAGGTATGTCGATCATGCCGTTGCGGTTACTAGACACGCTCCCGATGTAGCCCGGTGCCAGACTGCGCGCCAACTGGGTCCACAGCTCTTTGCGGGTGGCCTGGCCCGCACCCTGCCGGCCCGAGCCGATGCTTATGCCGCCTTTCATGCTCACCAACACCATCGAATGCCCCACGTTGTCGACGACGTGAACTCGCATCGTAGGGATCTCCACGAGTTCCAGGGGCAACGGACCACCCTTCCCGATCTCGAGCACCTCCATCGCATGGGCTGTGCCCGTCGACGCGTAGACGAAGAACCTTTCGTCGCTCGGAACGACAACCTCCGCCACGCCACCAATACTCGTCGCAACGATCGCCAGCCAGTCGAGCTGCGAGCTCTCGGCGCGCGCGACACCTAGCACACAAGCCGCTTCCTTGCCTGCCGTGTCGCGAACGCGAACCTCCACCGTCGTTTGTGCCGCCAAGAGGATTGTCGCGCCCTCCTGCAACGGTATGTCCTGGTCGAGCACGACTGCACGCGGCAACTTCGCCGAGACAGCCGCGCGCACGCGGAAGTACTCGCCAGTATCCGGAACGGTCCACTTGCCCTGCCCGACGTTGGTCACCGGAAGCTGCCTAGGAACCCAAGCCTTCCTTCCCTTGGCATTCGTCACCTGCTCGATGTTGCTCGCAGCGACCCTGAGTTCGCTCGCATCGGCACCGACAAAACGAAACGACTTGTTGTGACTCGTGCCAAGTTTGAGATGGAACGAACCGGACTCGCGCACGATCTGGGCAGCCGGTATGTAGCCAGGCTTGCTGGCCGAGAAGTACGTGTACGTGGTCGGAGCATGGAACTGCAGCGTGCCATCGGCCTTCGTAACCCCGGCCAAGCTTCGCAGCATGCCCGTAGAAACCCCGGCAGAAAATATCGCAGGCTGATCGTCCATGCGCCAAATCTCAAACTCGACGTTCGCACCGGCAAGCGGCTTGTCGTCTTGATCCGTGACCAACGCGGCAACCTGGATCGGGTCTGCGAACCACAGGTCCGGACCGCACGCAGCAGCCACTTTGGCGCCAACCAACACAGCGCCTTGCTTCGTCGTCAACCCCAGGCACCCATCACTCCAAGGCGACGCCGGCAATTCGACGACATCGTCGTCGGGCAACGGAAGGTCGTAGCTGTGATCGTGCCTGGCAACCGGGAACCACCGCAACCCGACGGCCCCAACGCGCCGCCAAGCGGCCACGCCTTCCAGCTTCACACGCGACGCGGTTCGCCAGTAATGCGCCTCGAGTTCGATCAAGCGGCCCGAGGAAACCAACTGCTTCACACGGCTGGCGTAGTAGCCACCATCAACCTGCTTCGGCCCAACAGCCCAGGCGGAGTAGACCCGACCAAGTTGCAGATTGCAGCGCGCACGGCCGCGCTTGTCGGTGGTACCTTTGACGACCTCACTCGGCAAAGGTGTCGCGAAGTTGGAAGCGAAGCTGCAAATGACCTCGGCGCCGACCAACGGTTTACCCGAGGCACCGATCACCGTCACAAAGGCGGGGCTTCGTTGCGCGACCCCCTCCTGGGACAGCGCGACGATCATCAAGACGGCGATGCAAATCCCTCGGCGCATTGGAACAGACTAACGCGCACAATGCTGTCTAGCTCACCGCCCCGCCACATCGGCATCCCGCGCAGCCAAGCGACCGTGGACAGACCAGTTACAGAATGTAGCGACCCAGGGGCGTATTCTGGGAGGCAGCCAGATCAGCCGCCGCCAGTTGCCCCAACTCTCGCCCGCAGCTGCATGCGCAAGCTCGGACGAATGGTCATTTCGGAAGGCAATCGAGCAGCAGCTACGCGCAGATCTATCAGCCACCGCCAATGGCGGCGCCGCCGCCGCGCCGAAGGCGCGGCACCGTCTGGGCGCAGCGGCCAGTTGCGCCAACCCTCGCCCGTTGTTGCTTCCGCAAGCCCAGACGCAGGCATATTTCGGAGGCAGCTAGATCACGCACTTCGCGCCAGATTTATCAGCCACCGCCAATGGCGGCGCCGCGCGCCGCCGCCGTGCCGAAGGCGCGGCACCGTCTGGGCGCC
>TARA_R110002072_G_scaffold19040_25_pt1 | contig 27117 bp, 20 predicted proteins | sample TARA_R110002072 | Tara Oceans TARA_R110002072 (sample SAMEA4397118) | marine metagenome | biome: Polar Biome; feature: [SRF] surface water layer (ENVO:00010504); material: water (ENVO:00002006), including particulate matter (ENVO:01000060) such as... | depth 5 m | reverse complement strand
AGCCACGAAGAACTTCAGCAATCTGGCCAACCTCTGCAGCCGTCTACTCGCCGCGAAGATCGACAGGGACACCCTCCTGGTGGCCCTGGGCGGCGGCGTGGTTGGCGACATCACCGGTTTCGCCGCCGCGATCCTGCTGCGCGGCATCGACTTCGTCCAGATCCCCACCACCCTGCTGGCGCAAGTCGACAGCTCGGTCGGGGGCAAGACCGGGATCAATACGCCGGAAGGAAAAAACCTGGTCGGGGCCTTCCATCAGCCCCGCTTGGTCTTGGCCGACACCGGCGTGCTGTCCAGCTTGCCCGACCGGCAGCTAAAGGCCGGCTACGCCGAGGTGGTGAAATACGGCCTGATCAACGATCCGGCTTTCTTTTCCTGGCTGGAGGGCCACGGCCATCTGGTGGTCGAGGGCGAGAGCAACGCCTGCCGCCGCGCCGTGTTCCACGCCTGCCGGGCCAAGGCCGAAATCGTCGCCCAAGACGAGCGGGAGCGGGGTCTTCGCGCCTTGCTCAATCTGGGCCATACCTTTGGCCATGCCCTGGAGGCGGAGTGCGGCTATGGTGACGAACTGCTGCACGGCGAAGGCGTGGCCATCGGCATGCAGCTGGCCTTTGACCTGTCGGTCCAACTGGGGCATTGCCCGGCCGAGGACGCCGACCGGCTGCGCCGCCATCTGGTCGCGCTTGACCTGCCCTGTGGCTTCGGCCGGCTGCGGCAGCGCGCCTGGTCGGCGGAAATCCTGATCAACCACATGACGAAGGACAAAAAGGTCAAGAATGGCCGCATCACCTTCGTCTTGGCCCGAGGCATCGGCCAGGCCTTCATCGCCGACGATGTTCAGCCAGAGGAGTTGGAGCGGATGCTCAACGAAGCGCTGACCGACATTCTCGACGGCAACGTCGGCTTGGCTGGAGACTGATTGATCATGACCCTCCCCGCCGCCGCGCAAAAAATTACCGACCTTGCGCCGCCGACCCCTCCCGCCGACCCCGCGCCGCTGGACAGACTGCTCAGCAGCCTTGCCGTTTTCGACGGCGCGATCTTGATTACCTTGCTGGCGATTGTTCTGCTGCTGTTTCTTTCCGGCTTCTTTTCCGGCTCGGAAACCGCGCTCACCGCAGCCTCGCGGGTGCGCATGCACCGCCTGGAGCTTGAGGGCAACCGGCGCGCCGGACTGGTCAACCGGCTGTGGCTGCAAAAGGAACGGATGATCGGCGCCATCCTGCTGGGCAACAACCTGGTGAACATCTTGGCCTCGGCGCTGGCCACCAGCCTGCTGATCACGCTGTTTGGCGAAGCCGGCGTGGTCTACGCCACCCTGGCCATGACCGTGATGGTGCTGATCTTCTCCGAGGTGCTGCCGAAGACCTATGCGCTGCAGGACCCGGAGCTTACCGCCTTGCGCGTCGCGCCGATCATGCGGGTGATGGTTTTTCTGCTGGCGCCCTTTACCCGACTGGTGCAGCTGGTGGTTTCCGCCACCTTGCGGCTGTTCGGCATGCACATCGAGACCACCTACGGATCCGACCAGTGGGAAGAGGTGCTGCGCGGCGCGATCGAGCTGCACAAGGGCGAAGGCAGCGACGAGGAAAACCGGCGGGAAAGCGAGATGCTCAGTTCGATCCTCGATCTGGATCGGGTCGATGTCTCGGAGATCATGGTGCACCGCTCCAAGGTGGTTACCATCAATATCGATCTGCCCAACGAGAAGATTATCGAGGCCGTGTTGGCCAGCCCCCACACCCGCCTGCCGCTGTGGCGCGACGAACCCGACAACATCATCGGCGTGCTGCACGCCAAGGCGCTGTTCCGCGATGTGCGCGGTAACGAAGGCAATCTGGAAAAACTGGATTTTCTCAAAACCGCCGCCGCGCCCTGGTTTATTCCCGAAACCACCAACCTGCTGATCCAGTTGCAGGCCTTCCGCCACCGCAAGGAGCACTTCGCCATCGTCGTCGACGAGTATGGCGAGATGCTGGGGGTGGTCACCCTGGAAGACATTCTGGAGGAAATCGTCGGCGACATCTCGGACGAGCATGACGAGAAGGTGGACGGGGTGGAGATTCTCCCGGATGGCTCGGCGGTGGTGGACGGTACGGTTACCATCCGCGACCTCAACCGGCATTACGGCTGGCGCTTGCCCGACGATGAAGCCGCGACCGTCGCCGGCTTGATCCTCTATGAATCCCGTCGCATCCCCGAAGTGGGGCAATCCTTCGCCTTCCATGGCTTTCGCTTCGAAGTTCTCGGCCGGCAACGCCACCAGATCACCTTGATCAAGATGACCGAACTGGCCCCATCCAACGCCTCCGACACACCGACCTCGGCGGCGGCCAACGGCGGTTAGCGCCCGCAAAAAAACGCGCCGGCGGCGGTGCAAACCGCCGGCCCCACGGAAAGCGACAAAAGCAATCTTCTTATCCCCAAGGCCTTTCTTGACCCCCGACGCGGCCCTTGCCACACTGTTAGTTGAAAGAGTTTTCCGTTTCGGGTTTGACCCCACGAGGTTATCGGAGGCACGCCATGGATAGACGTATTGTTCCCGACATTGTCACAGGCCAGGAACTCACAACCCTGGACCCGAGCAACACCGTAAGCGACGCCGTGAAACATATGGCGCGCCGTAAGATCGGCGCGGTGCTGGTCGCCGAACAGGGCAAGCTCTGCGGCATTTTTACCGAGCGCGACGTGATCGGCCGGGTGTTGAGCAAGGACCTTGACCCCGTTACCACCCTCCTGTCCGCCGTAATGACCCACAACCCCGACACCGCCAAACCCTCCGATACCGCCATGTCGGCGTTGGACAAAATGAGCAGCAAGGGATACCGGCACCTGCCGGTCGTCGACGGCGGCAAGTTGGTCGGGATCGTCTCGATTCGCGATCTGTACGACTCGGTGCGCGCGCAACTGGAGCAAGATATCAAGCAGCGCGACCAGATGATCTTCGATACCGGCTACGGCGTGGGATAATCCGGCCGCCGCCCCGACCCGGCTGTGGTCGCTGCCGATCCAGCCGGGTCGGCGCTGCCTGCAGGGTCTCGTTCCCGGATCCCGTCCCGAAATCCCGTCCCGAAATCCGATGCCGGAATCCTGTCCCGGACCGGTTCTTGGGCCTTGCGTTGGCCCGCCACCCCGGCGGCTTAGCCGGCGGAGCGAGGCGGTGGCGGCCTTGCCGCAAAGCACCCGACCGAGTGCTGGATAAAAGCGCCCCCCCGGCTTGCGACCCGGGCCTGCTTGCGCTGGGCTGCTTGACCTGGCCGCTGGGGCTGGTTAACTATCTAACAACTGTTATTTTCTCGACTGTAAAATCATGCCCCTTACTCCGCCCGTCGACCGTGAGCAGCTACATACCCGCAAATACGACTTCAACGGCTATCTGCGCCGTGACGGCCTGTGGGATATCGAAGGCCGCATCACCGACGTGAAGAGCTATGACTTTGACAACGACTTTCGCGGCACGCTCAAAGCCGGCGATCCGCTGCATGATATGTGGCTGCGCGTCACCCTCGACAATCATTTCAAGATCCACGACATCGAGGCCGTCACCGACGGGTCGCCCTACGAGCTCTGCCCGAACATCACGCCGAATTTCAAGCGCATGATCGGGGCGAGCATCGGTCCGGGCTGGCGCAAGGTCATTCACGAGAGGTTGGGGGGCGTTCACGGCTGCACCCACCTGGTGGAGATGTTGCAGTCCATGGGAACCGTGGCTTTTCAGACCCTTTATCCGGCGCGCATCCGACAGGAACGCGCGCGCAAGAAAAAAGAGGCGGAAGAGCGACGGGAAAACGGCTTGCCCGACATCCCGCCGCCGCCGGCCGAAACGCCAAAGCGCCGCCCGCCGCTGCTCAACAGCTGCCACGCCTTTGCCAGCGACAGCCCGGTGGTGAAAGCAACCTGGCCGGATTTTTACAGCGGTCCCGAAAAGACCTAGCGTCGGATCCGTCGGTTGGCTTGGTTCGCGACAAAAACCACGCACCAAGCCAACTAGGACGCGCGACGCCAAACCGTCAGTCGCCCGTGCCCGGCTGCCGCATGGCCGCGATCGGTCGCCGCCGCGCGAAAGTAACTCAAGATATAAACCCGCACCGCGGCTGTCAGGCCCGACGTCATGCGCCGTTCCTCCACCCGGGTGCAAAGGCTTGAGACGCTCAGCCCTTCGCGCAAGGAAATTTCCTGCAGCGCCTCCCACATGGTCGGTTCCAGCTTCAAGGAAGTGCGACGACCCGAAACCACGACGTTGCGCACAACCAGCGAAGAGGGTTTTTTCCGCCTCGTCCGATCGGGATCATCCCCGTTTCGGGATGATGCTTCTTGCTTTTCCACGGCCTGAACCTTCTGATCTTTGTCAGAGGAGTGGCCAATGTCTAGCAGCCCTCATGCTCGACTACCAGTGAAAATACGTCTTATAGGGGTATATCTACTAAAGATAATAACCTATAACGCGGAAAACTCACCCCCTGGCGCGCTTTCATCGCTGTTCCCGACCGCTTTGCGAATGCCGTTATTACGCCGGGAGCGGCTTGGCCGCCGCCTCCTCCGGGGTGACGCAGGTCAACTGCAGGGCGTGAACCCGTTCCGCCATCTCCTCGGCCAGCAATTGGTAGATCTTTTGCTGGCGGGCGACCCGGCTCTGGCCTGCAAAGGTTTGCGAAACCACCACCACCTTAAAGTGGGTTTCACCGCCTTCGCGCCAGCCGCCATGGCCCTTGTGCTTGTCCGAATCGTCGATAACCTGAAGCTGTTCCGGCAGCAGGGCGTCCCGCAGCTTCTGTTCAATTCGTTCCGCAATCGACATGGCGCTTCTCCTAAAAGTTGGTCTGGCGGCTCCGCGCTGGGCTGGAGCCTTCGCCAGGATAGCTGTAGTCTCTGCCAGGCCCTGTCAAGATCAACAGGACGCATATCGTCGCGACCCGCCTTCCCCGCGCCGCGTGATCGTTTCTTGCCTGGTCGGCAAACCACCGAACGAAGCAATCCGAGGTTTCCTTTGGCCGTTACCCAACGCACCGCTTATCTGCTGCTGGCTGCCGTGGTCTTTCTTTGGGGCGCCAACTGGCCGGTGATGAAAATCGGGCTGGCTTTCATCCCGCCGCTCTGGTTTGCCAGCGCGCGCATGATTTTGGGCGCGCTTTTTATTTTCGCCCTGCTGGCCTGGCGCCGTAACCTGGCCCTGCCCAAGCGCCAGGACCTGCCGGTGCTGCTGGCCGTCGGGCTCTTGCAGATGGGTCTGTTCCTGGCCTTGGTCAACACCGCCCTGCAGTTTGTCGAGGCGGGGCGCTCGGCGGTGCTGGCCTACACCACGCCGCTTTGGGTGCTGCCGGGCGCGCTGCTGTTCCTGGGCGAGCGAATGAACCAGCTAAAGTTGGCGGGCTTCCTGCTCGGGCTGCTGGGCGTCGGGCTGCTGTTCAATCCCTTCGGCTTCGATTGGAGCGCCGGCGACGTGGTGCTGGGCAACGGCTTGCTGATGATCGCGGCCTTGGCCTGGGCGGTGACCATCTTAGTCATTCGCGGCCACCGCTGGGCCGCCACCCCCTTGCAGCTGGCCCCCTGGCAGATGCTGCTGGCGGCCTTGCCCCTGATGATCCTGGCGCTGATTTTCGAGGGACCGCCGATCGGGCCCCAATCGGTGATCCGCTGGCAACCGGAAGTCTGGGCGATCCTCTTGTACAACGGCCCGCTGGCCACCTCCTTTCCCTATTGGGCGACAGTCACCATTTCCCGGGCGCTGCCGGCGATCTCGGCGTCGCTCGGTTTCCTGCTGGTGCCGATCTTTGGGGTGATCAGTTCCGCCCTCTGGTTGGGCGAGAGCCTGGGCGTCACCCTGTTGACGGGCCTGGCGCTGCTGCTGCTCGGCTTGGCGCTGGTGGCCTGGTCGGATCGTCAGAAGAAACCCCGCGCCGGCGACGCCGCCCCGGCGCGGCCCTCCTGAGCCGGCCCGAAGCCGCCGAATGCCCCGCTGCGCCGGCTTTTCATGCATGGCAGTTTATCCGATCAATGGCTTGTCAGTCCCCCGGCGCCCTTTCATAATCCCGTCATGGTCCGTTCATCACCCCAAGCCCTCCAAGCCCCCTTGCGCGCGCTGGCCGCCGATCCGTCGGCGGCGGCGGCGCGTTGTTGCGCCCATCCGGGCTGTCAGGCATCGGGAGAGTTCAAGGCGCCGGTCGCCCGGGAGGCTCTCCGGTCCTATATTTGGTTCTGTTTGGACCATGTTCGGGCCTATAATCAGGCTTGGGACTATTTTGCCGGCCAGGGGCCGGAAGCGGTGGATATCCAGCGCCGCCAGGATCAAATCTGGGACCGCCCGACCTGGCGGATGGGCGAAAGCCGCTTTGCCACGGAAAGTCCGGAGATTCATGACGGTTTTTCGGCCTTTTCCGGTCGCCGACGCCACAGACCCGCCGACCCGGGTGCGGGAGACTTGCTAACCACCGGGGGGGCGACGAACCAGGCCCTGGACTGCCTGGGACTGAACCCTCCCGTCACCGCGCAGGAGGTCAAGCGCCGCTACAAGGCGCTGGCCAAGACCCTGCATCCCGACACCAATGGGGGAAGCAAAAAGGCGGAAGAACGCTTGAAACACGTCAATCAAGCCTATAGCACCCTCAAGGCGCTCTTTTCCTAAATCGGCCCCGGCTGGCCGATTCTTTGAAGCATGATGACCCCACGCGCGGGGAAGAAACGAGTAAGGAAGTTTTCCACCGATGGCTGACGCACAGGAATTTACTGGCGAAATGCCGATGGGCTTGCCCGATATCACGGTATCCGTTCGGCAAGTTTTCGGCCTCGACAGCGACATGATGGTTCCCGCTTTCTCGCAGAGTTGCGGCTATGTTCCCGACCTGGACGAGACCTATCAGTTTGACCATGACACCACCATGGCCATTCTGGCCGGCTTCGCTCACAACCGACGGGTGATGGTGCAGGGGTATCACGGGACGGGAAAGTCCACCCATATCGAACAGGTGGCGGCGCGTCTCAACTGGTCCTGTATCCGGATCAATCTGGACAGCCACGTCAGCCGCATCGACTTGATCGGCAAGGACGCCATCGTGCTGAAAGACGGCCGTCAGATCACCGAATTCCGCGAGGGGCTGTTGCCCTGGTGCCTGCAACGCCCCACCGCCCTGGTGTTCGATGAATATGACGCCGGCCGCGCCGACGTGATGTTTGTCATCCAGCGGGTGCTGGAGGTGGAGGGCAAGCTGACCCTGCTCGATCAGAATCAGGTGATCCGCCCCCACAAGGCCTTCCGGCTGTTCTCCACCACCAACACCGTCGGCCTGGGCGACACCACCGGCCTCTACCACGGCACCCAGCAGATCAACCAGGGTCAGATGGACCGCTGGAACATTGTCACCACGCTGAACTACCTGCCCCACCGGCAGGAAGAAAGCATCGTGCTGTCAAAGCTGGCCGACTACGACAACGACGCCGGTCGCGAAACCATCAAGGCGATGGTCGCGGTGGCTGACCTGACCCGCAGCGGATTTGTCAACGGAGACATCTCCACGGTGATGTCTCCGCGCACCGTCATTACCTGGGCCGAAAACGCCAAGATCTTCGCGGATATCGGTTTTGCCTTCCGGGTGACCTTCCTCAACAAGTGCGATGAGGTCGAACGTCCGCTGGTGGCCGAATACTACCAGCGTTGCTTCGGCGGCGAACTGCCGGAAAGCGGCATCAAAGCCACCCTGGTCTAGCCGGGCGACAAACGGGGGGGGCGAACCGGTCGCCCCCCGAAGAAGCGTCCCCAGCCGGCGCTACGGGCGGATCGGCTGACCGCGCGCCGCGGCTTGGCATAGGCGCGCCTGGTCACGGTATTCCAACTGGCACGCCAGGGACAGCGTCCGCACCTCACCGTTGTTTCCGGCCAGACGGTAGGCCTGGATAATCTCGGGATAGAACTGCGGGGGCTTCTGGAAGATCTCCCAGGCCTCCACCGCGACGGCCACGCCCTTTGCGGTTTGCCCCGCCTCCAGGTAACTGCGCGACAGGCTGCGATAGACTTCCAGCGGGGCGAACGGCGATTTCAGGGCCTTGTTCAAATTGATCTGCTGGTTCTTGCGGTTGCCCGCGGCGCCCCACAGCTGCGACCGGGTAAAGAGCGCCCAGTCGTGGTTGCGCCGTGGCCCCTTCCAAACCTTGTCGGTCTCGCTTTTGGCCTTGTCCAGATCGGCCTGCCGCAAGGCAAGCGCGGCGTCGCTCAGCGAGCGATAGTCGGCGAAAATCGCCTTGATTTTCTTGTCCCGCGCCAAGGCGAAGGCCCGGCTGGCCTCAGGTTCTTCAAATTCGGGCTGGTCGCGATACTCCCGATCCAGATAGTCAAACAGCGAATCCAAGCGCGCTTCGGCGCTGCGGTGTTTTTTCGCCGCCCGGCCAAAGATCTCCGAAACCGCGTCGCCCAGTTCCCCCAAAACCGCATTGACCGCCCCGCCGACATTGCCCTGCGCCATGTCGGCGCTGGCCGCCGCCCCGGTGGCCGCCTTTTTCCGCGCGGCCTGTTCAGCAGCCTGCGCGGCCAGCTGTTCCTCGATGTCCTGAAGGTTGCCGAGGAAATCGAACATCCCCTGATAGTTGAAGCCCGCCGCCATCATCAGGTCCAGTCCCAGCAGATCGGCCTCATCCTCCTGCTCCCGGGTCAGGCTGGGGAAAAATCCCTCGTCCAGCGCCCTGGAAGAGAGCTGGGCCATCATGACGTATTTCGTCGTATCGGCAAGAAAGTTGCCGCCAGCGCCGGTCTGCTGCGCCAGTTTCGCCAGCATCGTGGCGGCAAAGATGGCGCTGTTGACCATGTTGGACTGCAGCTGATTGTACCAATCCAGGTCATGATGCTCCAGAATGACGTGGGATAGTTCATGCGCCAGCAGCGCCGCGATTTCGTCCTCACTCTGCGCGGCCTCCAGAAAGGCCAGTGGAACCCCGATAACCCCGTCCGGCGTGGTGTCGGCTTCCTGATAGTTTCGGCCCGCCAGGATCAGCACCCTGCTCGGCACTCCTTGACGCGGAGAGTTCACCAGCAAGCGGGCGACCAGTCCTTGCAAATAGCCATAGAGCCGATTTTCCGGCAGCAGCCCATCGGCGCTCATGCGGAACAGGAGCACCCCATCGCGCACGATCGGCAGGCGATCGTCGTCGCGCCCGGGCGGGCGGGCTTGGTCATCACCCCTGACGCCATAGTCGCCGCTGTCATCGCCCAGGCTGCGCAGCTGTGTCGAAGACCGCGTCGCCCGCTGGGCTTGCTGCCGCTCCAAGGGCGGCGTCCAGGCCTGGCGGCTGACATTGTCGATGAAGCGGCCGTCAAACTCGGTTTGGGTTTCCATGCCCGGAAGGTTGCTGTGCACAAAGGCCTGCGCCGGCCAAATGTTCCCGGCCAGCAAACCGGCGGTGATCAGCCAGGCGCCGGTTGCGGTTCTTACCCCCCCTACTTCTGGCATGGGCTTTCTCCCGCGCCCCGACTGCTACCGGTGCTTTGGCTGACCTGCAGGCATTTGATCTTCACCTGCTTGTCGCCGACTTTGACCTTATGGGCCTCCACCCACTTCTCCTGGCCGTCGTAGGTCACCAACAGAAAGCCGTTGTCCGATTGGTCCAGCACCACCAGTGGCAAGCAATGCTGCGCCACCGCTTTCTTAACAACCTCCGACGCGGCGTTCTTGCGCGGTTCAGCAAACAGCTCCAACTTCGAGCCCCTGAACTTACTCACCGTTTCACGGCCGGCCGGGGCGGTAAGTTTGCACCCCTGGCCGGCCTGGGTCGGCCGCGGTGGCAGGAATGTCACCAATGCGGCGATCACCGCCACGGCGATCAGTGCGACAGGCGTCACGGCGACAGCCGCGCCGCGCAAAAACCCGGTAATCCGTCGTTGGGAGTTTTGTTGTTCCATTGCCCTACTCCTTCATCAACCTCTGATCTTTTGAGCATCGAGCCAAATAATCAGTTCTAGGACGCCAGCTTGTCATCCACGCTGGTCAAGTACTTCACGGTGCGGCCCAGCGCCCTTAGCAACGGGGTGAAATTCAGCAACAGACTAAAGACCCCCAGCAGGATGAAATCCACCAGGGTGCCCGGCTCCCAACTCAAAACGAAAATCGGGGCCAGCAAGAATATCAACCAAACCGCGGCGAAGCCGACAGCGCTCGCCGACAACATCCCCAAGACCCGCCATTTGAAGCGCACGGCCAGAAATAGAGATTGCTGCGCAGCGCCGCTGTTCGACCCGGCCACGCGCCCGTTGCGGCGCGATTTCCGTTCGGCCTGGGCGATTGCAGCCAAGCACCGGCCGCCAATCTTATGGAGAATAATACTTATCAACAGCGATAGTGCAAAGATACTGATGATCCGATAGCCCAAACTCATGTCCAGGCCGAACCACTCCGCCGGCTGGCTGAGGTAGCCGCAACCCGAGTTGGCCCAGTTGAGCCAAGCGCGCAGTTCAAGTCCCTCCAGCCACGCCGGCAACTCGGGCGCGACCAGGCAATAAGAGCCGGAAAAATCAAACAGAAACGGCAGATTATGGAGATTTTCCAATGCCATGGCATGTTGGAACACACCTGGAATATTGTTGTGCGTCGGCGGTTGGAACAGATCATTGCCCATCCGAAAATCCGCTCCGATCAGGATGCTCTTGCCGCGCACCAAGGCGTCATAGGCGCCGTAGCTGTTCAGGACCACTTCCGCCGAAAGCGAGCTGTAGGGCGGGCAGGTCTGTCGGCTGTATAGCCCGCCGAAAAACGTCGGCTCGTCCAGCAGCTGCCGTAAATTCTCCACGGTCGGGAAAATCAGGCCGGTGACGAGATTTTCCGGGGTATCCCGGCAGGGATAGGACTGCACGAAGCGGGGTTGCGCCTGATCCTGCCGTTTTCCCTCCGCCGCCGCCGAATTTCCGCCGGTCTGCGGCGTGCTGGTGGACCACTTGCGATTGGACCAATAGACCGACATCGCGTTGATCGCCGTCGCGCGCCAGTCGTCGGCAGCACCGTCGTCGCGCGCGCAAAAAAATTCCAATCCGTCGCCTTGCGGTGCGTTGGGCGGCGACGCCTGAGCGACGAGGCGTTTGCTACGCAAATGATGCAGATAGAGGCCGAGCGCCGCCGAAGGCCGTTGGGCGGCGCAGTCATACAGCGGATAGTAGGGCGGCTCCCGTCGCACCGAAACCACCTGTGCACCGGCTTCCAGCAGCTGTGGCATAACCTCACCGGTCCGTTTCGCGGCAATGGCGATCGCCGTCTCGCGCGCCTCAGGGTAAGGAATTTTTTCGCCGCCCTGGCAGAGGTAGTTGCCGCCCTCGTCAGCGCCGCGATAGCCTGAAAAATCGCCGGCCAGAAAAATCGGTATGGCGGGGGCCTGACGATTGGGGCCGGCGTAGCTCTCGATCACCTCCGCCAGGCGGCAGATGTCACTGCTGTCGCGGTCGCTGAGAAAGCCGACATCCAGAAAGACCGCTTCCGGCCCGGCGTCCAGCAGGACCTCGAGAATCTCACCGAACAGCGCCGCATTGGGAGGCCATTGGGTCCAACTCCGGTCATAGCCCTGCTGGGCCAGGGCCCGCTGGTCCTGTTCGGTCACCATGACCACCAAGGGGGCCAGGTCCGGTTCGCGCCCGGCGTGGGGAAAATAAGGCGCGGCCGAGCGATAGAGATAATCTTGCGCGACCTGATTGCTTTCCGCCAACAAGTTCCACGGAACGAGAATTTCAATCAGAAAAATCAGCAAACAATAGCCAAGCGCCCGAGCCAGAATTTTCGCCTTTATCCGCAGATTATAGGCGCGCCATTTCTGTCGCGCCTTTGCCGCCACCGCCCCGGCCGCCCGGTCCATCGCGCTCTTGAGCCGCAACCACCCCCGCCACCCGCGCTGACTTTCCCGCCACCCCCGAGCGACCCCGGGGTACTGCTTGAGCCGCGCGAGCCAGCCCGCCAACCGACCGGGGGCCGGCACCCCTGCTGCCGCTTGATCGCCCCCGCCGGGTGCGCGCCCCCTGCTGGCCAGCCGGCCACGCACAGATCGACCGGCCGACAGAGTCTTTTGCGTCAGGATCAGCGGCCATGCCAGGAACCACCCCAGCGCTCTGGTGATCAAGAAACCCAGATAAGGGTCTTGCAGTTCCTCGGCGGCGGCGCGCGCGCGCAGCGCCAGGCGCGCCAGCTCTTCGTCGTGTGTCAGGTCGTGATCTTGCCGGGCTTGCGGCTGTTGGTCGTCGCGACTCCCCGCCATTCGTTCCTCCCTCGGCCCGTCTCTTCCAATCCAGCCGGCCAACCGGCCAAAGCGCGCGCCCATCGGATCGATCCAACCCGAGCCATGGGCGGCGTTCGCTTGCGCCCTGACGGCGCCGCACAGTATACGCCCAATATAACAGAGGGCGAACAGCGGCGCAGGCGACGGCTGCTTGGGTCGCCGGAGGGCGGGGATCCCGTCGTTACCCTAGCCCAAAAGTCTTGATCCCGATGATTGAAAACCACTGCGCGGGCCGTCTTTACCCAGCCTGGCAGGCAGCCTACTATTACCGCCGAGATTTTTGATTTCCGGATGGTAGCATGGCTGAGAACGAATCCCCCATTGAGCGGTTTAAGCGGGCAACAGGCTCGACCTTACGCTCTCTGGCGCGCCGCGACGATCTGACGGCGTCCTTTTCGGCGGCCGGCCATGGCTTGATTGGCAGCGAGGTCCGGCTGCCCATGCCGGCGCGCGATCTGCCTTACGCCGACGCTGCCCTGGTGCGCGGCCAGGCCGATGCCATCGCGCTGCGCCAGCGCCATCACTCCAACAGCACCAAGGGAGCCTTTTTTCCCACCGGCGCCCAGGCGCAGGAAATCTTCAACGCCATCGAACAGGCGCGCTGTGAATCCCTCGGCATCAACCGCATGGCGGGCTGCGCCATGAATCTGGACGCTGCGGTGGAGGAAAAGTTCAAGCGTCGGGGCTGGTCACGCGCCGATAGCCATGAACAGGTGCCGCTTTCCGAGGCGCTGCACCTCTTGGCGCGGGAGGCCTTTTCACGGCAACCCGCCCCGCGCGAGGCGAAAAAAGCGGTCGAGCTGTGGCGCCGCGCCCTCGACCAGGACATCCTGAACGACCTGCATGATCTTGCCAATTTGGCCGATGATCAGCGCGAATTCTCCAAGCGTCTGAGACGCTTGCTGGAGCACCTGCAGCTCAATCCCGACGAGTTGGAGCAGGAGGCTGACGATCAGGATCAGGACCAGATCGACCACGACAATGCCGAGCAGGAGGCCCAGTCGCAGGGCGAAGCGGGCGAGGATGAGGAAGGCGATGCCTCGATGTCCGACGCCGGCGAAAGCACCGAGGGCGGCGACGGCGACGCCGGCGACGAAAGCGACGCCGATATGGACGGCGACATGATGCCCGGGGCCGGCGAAGACGAACCGGGCAATCCAGGTCAGCGCCCCGACCTGGACGAGCGGAAAAACAGCCAGATCAACACGCTCTACAAGTCCTTCACCAGCCAGTTCGACGAGGAGGTGGCGGCGGAAGACCTGTGCGACGCCGACGAACTGGCGCGCTTGCGTCAGATGCTCGATCAACAGTTGATCCACCTGCAGGGGGTCACCTCGCGCCTGGCAAACCGGATGCAGCGGCGGCTCATGGCCAAGCAGACCCGGGCGTGGGAATTCAATCTGGAAGAAGGCCTGCTGGACACCGCCCGGCTGTCCCAGGTGGTCACCAATCCGACCCATGCCCTGTCGTTCAAGCTGGAGCGCGACACCGATTTCCGCGACACGGTGGTTTCCCTGCTGATCGACAACTCCGGGTCGATGCGCGGCCGGCCGATCTCGGTGGCGGCGATGAGCGCCGACATCTTGGCCCGCACGCTGGAGCGTTGCGGCGTGAAGGTCGAGATCCTCGGCTTCACCACCCGGATGTGGAAAGGCGGTCAATCGCGCGAGAAGTGGATTGCCGAGGGCAAACCCGCCTTGCCCGGCCGACTCAACGACTTGCGGCACATCATCTATAAGTCCGCCGACGTGCCGCTGCGCCGCGCCCGCAAGAACATCGGCCTGATGCTGCGCGAAGGCATACTGAAGGAAAACATCGACGGCGAGGCCCTGCTTTGGGCGCACAACCGCTTGCTGGCCCGCCCCGAACAGCGGCGCATCCTGATGGTCATTTCCGACGGCGCGCCGGTGGACGATTCGACGCTGTCGGTCAATCCGGGAAACTATCTGGAAAAGCATCTGCGTGAGGCGATCGCCTACATCGAAACCCGCAGTCCTGTCGAATTGACCGCCATCGGCATTGGCCACGATGTGACGCGCTACTACCACCGTGCCGTGACCATTGTCGACGCCGAGCAACTTGGAGGAACGATGATGGAAAATCTGGCGGATCTTTTTGATGAAGATTCCGCGGTCCGCGCGGCGCAGGAACGACGGCGCGCCAGTTAACCGACGTCCCGCCGTCTTTCTCGGTTTGGTCGCAGCTTCGAGCGACCGGCCTGGGCGATCCCGGCTATCTATCAGAGTATGAGCGCTGTCGGTTTGTGCCCCAAGCGAGCCGACGATGAACTGGTGGCGGCGCGGCCCGGTGCGGCGACCAGGGATCTGTGCGCCTCACCGCCCCAATTCCCGCGATCTTTTTTCCTCTGCCAGGCGCGGCGACACCCCGGCGCCAGGGCGTAAATCTTTTCTCCCGCTGGCGTTGCCGCAACGGGCGCGAGAAGATCGATGCGCCGGCCGGTTCGCCCAATCTTGGCTGTCTGATTCTGCTTGCTTCACTGCCGGTAAACCGGGCTAAGCTGATCAAAAGCCAACGCGCGGCGACCGCATCCGAGCCTGAAAACCGCCGGTGTTCTCCGGTCGCCATCCCAGCGTTTGCAGAGCTTTTTCGAAGTGGAGAGACAGGTAAATGTCAGCCACGCAGAAAAACCATGCGCAAGAAAAAATCGCGGCATTCTTGAAAAACAGCAGCTCGGAAATCGGCCAGATGTTCGACTACTGGGTTTCCTTGAGGCGGACGCGGTTGCTGCCACGCAAGGAAGACTTCGACCCGACAAAGGTTCCCAATCTGCTTCGCTCCATCTGGATCTTCCGCTATGAGCGCCAACAGCGACGCTTCATCTGCAATCTGGCGGGTGAAGCGATCAACATGGCGTGGGACCAGACCTCCATCGCCGGCAAGGAAATCGAAGCCGTGATCGGCAAAAGAAATTTCCCCGCCGTTCAGGAACGTTGGATCCGCGCCATTGAAACCCCGGCGCTGCTCTACGCCATGCGTCTGGATCCAACCAGCACCGATCCTCATCCCTTTATTGAGCGCTTTGTCGCCCCGCTCAGCGACCACAGCGGACAGGCCAGCCATCTAATTGGCGTCAGTCTCTATTCGGTCTACTGTCGGATGTTTCCCAATACGCCGTTGGACAGCAATCAGTTCCGCTTCCTGGACATCCAGGACCTCTAGCGCGTGATCGGCGGGGAAAGAAGCGCGCGGCGCTGACCCTGCCGCCAATGGATCGACAGGCAGCGGTGCGGGCCTCACGCCGCAAGCCGGGCCTGGAAAAACGCCAGGGTTCGCGCCCAGGCAAGCGCCGCGTCCTCCTGGTCATAGCGCGCCGAGGTGGGATTGGCGAAGGCGTGCTGCGCCGCGTACCAATGGCTTTGATAGGGCTTTTCCAGATCCGTCATCGCCGCTTCATAGCGCGCCACCATCGCACGGTTGATCCAGGGATCCTCGGTGGCGAAATGGCCCAACACCGGGCCTTGCAGCCGCGCCAACTGCGCCGACTCAAAATCCACCCGGCCATAGTAGACCACGGTGGCGTCGACGGCCGCCGACATCGACGCCACCAGCGACCAGCCGCCGCCGAAACACCAGCCCACCGTTCCCAGCTTGCCGGCGAAACCGTCATGGCGTCGCAACCAGGCCATCCAAGCCGTCAAGCTGTCGACAGCTTCCTGATGCGCCACCGCCTGCATCAACTCGCGGGCCCGATCAGCGTCTCCGTTGGCGGCGACCTGGCCGCCGTAAAGATCCACCGCCAGCGCCAGGTAGCCGGCCTCGGCCAGCGCCGCCGCCACCGCTTTGATTTGATCGTTCAGCCCCCACCATTCGTGGATCAGCAGAACCGCCGGCGCTGGCGTCCGAGACGGCTTGGCCAGGGCCGCCGAGATCGTTCGCCCGCTTGCGGTGGTCAGGGTCACCGCGCGGGTTCGCGCCGCCGCCGCCGCGGCCCTGTCGGGGTCGGCCAGAACCGTCGCCAGAGGGGCCGCCAGCGACAGCGCCCCCACCCCACGGAGAAAGCCGCGACGCGCAAGGCCTGGACCCTTTGCCGGATCGACCCCGCCGGCGCGGCGGTTATGAGAAAATTCGGACATGGCCCACTCCTTCCAGCTCCTGCCAACGCCGTGACGCGCGTTGACCCCGCCCGGCCAACGCCAGGTCGCTCAAGCTAGGATAGGTTGGCCGCAACCGGAATTCACCTTTTCGACAGATCCGCTTCGACAGATCCGCTTCGACAGATCCGCGCGCGGCGGTCCTCCACCTGCGCCATCCGGACCAAAAATCTGCGCCCGTTGAAAAAACAGCTCTGCCCAAGCAGCCGCCGGATTGCTACAAGAAAGCCAACAGGATCTGGGTCCCGACCCACCGGTACCGGCCAGCAAAGAAGGAGCACCCATGCCCTCGACGTCTGTTTTATCCGCGACATACGGTGGCGGCCTGCTGGCGGCGGGTCTTTTGGTTTCCGCCATCGTCCAACCGGCGCTGGCGGAAGATTTCCAGTTTTCCATGATCCAGCCGCTGGCCTGCGCCGGCGCCATTAACCCGCTCAACCTGACGGTCACCGCGCTGGCGGACAGCGGCAACGAAATCACCCGCCAGCCCGGTGTCAATCTGGCGTGGCGCGGCGGGATCGCCGTACAGACCAATGTAAACGGCTTGCGGGGACTGTCCGATGTCACCCTGCTGTCGGACGGTCGTCTGCTGCTGGTGTCCGATCTGGGCTTCTGGTCGATCCTCGCGCTGTCCTTCGACGCCGACAACCGGCTTAGCGGCCTCACCCAGGTCCATTCCGGCCCCTTGAAGGGGGTCAGCGGTCGCAATCTCTGCGAAGGCGCCAAAAGCCGCTCGGACGCTGAATCGGTCACCCGTATCGGCCAGGACCGCGTGCTCGTCGGCTTTGAGCGCAATTCCCGCTTTCTGCTCTACAAGCTGGATCAGCCGGACCGGCTGGGCGCGGCGCAGCAGCGCCTCGACGCCCCGCCAGGCGTGGAGCAGATCACCAATCAGGGCCCCGAGGCCACGGCCTATCTGGGCGACAAGCGCTTGATCACCTTCAGCGAAGGCGTCAAGGAACAGGTTGGGGAAAGGGCCGCGCACGTCGGCTGGATCTCGTCGACGACCGCCGCCGACTGGCAGAAGCTGTACTATGAGCGCCGCGATCGGTTGGACCCGGTGGCCGCCACCGTCGACGGCGACCGGCTTTTGGTCCTTGAGCGGGCTTACTTCCGCGACGAAAACCTGCTGCGGCACCGCCTGGTGGCGCTGGAGATCAACGCGCTCGCGGCGGGCAGCCTTGTTCCTTCCCGAGAATTGGCCTTCATCACCTCTCCCACCGCTGTCCGCGACAACCTGGAGGGATTGGCGGTGATTGACCTGCCCGGTGGCGGCAAGGGGCTGCTGATTGTCGGCGACGACAACGCCGGGGCCTATGACCAACGCACCGCCTTGCTGCTGTTTCAGCTTTAGCCGCCAGCCGCCGCCACGCCACCGATCCGGCAAAAATTCGACAAAAAAAAAGGCCCGCCCCACTGGAGACGGACCTTTTTGAGAACCTCGCGACTGGGGCGCTTAAGCGCTCGCCTCGGCGCTTGCCGCCGCGCTCGCCTTGGCGATCTGGCGCTTGATCTTAAGCGCTTCATCACCCAGCTTGCGGTTTGGCGTTCCAAGCAAGAAGGCGTCCAGGCCTCCATTGTGCTCAACCGTGCGAATCCCGCGCGCCGAAACCTTTACGCGGACCAGGCGACCGAGAATTTCACTGTACAGCGACGTATCCTGCATGTTGGGCAGGAAGCGGCGCCGCGTCCTGTTGTTCGCGTGGCTGACATTGTTGCCGGTTTGAACACCCTTGCCGGTGAAGGCGCAACGACGTGCCATGGGTTTCTTCCAATCTGTGCGCAAAAACAAAAGAAAAGCCTGGAACCCCTGAGGTCCCTGGCGAGCCGCGTTTCTACAAGCGCGTCCCGGTTCCGTCAAGCCCCACACCGGCAGAATTACCGAGAATCTTGCCGGGCCGGCTAACGGTTACCGGCCGAAGAAGCGCTTGAGCAGCTCTTTTGCCGCCGCGGCGGCGGAATTCCGACCGCTCATCACCTCCGCCTCAAGGGTTTTCAGCGCGGTCGCCACCTGCTTTTCCTCGCGAAAGGCGCGCAGCAGCTCTTCCTCGATTTCATGCCACATCCAGGCCTTGGCCTGTTCGGCGCGCTTGGTCGCCAGGCCGGTTTCTCCCAGGGCCTCACGGTAGCGCCACACCGCCTTCCAGACCTCGTCCAGGCCGCTATCGTGCAGCGCCGAGACCTGCAGCACCGGCACCTGCCAGGCGTCGTTCAGCGGCCGCAGCATTCGCAGCGCGGATTGATATTCGGCCGCGGCCCGGCGCGCCGCCCGCGTCATATCGCCATCGGCCTTGTTGACCACCACCAGATCGGCCAGCTCGACAATACCCTTCTTGATGCCCTGCAGTTCATCGCCGCCACTGGGCAGCAGCAAAAGGGCGAAGAGATCGACCATATCAGCCACCGCCGTTTCCGACTGGCCGACCCCCACCGTTTCAATCACCACCACGTCGAAGCCGGCGGCCTCGCACAGCAGCATCACTTCCCGGGTGCGCCGCGCCACGCCGCCAAGAGACCCCGCCGAGGGCGAAGGACGAATGAAGGCCGCGTCATTGCGCGCCAACTGCTCCATCCGGGTTTTGTCGCCGAGGATCGAGCCCCCGGTCCGCCGCGACGACGGATCGATGGCCAGCACCGCCACCTTGTGGCCCTGGCCGATGGCGGAAAGGCCGAAAGCCTCGATGAAGGTGGACTTGCCCACCCCGGGCACGCCGGAAATGCCCAGGCGAACCGAGCGCCCGGTTTCCGGCAGCAGCCGCGCCAACAGCGCCTCGGCCTTTTCCCGGTGGTCGCGCCGGGTTGATTCAACCAGGGTAATTCCCTGGGCCAGCGCCCGGCGCTGGCCCGCCAGAATTCCTTGCGCCAGGGTCGCGACCAGGGCGTCCTGGCGGCGGCGCTTCGCGGGGGCGCCGTCATCGCCGTCACCGGCGCCCATGGCTGGAGATGTCAGACTGTTCATCGGGTCTCACCCTAGCGTGTGATCGACTAAGAAAGAAGCGCTTGGCGCTTTATTCGGCGGCATGGGTTGTGCGCCTGACGGCGGCAAGATCGACCGAGATCGGCCGAGCGCGCCGGGATCAAGCGATGGAATGATGCTGTTCTTCATTGCTTTCCTGCTGTCGGCGCCACATCTCGGCATAGAGCCCCCCGGCGGCCAACAGATCTTGATGGCGGCCCCGTTCGACCACCTGCCCCGCCTCCAGGACGATGATCTGGTCGGCGTCGATGACGGTGGAAAGCCGGTGGGCGATGACCAGGGTTGTGCGCCCGCGCGACACTTCCTTCAGACTGTTGAGAATGTCCTTTTCGGTCTTGGTATCGAGCGCCGAGGTGGCTTCGTCAAACAGCAGGATCGCCGGTTTCTTCAAAACGGCGCGGGCAATGGCGACGCGCTGCTTTTCGCCGCCGGACAGCTTCAAGCCCCGCTCGCCGACAATCGTCGCCATCCCGTCGGGCAGGTGGGCCATCAACTCTTCCAGCTGCGCCAGGTCGCGGGCCTCCAGCAGCTCGTCGGCGCCGGCCGTGGGGCGGCCATAGCCGATGTTATAGGCGATGGTGTCGTTGAACAGCACGGTGTCCTGGGGCACGATGCCGATGACTTCACGCAGCGAAAGTTGGGTTACCGCGCGGATGTCCTGGCCGTCGATCTCGATCGCCCCATCGACCACGTCATAGAACCGGAAAAGCAGCCGGGAGAGGGTGGACTTGCCGGCGCCGCTGGCCCCCACCACCGCCACCGTCTTGCCGGCCGGCACGGTGAAGGAAATGCCCCGCAAAATCGGCCGCGCCGCATGATAGTGAAAGCAGACGTTCTTGAAGCTGATTTCCGCCCCCTTGACCACCAAGGGCTTGGCGTCGGCGGCGTCGACGACGCCGGAAGAAACCAGCAGAAGCCGGAACATCGCCTCCATATCCACCAGCGACTGCTTGATCTCGCGGTAGACAAAACCGAAGAAATTCAGCGGCTGCGCCATCTGCATCATGTAAGCGTTCACGGCGACAAAATCACCGGTGGTCATCTGCCCGGCGGCGACCCGGCTGGCCGCCAGCAACATCAGGCTGGTCACCCCGACGGCGATGATCACGGCTTGGCCGATATTCAGGATCGACAGGCTGACCTTGGAAGCGGTGGCTGATTTCTCATAGGCTTGCAGCCCCTCGTCGTAACGCGCCTCTTCATGTTTTTCGTTGGTGAAGTACTTCACCGTCTCGAAGTTCAGCAGCGAGTCGACCGCCCGGGTATTGGCGCGCTGATCGCTCTCGTTCATCCGCCGCCGCAGCACCAGCCGCCATTCGGTCACCTTGTAGGTATAGATCACATAGGCCACCACGGTGACAAAGGTGATGGCCGCCACCTCCACGCCGTAGAGATACCAAAGAATGCCGGTCGAAAGCCCCAGTTCGACAAAGGTCGGGAGAATCGAAAAGAGCGTGAAATTCAGCAGCCCCTCGATGCCCTTGGTGCCGCGCTCGATCACCCGCGTGAGCCCGCCGGTCTGACGCTCCAGGTGAAACTGCAAGGATAGGGCATGGAGGTGGCGGAAAACCTCGACACCGACCTGACGCACCGCCCGCTGCCCGACCTTGACGAAGACCGCGTCGCGCAGCTCCTGAAAGCTCAAGGACAGCACGCGGGCCAGGCCGTAGGCAACGATGATCCAGACCGGAACCAGAACCTCACCCGGCAGGGCCGCCAACCCCGCCACCAGCGACGAGGCCGAACCGGCCGCGGAATCGGCGGCGGAACCGACAGCGGAACTCCCATTGCCGCCGGCGACCTGCGCCTTGGCGATCTGGTCACCAGTAAGAACGTCAACGGCTTGCTTGTAAAGCAGCGGCACTAAAGCATTGGCCACCTTAGCCAGCACCAGCAAGGCGATGGCCACCACCACCCGCAGCCGAAGTTCAAACTCCCCGGCTGGCCAGATGTAGCGGGACAGATCGGCCAGGGTGGCCCAGTGGCTGCGCGCCGGCGGCTCCTGGCTGCGCGCCGGACCGTCGATTGGATCGTGGGCGGGCTTGACCCCTTGCACCATTGCAACATTCCCCTTGCCGGAACCTGACGGGCGGCGCCGGTGCGCTTGTTACTGGCCGCGCCCCACCGAGCGCGACAGCATCAGATAGAGCTTTCCGACATCCGCCGTCATGAAGGTGGCGGTCAACACATTCTCCGGATCACAGGCCGCGGCTTGGTTCATCAAGGACTCGAACTGGGTAATATAGCGCGAGACCTGCTGACGAAACTGTGCGTCTTTTTCGTAACGCTGGGCGATCGCCGGCACCTTCAGGTCGCCCTTTTCCTTCCGCCGCACCAGACGGCGGGCGAAGATCGACTTGTCGCCCTTGCGCCAGCGCTTCCACGCCTCCTCGGGCAGGTCATCCTCGACCAGCCGGCTGAGATCAATTGATTGGGCGTTAAGGTCCTCCAGCATCACCGAGGCAGTGCGCAGGAACAGGTCGCGCCGCGCTTCCAAATCGGTTTCCTTCAGCTTCAAGGTCTGGCGGTTGGCCTCGTCGGCGGCGCGGCGCAGCTCCTCGGCCTGCAGCGCGCAGAGTTCGGACACCTCTTTCAAGGTCACCCCGCTCTGCGCCACCGTGGTCTGGAAGGCCGCGCCCTGATGGGTCAGCAGGTTGCCCAACTCCAGGGTTTTCTCCAGGGCCTCCTCCGAGACCTGGCTGAGGCTGGAGGTATGCTGCTGCATGCTCTCCCCCGACTCCTTCAGCCGGGCCAACGCCTTGTTGGAAATCTCCATCAGGCTTTGAGCCTGGGTCTGCAGTTCCGTTCGCAAGGCCGTGGTCAAGGCTTGGGCGTCGGCCCCGGCGGCCTTGGACTGTCCAACCTGTTCGCTCAGCAGGCCGGCGATCTGCTTGGATTGCGCCTCCAGGCCTGCCGCCACCTCGGTCATGTCCTTCAGCTCTTCCTGGGTCGCCGCCCGCAGCAGGACCGTCGCCTTCTGGGCCGCCGCCGAGGCCATCACCAGCGCCTCGCGATGCTGCCGAAGTTCGTCACTGGCTTCGCGGGTCCGCTCGCCGGCCTGGCGCGCGCCTTCGGTCAAAACACCGGAAAGCTCGCGGAAGCCCTTGCTGACGACCTCGATATGCGCGCCCGCCCGGTTGGAGCTCTCGCGCAGATCCTCGGCCCGGCGTTCGTAGGCCTCGCCGGCCTGGTTGGCCCGCTCCACCGCCCGGTCCGAGGCCGCCGTCAAGGCCTGGACATGCGGCCGAATGGTTTCGCTGGCCTCGTTCAAGCGGCGTCCGGCGTGGCCGACCATCTCGGTCAGGCTTTCGCCAATCGACTCGCCCATGGTCTTGAGCTCATGCTGCGCCCGGTCCACCGTTGAGGTCAGCTGTTGGGCCGAGCGTTCGGTGGTCTGGCCTACCGTCAGGGCGCGCTGCTCAAACGCCTCGGTCAGGCGCAGCGTCTCGCCGGACACCTTCTCGAAGGTCGCCACCGCCTGCTCCACCACCTGCTGCAGCGAGGAATTGATCAGACCGGATTGGTCTTCCAGCTCGCCGCTGAGCGTGCGCAGATCGCTGGTCTGATTGGTCACCGTGGCCTTGAGATAGTCGGCCTGATTGACCGCGTGTTCGAAGGACGCGGTCAAGGCGCCAAGCTGGTCGCGCAGTTCATCGCCCAGGTTATTGGACTGCTTGGCGAGATCGCGCGCGGCGGCGACAATGTGCTTGATGTCGCCTTCCAACTCCTTGCGCAGACCCTTTGCCGCCAGATTGACTTCGCTGGTGACCTGGCTGATATCCGCCCGCTGCTTGGACAGGATTTCCCCGGCGCGCGCGCCGTCGCTCACCGCCTTTTCCGAAGCGAGATTCAAATCCTCGATCGGCTTTTGCAGTAGGGCGCCAATCACCTCGGCCATTTCCTTGGTCTTGCGCGACGCCTCTTCCAGATCGGCGACCTGGCTGTCGGTTGCTTGCCGGGCCAGGGTGAGCTGTTGGCCAACGTCCTGGCTGGCGCGGGAGATCTGATCCGACTGGTCGGCCAGGGCTTCGCGCAGGCGGTCGGCCTGCGACGCCGCTCGGACCCCCGCGCCGCTCAACTCCTGGGTCTGCTGGCGAAAGGCGTCGCGCGCCTTATCCAGTTTCGCCGTCAAGTCATCGCCCGCCAGGCTCAACATTTCAGCCTGTTCCTGCAGGCTGTCGGTCAGCATGCGAACCCGGTAGTGGGCGTGATCGGCCGGGTAGGTCAACGCCGAGAGCCTGTCCAGCAGCAGCCGGGTTTCCAGCGACAGCGTCTTGCTGCGGGAAAAATAGAGCGCCAACAGCCAGACAAAGGCCAGCGGAGTAAAGACGCCGCCCAGAACGGTGGCCATTTCATAGGGCAGCAGCTGGGTGAGGTTTTCCAGGCCCATGGCGCGCAGGATGTAGACGCCCCACAGCACAATCCACGCCAGGCTGCCAACCCACAGCGCCCACAGCCCCCATTGCCCCCGCCGGGAAGTCTCTAGATCGTCCTCCATGGCCTTGCGCAATCCTCCCCTGCAATCCCGGTCCAGGCTCCTTCGGCTTCCGGGCGCAGGACAACAGGCGGCAAGGAAACGCAAAAGACCTTCTTCTGAATCCCATTGCTCGCACAAAATGGCCCGAGCGACAATGCGCTAGCGTGGGACCTCCGCTCGGAAAAACCGCGCCGCCTCGGGCCTTTGCGACCCGACCTCAACCCGCCGGGCGTTGCTGGCGGATCAAATCGAGGATTTCGCGGGCGGCGGCGGGAATGTTGGTGCCCGGACCATAGATCGCCGAAACGCCGGCCGCCTGTAGAAATTCGTAGTCCTGGGCGGGAATAACCCCGCCGCAGACCACCAGGATGTCACCGGCGCCGGCGTCCCGCAACGCGGCGATCATCGCCGGCACCAGGGTCTTGTGGCCGGCGGCCTGGCTCGACACGCCGATCACATGAACATCGTTTTCGATGGCCTGGCTGGCGGCCTCCTCGGGCGTCTGGAACAGCGGCCCGATATCGACGTCGAAGCCAATGTCGGCAAAAGCCGTGGCGATCACCTTCGCGCCGCGATCGTGGCCGTCCTGCCCCATCTTCACCACCAGCATGCGCGGGCGGCGACCTTCTTCCGCCGCGAAGGCCTCAATTTGCTGTTGAATCCGCAAGAACCCTTCATCCCCCTCGTAAGCGGCGCCATAAACCCCCGAAATCGAGCGGATGCTGGCCCGATGCCGGCTGTAAACCTCTTCCAGCGCATCGGAGATTTCCCCCACCGTCGCCCGCGCCCGGGTGGCCTCGATGGCCAGCGCCAAAAGGTTGCCCTCGCCGCTGGCCGCCGCGTCGCGCAACGCCGCCAAGCCGGCGTCGCACCTGGCTTGATCGCGCCGCGCCCGAAGGTCCTGCAAGCGGGCAATCTGCTGGGCGCGCACCGCCGCGTTGTCGACGCTCAAAATGTCGATCCGATCTTCTTTTTCCAAGCGGTACTTGTTGACCCCGACAATCACCTCCTCGCCCCGGTCGATAGCCGCTTGGCGGCGCGCCGCCGCCTCCTCGATCCGCAGCTTCGGCATGCCGCTTTCCACCGCTTTGGTCATGCCGCCCAGCGCCTCGACCTCATCGATCAGGTCCTTTGCGTGGCTGATCAGCGACTGGGTGAGGCTTTCCACATAGTAGCTGCCGGCCAGCGGATCGACCACCTTGGTAATGCCGGCTTCTTCTTGCAGGATCAGCTGGGTATTGCGGGCAATGCGGGCGGAAAAGGGCGTCGGCAACGCCACCGCCTCGTCCAGCGCGTTGGTGTGCAGCGACTGGGTGCCGCCCAGGGTCGCCGCCAGCGCCTCGATCGTTGTGCGGATCACGTTGTTGTAGGGATCCTGCTCGGTCAGCGACACCCCCGAGGTCTGACAGTGGGTGCGCAGCAGCAGCGACCGCGGATCCTCCGGCGCGAAGTTCTCGGCCATCAGCTGCGACCAGAGCGTACGCGCCGCCCGCAGCTTGGCCACCTCCATGAAGAAGTTCATGCCGATGGCGAAGAAGAAGGACAGCCGCGGCGCGAACTCGTCGACCGCCAGGCCGCGCGACTTGGCGGCCCGCACGTACTCCAAGCCGTCGGCGATGGTAAAGGCCAGTTCCTGCACCGCCGTCGCCCCGGCTTCCTGCATGTGATAGCCGGAAATCGAGATCGAGTTGAACTTCGGCATTTCCAGCGCGGTATAGCCGATGATGTCGGCGATGATCCGCATGGAGGGCTCGGGGGGATAAATGTAGGTGTTGCGGACCATGAACTCCTTCAGAATATCATTCTGAATGGTGCCGCTGAGGTCCTTGTGGGCCACGCCCTGTTCCTCGCCGGCGACGATGTAGCCGGCCAAAATCGGCAACACCGCCCCGTTCATGGTCATGGAAACGGACATTTTATCCAGCGGAATGCCGTCAAAGAGGATCTTCATGTCCTCGACCGAATCGATGGCGACCCCTGCCTTGCCCACATCGCCGGTCACCCGCGGATGGTCGGAATCATAGCCGCGATGGGTGGCCAGATCGAAGGCGACCGACAGGCCCTTTTGCCCGGCGGCCAGATTGGCCCGGTAGAAGGCATTGGACTCCTCGGCGGTGGAAAAGCCCGCATACTGGCGCACGGTCCAGGGTCGGCCGGCGTACATCGTCGCCTTGGGTCCGCGTGTGTAGGGCGCAAAACCCGGCAGGCCCGGGTCAAGCGACAGCTGCTCCAGATCCGCCGCCGTATAGAGCGGCTTCACGTCTATCCCCTCGGGCGTTTTCCAGGTCAGGCTGTCCAGCCCCGCGCCGCGCAGCTCTTTTTCAGCCAGCGCTTTCCAATCCTGTTCAGACCTTTTTGGAAAGTCAGCCATGACAAATCCGTCCTCTCTAGAGTGTGATCGACTTGGAAAGAAGCGCGGCGCGCGCCCTATCCATCATCAAGTACGCTCTACGATGATGATCAGAGGCGGATACAGGGTTTAATCGGAATCATTGGCTGATTCCACTTCGACCAATCCGGCTCCAGTGATCTTGTTGCAACGCACCAATTTTCGCCATAGAACCACGGCGATCCGCATTTGTCCATTTTCTGTACTTGCTCTAAGCCTAAGAAAATAGGGAACAAATCATCGTTTGGCGAAAAAAATTCCCGGTTGTTTCGCCAAACGCCAGCGCGCCCCCCGGCAAGCCCATGGCGGCGTTGAAGAATTTCGTCCGGCGGCGCGCGGCAGCCGGGTCGCTCGGATCGCTTTACGGCCGCAGCCGGATAAACGGCACCGGCGCGGCAAAGCCCTTCAGCACGGCTTCCTCGCGCTCGGTGGGGATTTCCGCCAAGCGCGCCTGAAGCTCCGGCAAGGCGGCCACCGCCGTTGAGAGGACAAAATCCCCGCCCTGGCTTTGCGCTTGCAAGCGCGCCGCCAGATTGACCGTGGAGCCGAAATAGTCCAGTCGATCGTTCAGCGTCACCGCAATGGTCGGCCCGGCGTGCAGCCCCAGCTTGATGACCAGGGGGCCGTCGGGATTTTCCTTGTTGAAGGCGGCGACCTGTTGCTGAATGGCCAGCCCGGCGGCCAGGGCCTTGTCCTCGCGATGAAAGGCCGCCATGACCGCGTCGCCGATGGTCTTGACCACCGCGCCCTCGTGGGCGCGGACAATCGCCGCCATAAAGGCGAAATGCTGCCGCACCAGGGCATAGGCCCGGGCGTCGCCGATCCGCTCGTAAAGCGCGGTCGAGCCATGCAGATCGGAAAACAGCAACACCGCGCGCGAAATCCCCACCTGGTCGCCCGCCCGCAGCACCTGGTCGGAAAACAAGTC
>TARA_R110002072_G_scaffold181232_16_pt1 | contig 27150 bp, 27 predicted proteins | sample TARA_R110002072 | Tara Oceans TARA_R110002072 (sample SAMEA4397118) | marine metagenome | biome: Polar Biome; feature: [SRF] surface water layer (ENVO:00010504); material: water (ENVO:00002006), including particulate matter (ENVO:01000060) such as... | depth 5 m | reverse complement strand
TCCACCGGCTTGCCCCCGAACACCCAAACGATCTGGTCGTGTCCCAGTCGCGCCGCGGGCAGCGCCCTGCCGCCCGAGCCATTCGAGCCATTCGAGCCATTGTCGACGCCGGAGCCGACGCCGGAGCCGTTCCGGTCCTGGTCCTCGGGGGACGTGTACACGCGAGATACCTCCGCTTCGGCCGCTGCATCATGGGGATGCGCGGCCCGACCCTTTGCGCGTTTCATCGCGCGCGCAGCCTTGGCCGAGTTTCCTGGCGGATTAAAGTTAAGGCCCGTTTAAATTGCGGCGATCCGAGTCCCTTGGGCGACAAGGTGCGGCAGGCGGGCGCTGAATGGTTGTCGCGGGGCCTCTCCGCTGCCATCACGCATATGTGGCTGATCATGCGATCACGGCGGTCCTCGGACCCACCAACACCGGCAAGACCCATCTGGCGATCGAGCGAATGTGCGGTCATTCGAGCGGGGCGATCGGCTTTCCGCTGCGGCTGCTGGCGCGCGAGGTCTACGACCGGGTCTGCGCGCTCAAGGGCGAGGCCAATGTCGCGCTGATCACCGGCGAGCAGCGAATCGAGCCGGCGAATGCGAAATATCTGTGCTGCACCGTCGAGGCGATGCCGCGCGACGGCGGCAACCGCGCCTTCGTCGCGCTCGACGAAGCACAGCTTTCGGCCGATCGCGAGCGCGGACACCTGTTCACCGATCGGCTGCTCAACGCCCGCGGCCGCGAGGAGACCATGCTGCTGGGCGCGGCGACGCTCGCGCCGCTGGTCCGCCAGCTGGTTCCCGAGGCGGAAATCACCCAGCGGCCGCGCTTCTCGACGCTCAAGCACATCGGGCCGCGCAAGCTCTCACGGCTCCCCCGGCGCAGCGCGATCGTCGCCTTCAGTTCCGAGCAGGTCTATGCGGTAGCCGAGATGCTGCGGCGGTTTCGCGGCGGCGCGGCGGTGGTGATGGGTGCGCTCAGCCCCGAGACGCGCAACAAGCAGGTCGCCTTGTTCCAGAACGGCGAGGTCGATTACATCGTCGCCACCGACGCGATCGGGATGGGGCTCAATCTCGATGTCACCCATGTCGCATTCGCCGGGCTGACCAAGTTCGACGGGGTGCGCACTAGGCGGCTGCTCCCGGCGGAGATGGCGCAGATCGCCGGGCGCGCCGGACGCCACCAGCGCGACGGGACCTTCGGGACGCTGGGCGGCGGCGTGGGCGGCGGACCCTCCCCCGAATTCACCGAGGAAGAGATCTACGCGATCGAGGAGCACCGCTTCGCCCCGCTGACCAAGCTGTTCTGGCGGGAGCCGGAGCCGCGCTTCGATTCGGTGGCCGCGCTGGTGGCCGATCTCGAGACCCCGCCCGCGCATGAGGCGCTGCGGCTTGCCCCCGAAGCGATCGATCTCGCCACGCTCAAGCGGCTGGCCGAGGAACCGCTGGCGGCGCAGATTCGCGGTGCGGGCCAGGTGCGGCGGTTCTGGGAGGCCTGCTCGCTGCCCGATTTCCGCCAGCGCGGGCCCGATGTCCACGCGCGTTTCGTGGCGCGGTTGTGGGAAGACCTGCGCGGCGGCTATCTGGGCGCCGACTATGTCGCGGCGCGCATCTCCGAACTCGACAATATGGCGGGCGACATCGATACGCTGCAGGGCCGCATCGCCGCGATTCGCAGCTGGGCCTATATCTGCCAGCGGCCCGACTGGGTGCTGGCACGCGACGAGATGGCCGCCCGCGCCCGCGCGGTCGAAGCCCGCTTGTCGGATGCGCTGCACGCCCGCCTGACCGAACGATTTGTCAACCGAAGGACCGCACTGCTGATGAAATCCCTGGGAGAAGATCCCGCAATGCTCCCGATCGCGATCGATGCCGACGGCACGGTCCGGGTCGAGGAGGAGCCGATCGGCCGGCTCGAGGGCTTGCGCTTCACCGTCGATCACGCCGCCGGACACGCCGATCGCAAGATGCTGCTCGCCGCCGCCGAAAAGGCGCTGCCGCGGCTGCTGGGCGAGCGCGCCGAGGCGCTGGCGAAGGAGCTCGTGCCCGGTGCGTCGGCGGCGGGCGTGCCCAGTACGGTGACGCTAACGCGCGGGGCGCTGCGCTGGGGCGAGCAGGTGCTTGCCACGCTGGCGATGCGCGACGGCTCGGTGCGCCCCGTGCTCGAACCCTCGCGCGAACTCGCCGCTTTGCCGCCGTCCAGCCGCGCGGTGCTGATCGCGTCGCTCGAAGCCTGGCTCGACGCCAGACTGGCGGTGCTGGCACCGCTGGCGAAACTGCAGGAAGCGGCGCGCGATCCCGGGGCGGGCTCAGAGGCACGGGCGTTGCTGCTCAATCTCATCGCCGGGCACGGCTTCGTCAGCCGCGAGCAGGCGGGGATCGAGCATCTTCCCAAGGAGATGCGCCCCTTCCTGCGCCGGATCGGGGTGACCTTCGGGGCGCTCGACGTCTTTGCACTCGCGCTGCTCAAGCCCGCCCCGCGCCAATTGCTCGCGGCGCTCGATCTCGACCGGCGTCCGCTCGAAGCCGCGATGCTGCCGGTGATCGCCGGCACGCGCCGGCTGCCTGCGGGCTATCGCCCCGCCGGGAGCCAGGCGATCCGCGTCGATCTGGCCGAGAAGATCTTCCGCGCCGCGCACGAGACCCGCGCCAAGGCGCAAGGGACCGAGCGCCGCGGCAAATTCGTGCTCGATCTGGCGCTGCCGATTTCGATCGGGCTGGAACAGGCCAATGCCGAGCGGCTGCTAGGACAGGCCGGTTTCCGGGTCGAGCATGCGCGCCCGCTGGCCGAGGGCGCCTTCGGGCCGCCGCGGCCCCACCGCTGGAGCTGGCGCCCGACGCGGCGGCAGCCCGAGCGCGCCAAGCCCGCGCAGCCGGTCGAAGGCAATGCCTTTGCCGAGCTGGCCAAACTCATGCGCTGATGCGCGTCGACCGGCTGCTCTATTTCCTCCGTTTTGCGCGTTCGCGCAGCCTCGCCGCGGGGATCGTCGCCAGCGGACACTTGCGCCGCAATGGCGAGCGGATTTCGCGCGCGAGCCAGCCGATGGCGCCGGGCGACGTGCTCACCATTGCGCTGGGCAGCCAGGTGCGGCTGTTCGAACTGCTCGCCCTGCCGACCCGCCGCGGCCCGCCCGCGGAGGCGCGAGCCTGCTACCGGATGCTTGACCCGCACGGCCAAACCGACCTAGCAGCGGCACAGACACTATCGCCACGAGGACACGCCGACCCATGACCTACGTCGTCACCGACGCCTGCATCAAATGCAAATACACCGATTGCGTCGAGGTCTGCCCGGTGGATTGTTTCTACGAGGGCGAGACGATGCTGGTGATCAATCCCAGCGAATGCATCGATTGCGGCGTGTGCGAACCCGAGTGCCCGGCCGAGGCGATCCTGCCCGACACCGAGGGCGGGCTCGAGCAATGGCTCGAACTCAACACCAAGTTTTCCGCCGACTGGCCCAACATCACCAGCCAGAAGGCGCCCCCCGAGGATGCCGACGAGCACAAGGGCGAGGAAGGCAAGTTCGAGAAGTACTTCACCCCCGAACCGGGCGAGGGCGACTGATCCGAACTTTGCCGATGGCCTCCCATTTCGACCATATCAAAGCCGCGTGGGCGGCGGGTAGCGACGACAACATCGGCATCATCGCCGCCGGGATCGCCTATTACGTGCTGCTGGCGCTGGTGCCGCTGCTGGCGGTCACCGTGCTCGGCTATGGCCTCATTGCCGATCCCGAGACCGTTTCGAATCATATCGCCTTGCTCGCGCAAAACCTGCCGGCTTCCGCCGCCGATATCATCGGCGAGCAATTGCGCCGGATGAGCGAGGATGGCGAGACAGGCAAGATCCTCAGCCTGCTGGTCGCGCTCGGGATTGCGCTGTTCGGCGCGCGCAATGGCGCGCGCGCGGTCATGACCGGGCTCAACATCGCCTTCCACGCCGACAGCGCGCGCAGTTTCCTGCGGGGCAATCTGATCGCCATCGCGATCACGGTGGGCGCGGTGGTCGGCCTGGCGATAATGGGCGGCGTGGTGGCTGCCGTGAGCGCGATCCCCGGGCCCGCGGGCGCTGTGATCGGTCTGGTCGTGCTGTTCGGCTTCGCGACGCTGGGTGCCGGCCTGCTGTATCGCTTCGGACCGAACAAGCCCGGCCCGGAATGGCAGGCGATCTGGCCCGCAGCGGCGCTGTTCGCCCTCCTGTGGATCGCCGCCACTGCAGCGTTCGGAATCTACGCGGCGAATTTCGCCAGCTACAATGCGACTTACGGCTCGCTTGGCGGGGTGATCGTGTTGATCACCTGGTTCTATCTCAGCGCCTTCTTCCTGTTGCTGGGTGCCGAATTCGCCGCTGTCCGCAACCGGATAGCCTCCTAGCAAAGCCGCCCGGCCGCAGGATTACGCGGACTCGCAATATTGCGAACGATGTGCTATATAATGCAACAACCCTGGCGGCATGCTCCCGCCAGGTGCGTAACACCGAAAGGGCAGGACACCCCCAAAAGCGTCGTTTCACGGTTCAGGTCTGCGGTTTGTCGAAGCCGCAGCGAGAGCCGTTTTCGCGATATCGCTTTCCCCGGATCCACCTGCCCGGGATGAAAGGATCTGTAGCATGGCTAGCAAAGCCGATGATGTCTTCGACGTTGGCGACTACGTTGTCTACCCCAAGCACGGCGTTGGCCGTGTGATCGAGTTGCAGAGCGAGGAAATCGCCGGGATGCAGCTCGAACTCTATGTGCTGCGCTTCGAGAAGGAACGCATGACGCTGCGCGTTCCGGTGAACAAGGTCGAGTCGATCGGCATGCGCAAGCTGTCGAGCGACAAGACGCTCAAGGAAGCGATGGAGACGCTCAAGGCCAAGCCCAAGGTCAAGCGGACCATGTGGAGCCGCCGGGCGCAGGAATACGAAGCCAAGATCAATTCGGGCGACCTGGTGTCGATCGCCGAGGTGACGCGCGACCTGTTCCGCCCCGAGGACCAGCCCGAGCAGAGCTATTCCGAACGGCAGATCTTCGAAGCGGCCTCGAGCCGCCTCGCCCGCGAACTCGCGGCGATGGAAAAAACCGACGAGCCCGCCGCGCTCGAGAAGATCCTCGAGGTGCTGCGCGAGCACGCGCCGCAATATTACGGCACCGACGAAGAGGCGTAACGCCGGCTTTTCGATGTCCCGACAATAATAAAGGGGGGCTACCTTACGGGGCAGCCCCCTTTTTTATGCCCGCTGCTTGCGAGCAGCGGCGGAACCGTCCGGGCTTGAACCCGCTCTCCTGCTGTATTATATCGGCAATACGGGCTGCCGATCCATACCGGTGCGCTGAGCACCGCAGCAGGAGGTTTTCATGTTACACAGATTTCTCAAGCGGGTAGCGCCGGTCGTGGCAATGGCGATGGGCACCGTCGTCTCGGGCTGCAACGGCGCGGAGATCAATTTCGGCGATGGCGACGGTGTGCCGCTGGCCGAACTCGACACCAGCGGCGCGGCGCCTACCGGCGTGGTTCTGGCCAGTCCCGACACGCTGATCGTTTCCCAAGGTCCGGTGCTCGATATTGCGGTCACCGGCGATTCCGAAGCTGTCGAGGCGATGCGCTTCACCATCGACGACGGGACGCTCGGCGTGATGCGCCAGAAGGATCTGCGCAATGTCGACGGACGCGCGACCGTGCGCGTCACCATGCCCTCGCTCAGCTCGATCGTGCTGGCCGGCTCGGGAACCGTCGAAGCCGCCTCGCTGAGCGGCGACGCCGATGTCACCATTGCGGGCTCGGGTACGGTGCGCACCGCACAGGTGCAGGCGACCAACTTCTCCATGACCGTGGCCGGATCGGGCGCCTACGAGGCCAGCGGCAGCGCCGACGTACTCGACCTGTCGATCGTCGGCTCGGGCCGCTCGGACATGGGCGATCTGGCAGTTGGCAGCGCGGATGTGAACATTGCCGGATCGGGTGCGGCCGAGTTCGCGTCGGATGGGAAGGTCGAAGCCAATATCCTCGGCTCGGGCGAGGTAACGGTGATCGGACGCGCGACCTGCACCATCAATGCGGTCGGCTCTGGCAAGCTCAATTGCCGCGAGGCTCCGAGCGACCCCGCGACGCGCGCGGAGCCCTCGGCGGGAACCGAGGATTGGTCGCAGGAAGAGAACTGACGCAGACAACGGACGACGGGGCAAGCGGAAGCGGCTAGGGAGCGGGCGAAAGGATGTTCGCCATGATTCCTCGCCGCCTCCTGCTTGTCTGCCTGTTGCCCGCCGCCCTGGGCGGTTGCCTCGCCAAAACCGCATTCGATGTCGCCACCGCTCCGATCCGGGCCGTCAGCAAGGGGGTCGATCTGGCGACCACCAGCCAGTCCGAAAGCGACGAGAACCGCGGCCGCGAAATCCGCCGTCAGGAAGAGCGGCTGGGCAAGCTCGAGCGCGATTACGAGAAGCAGCTCGACGCCTGCGAGGATGGCAACCGCCGCGCCTGCGACGATGCGCGCGACACCTATGCCGAGATGCAGCAGATCATCCCGACCATTCCCTACCGGCCGAAGGACGACTGAGCGCGGGTCCGTCTAGGCGGGAGTCGCCGCGCGGCGCAGGCGGTCGTTGATCGCAAGGCCGAGCCCTTCGCCGGGAACCGGCGCCACCGCGATGCGCGGCTGCGGAGCCTTCGCGCCCAGATGAAGGCAGGCATAGAGGCGCGACGCCGCTTCGACCAAATCGCCGCGGTCGGACAGATTGCAATCGCCCGCGACGCGCCCGAAGCCGATCAGATACTCGCCCTCTTCGCGCGCCACCGCCCCGAGCCTGACCGGCTTGCCGGGCGCGTAATGGCTGAGCGTCTGCCCGGGGGCTTCGATTGCAGACGCCGCTTCGATCGGCTCTGCACCCGGGACCGCGATCGGGCCGGCGCGCAGCGTCTCGATCCGGCCGTGGGTGCGGACGGCGACGATGGTCGATTCCAGCCCCTGCAGGCATTCGCCGCCGTCGAGCACGAGATCGATCCGGCCGTCGAGCGTTGCCAGCACGTGATCCGCACTGGTCGGGCTGACGAAACCGCTGCGGTTGGCCGAGGGGGCCGCGAGCGGAAACTCGACCGCATCGAGCAGCGCGGCCATTGCCGGATGCGCCGGCTGGCGCAGCGCCACGGTGGGGAGGCCGGCGGTCACCGCAGGAGCCAGCCCGGCATCGCCGCGCAGCGGGCAGACGAGCGTCAGCGGCCCGGGCCAGTACCGTTCGGCCAGGGCCAGCGTACTGTCGTCCAGCACCGCCAGCCGCTGCGCCGCCGAGATCCCCCGCACATGGACGATCAGCGGATTGAAACTCGGCCGCCCCTTGGCCGCATAGATCCTCGCCACCGCTGCGGCGCTGTCGGCGCGGGCCGCAAGCCCGTAGACCGTCTCGGTCGGAACCGCGACCAGCCCGCCCTCGTTGAGGATTCGCGCCGCCCGCGCAATTCCGCCCGCATCCGCCGGCACCCGTTCCGTAGCGTTCTTGCCGCGCATGCCAGAGCGCTATATTCGCTGGCGCCTATTGCCAAGAGGACATCGCCCATCGTGACCTATTCGCCTGCCACCGCCGACCAGCTGCTCGCCATCCGCGTCAACGCCGGGATCGAGGAATTGGCGCGCAGCGAGCGCTTCGCCGCCGCCGAGCCCGACATGGTCGAGGCGATCGTCGAGGGCGTCGGTCAGTTCGCCGCGGGCGAATGGGCGCCGCTCAACCGGATCGGCGATCTCGAGGGCGCGAAGCTGGAGAACGGCGTGGTCCGCCTGCCCGAAGGCTTTGCCGCGGCCTATGAGCATTATGTCGAGCAGGGCTGGAATTCGATCGCCAGCCCGGCCGATTTCGGCGGCCAGGGCTTGCCCTTCACGCTGGCCTGCAACGTGCTCGAGAACCTCGGCACCGCGAACATGGCGTTCAACCTGCTGCCGATGCTCAGTGTCGGGGCGATCGAGGCGCTCGAGCATCACGGCAGCGAGGCGCTGCAGGCGAAGTATCTGCCGCTGCTGGTGAGCGGCGAATGGTCGGGAACGATGAACCTGACCGAGCCGCAAGCGGGTTCGGATCTGGGCGCGCTGCGCACCAGCGCCACCCCGATCGCCGAGGGCGAGCATGCGGGCAAGTTCCGCATCAAGGGACAGAAGATCTACATCACCTGGGGCGATCACGAGCTGGCGAAGAACATCATCCACCTCGTGCTCGCGCGCCTGCCGGATGCGCCCGAGGGCAGCCGCGGCATCTCGCTGTTCGTGGTGCCCAAATATCATGTGAAGGACGATGGCGCCCCCGGCGCGCGCAACGATCTGCGCTGCGTCAGCCTCGAGCACAAGCTCGGGATCAACGCCTCGCCCACCTGCGTGATGAGCTATGGCGACAATGACGAATGCATCGGCGAGCTTGTGGGCGCGGAGAACCGCGGCTTGATGGCGATGTTCACGATGATGAACAACGCGCGGATCAATGTCGGCACGCAAGGGGTGCAGATCGCCGAGCGCGCCACCCAGCAGGCGCAGGATTACGCTGCCGACCGGATCCAGTCGGCTCGCGCGGGTTCACCCGACCGGACCCCGGTGGCGATCCTCGAGCATCCCGATGTTCGCCGGATGTTGCTGCGGATGAAAGCGCTCACCGAGGCCGTGCGCGCACTGCTTTATTATACCGCCGGGCAGGTCGATCGCGGCACGCTGGGGAACACCGATGCCGCCGCGCGCGCCGAGGTGCTGGTCCCGCTGCTCAAGGCCTGGGGCACCGATGTCGGGGTCGAGGCGGCGAGCCTGGGCATCCAGATTCACGGCGGAATGGGCTTCATCGAGGAAACCGGCGCCGCGCAGCACTGGCGCGACGCGCGGATCGCGCCGATCTACGAAGGCACCAACGGCATCCAGGCCGCCGATCTCGTCACCCGCAAGCTCGGGCTCGAAGACGGTCAGGCGCTGATTGGCCTGCTCGAGGAGATCGCGCGCGAGAGCGCCGACGAACCGGCGCTGTTCGCGCTGGCGGGCGAATGCGCCGCGGTGGCGCGCTGGATGCGCGAAGAAGCCAGCCTCGACGACCGGCTGGCAGGCAGCGTGCCGTTCTGCACCATGATGGCTGTGGCGGTCGCGGGCTGGCAGCTGACGAAACAGGCCTCGGCAGTTGAGGCGGGCGCGGCGCCGGCACTGGCCGCGACCAAGCCGGGTACGGTGCGCTTCTTTCTCGACCGGATCGTGCCCGAGGCCAGCGGATTGAAAGCCAGTGCGATCGCCGGAGCCGAATCGCTCTATGCGGTCAGCACCGAGGCGCTGCTCGGCTGAGGCCTACTGCGCGGGCTGTTCGCGCGCGTAGTCGTCTTCGCCGAAAGTCGCGCGGATCCCGCCGGTCAACTCCCGCTGCGGCGGGAGACGACCGGAGCGTTCGCGGACTATTTCCGGCGAAGCTTCCGCGCCGGGTGCGAAAACGCGCCAGATTATCCCGGCCGTATCGTCGCTGACTAGCAAGGAACCGTCCTGCGCCCACTCGACCCAGGTCGGGCGGCCGCGCGTGGTCTCGTTGTCCTGAAGGAAGCCTCCAAGTACCGGGACCGGCTTGCCCTGCGGATTGCCGCGCTCGTCGAAAGGCACATAGACCACATTGTAACCCGACGGCGGCTTGCGGTTCCACGAGCCGTGTTGCGCGATGAAGGCGCCGTGATCGAATCGTTCGCCCATCCGCGAGCCCTGCTCGGTGAACACGAGACCCAGCGCCGCGACATGCGGCCCCAGCGCATATTCGGGGCGGCGCGCGTATTCGGTCAGATAGGCGGGCATCGGTGCCTCGACGCGCTGGTCGATATTGTCCCGCCAATAGACCCAGGGCCAGCCATACTGCGCGCCCAGCGGCACATTGGTGAGATAGTCGGGCACCAGATCGGAGCCGAGCATGTCGCGCTCGTTGACCGTGGTCCACAGCTCGCCCGACCACGGGTTGAAATCGAGGCCGTTGGGATTGCGCAGCCCGGCACCGAAGACGCGCTGCGTATTGGTCTCGAGATTGTACTCCCAGATCAGCGCGCGGCCCTCTTCGGCTTCCATCCCCTGATCGCCGATGTTCGAAACCGAACCCACCGCCACATAGAGCAGTTCCCGGTCGGGATGCAGTTCCAGGTTGCGCATCCAGTGGCCGCCGCCGGGCGAGAGATCCATCAGCTTGCGCGGCTCTCCCGAGACCCGGGCCGCCCCGAGTTCATAGGGATAGGCGAGCACCGCATCGTGATTGGCGACGTAGAGAGTGCCATCGCGCCAGGCCAGACCCGAGGGCGAATCGAGCCCGTCCAGCAGCGTCTCCTTCACCTCGGCCCGGCCGTCGCCGTCCGTATCGCGAAGGAGCGCGATTTCATTGGCGGGATCGCCCCCGGCTCCGGCCTTGCCCATCAGCAGGCCGGCGATGAAGTTTTCGATCCTCGTGCCGATGGAAGGGTCGGCATCCTCGGGCTTGGTGCCCGGCTTGCCCGTGAGCGCAACGAGAACATCGCCATTTGGCAGCGTGTGGATGGTGCGCGGGTGATCGAGCCCCTCGGCGAAGCGCGTCACCGCCAGACCCTCGACCGCCTCGGGCTTCTCGTCCGCAGCCCAGCCGACGGGTTCGGCGATCTGGACAGTGGGGAAACCCTCCTCGTTCGGTTCCTGAAGCGTCGGGTCGGTGCCGGCGACCGCCTCGACGCTCAGCTCGGCGGTGTCGCCGCGCAGCAGGTATGCCGCTGCGACGAACGCCAGCAGGATCAGGACGAGGATCGCGATGAGGATTTTCTTGCCGGTGGTCATGGCGAAGAGTTCTATGGCAGTGTTCGGCTTGCGGCAATGGGATCGCGCCCTAAATAGCGGCCCCTATGTATGATTTCAGACCCGCCGCTCAAACGGCCAAGCCCGAGCTCTATCACGACCTGCTTCAGGCCGCCGAAGCGCTGACCGCCGGCGAACGCGATGGCGTGGCCAATATGGCCAATGTCGCGGCGCTGTTGTGGGAGTTCCTCGGCGAGGTGAACTGGACCGGCTTCTACCGGATGGTCGATGGCGAGCTGGTACTGGGACCCTTTGTCGGGCGGCCCGCCTGCATCCGCATTCCCGTCGGCCAGGGTGTCTGCGGTGCCGCAGCAAAGAGCGGCGCCACACAGCTGGTCGAGGATGTGCATGCCTTTCCCGGCCATATCGCCTGCGACGGCGACACGCAGTCCGAGCTGGTGGTCCCGGTGCTTCGCGGCGGTGCGGTGATCGCAGTGATCGATCTCGACAGCCCCGCGCTTGGCCGGTTCGACGCCGAGGACAGGGCTGGAATCGAAGCCCTCGCGGCGATGCTCGCCGAGCGTATCTGAAGGACAAACCGCCCCGCGGCGGGACAGCGCCGCTTCGGGGCTTTTGCCGGGGAACCCCGGAGGTGATAAACCTTTCCTCAACCATCCACCCGGATTCGCGAAAGGTTTTCTCCATGGCAGCTCGTTTCCTCGCCGGCACGGCAGCTCTGGGGCTCGCGGCGCTGACCGCATCGCCCGCGCTCGCGCAGCAGATCTATTACGAGGACGGGGACTATCTCTACGCGGTCCCGGCCCCGGTGACGGCGCAGGATGCAGTGGTCAGCCAGCCGGTCGAAGCGCCCAGGGTGATCTACCAGGATGGAGTGGCCTATGAGCGGATCGACAATCGACCCACCGCGCAGCGGGTAATCCCGGCGCGCGGTGCTCCCGCGCTGGAGGCGCCGGACAGGATCATCCTTCCCCCTCCGCGGGCGAGCTATGGCTACGCCGAGGCCAGGCCGGTGGTTTATGTGACTTCTCCGCAGGTCCAGCCGACCTACAGCGTCGCTGCGCGCTCGATCCCCGCCAATCGCTACGGCTATGCTCCCGCTCCGCAGCAATATTATGGCTATGCCACTGCGCCGCAGCAGTCCGGGTTCCTTCCTGGCGGCGGGCAATTGGTCGCCTTCGATCGCAATGCCTGGCTCGAGGAGTGCAGCAGGAGGCTGAGCACCTACGAGGACAGCGACCGGGGCCAGGTTCTGGGCGGCCTGCTCGGCGCGGCGGCCGGCGGGCTGATCGGCAACCGGGTCGCCGGCTCCGGCGATCGCCTGGGAGGCACGTTGATCGGGGCTGGGACAGGCGCGCTGGCGGGGCTCGCAGTGGGCGATGCCATCGACGACCGCAACGATGCGCGCAGCGCTCGCAGCGGCTACGACGAATGCCGCGTCTATCTCGACGATTACATCAACCGCGCGAGCAACAACCCGGCCCCGATGACGACCGTTCCGGGGCAGCAATATATGCTTGTCCCCGTTTCGGTACCGGTGACGCAGCAGCCGACCTATCGCGAATACGTCGTTTCGCAGCCGTAATTGGCGCGGGAAACGCGTGCGACAACCCGGCAACGCCGGTTGCGCCGCGCGACTTCCCGTTAGGTCGAGACTTTAAGCGCCTGCGATTCCTAGATTTCTCCGCCGGTCAGACGCTGGCACAGCAGATCGAGCTGGTCGAGGCTGCGGAAACGGATCGAGACCGCCCCCTTTGAGCTGTCGCTTTCCGAGGTGATCCGCACCGGCATGCCGAGAAACTCCTCGAGGTGATTCTGCACCGCAACGATATCGGCGTTGGTCGACGGTCCATCGCCGGCGCGCGGCTTGGCCGCCCGTCCATCGGTTTTGGGCTCGCCGGTTTGGCGCGCCAGCTTCTCGACCTCGCGCACCGAGAGCTTGTCCTTCACCGCGCGATGCGCGAGCGCCACGGCATCCTCGTGACCGATCAGCGCGCGGGCGTGCCCCATCGACAGCGCGCTTTCGGCCAGCAAGGCCAGAATTTCGTCCGGAAGGGCGAGCAGACGCTGCATGTTCGCGACATGGCTGCGCGATTTGTCGACCATCTCGGCGATCTCGGCCTGAGTCATCTCCTCCTCTTCGGAGAGACGATGATAGGCGCGCGCCTCCTCGACCGGATTGAGGTCCTCGCGCTGGAGGTTCTCGATCAGCGCCAGCGCCATCACTTCGCGATCGTCGAGCGGACGAATAATGGCGGGAATATCGTGCAGCCGCGCCTTCTGCGCCGCGCGCCAGCGACGCTCGCCGGCGACGAGCTGATAGGTCCCGTCGCCCTTGGGCCGCACGATGATCGGCTGGATCACGCCGCGTGCGGCAATCGAGGCGGCCAGTTCGCTCAGCGCCGCCTCGTCGAAATGCGTCCGCGGCTGGCCGGGAAGCGGAGAGATCGACGCAATCGGGAGGTTTCGCAGCCCGTTAGCCGTGGAATCTGCGCTCGATCGCTCCGGCGCTTCGTTCGATCCCCCATCCTCTTCGCGCCGAACCACCGGCGCTTCGCGCTGAACCTCGCCCATCAGGGCGCCGAGGCCCCTACCCAGCTTGCGCTTGCGCGCCGCGCCCTTGGTGGCCGCTTCGGTCCCGTCGCTCATGCGGCTTTCCTCTTCTCGGGCAAGCGCCCGATCAATTCGCGGGCGAGCGCGATATAGGCGCGGCTGCCGACGCATTGGTGATCATAGACCAGCGCCGGCATCCCGTGGCTGGGAGCCTCGGACAGCCGGACATTGCGCGGAATGACCGATTCGAACACCAGCGGCCCCAGGCAATCGCGGACATCGTCGGCGACCTGGTCGGTCAGCCGGTTGCGGCGGTCGAACATCGTCAGCACCACGCCGACGATCCCGAGATCGGGGTTGAAGCGCTGCTGCACGCGCTCGACCGTCTGCAACAACTGGCTCAGCCCCTCGAGCGCAAAGAATTCGCACTGCAAGGGGACCATCATCGTATCCGCAGCGCTCATTGCGTTGAGAGTCAGCAGACCAAGCGAGGGCGGGCAGTCGATAAAACAGATGTCGTAGGAGGAGAACCCGCCCGGCCCCTTGTGTGCAAGCGCGCGGCGCAACCGCGCGGTCCGGTCCTCGACCTGGACCAATTCGATCTCCGCGCCGGACAAGTCCTGCGTCGCGGCGACGATGTCGAGCCCGGGAATGTCGGTTTCCTGCGCGCATTGGTCGAGCGTCGCTTCCTCCAGCAGCAGGTCGTAGCTGGTGTATTCGCGGTGCGCATTGTCGATCCCGAGGCCGGTCGAGGCGTTGCCCTGCGGATCGAGATCGATCAAAAGCGTTTTCCAGCCGGTCGCGGCCATCGCGGTGGCGATGTTGATGGCGGTGGTGGTCTTACCCACCCCGCCCTTCTGGTTGGCGATCGCAATCGTGATCATCGCTTCAGCTCCACTTGGCCCTTCCCCACCACGATACCGGCATCGGAATCGGTCTGCGACTGTTCCACGTGGAACATCGGCCGCAGCGGCTTGGGAAGGCTTTCGACGTCTTGCGCCGCCGACCGGCCCTTGGGCAACAACCAAATGGTGTCGCTTGTGGAGAAGCGCGCCGAGAGCTCGAGCAATCGGGGCATCGGCGCGAAGGCGCGAGCGCTGATCACCGAGGCGCCGAAACTCTCGACGAGTTCGAGGCGCCTGCCCTCCACCTTGCAGCGCCCCAATTCGAAACTGTCGACGATACCTTGCAGCCATTCGATCCTGCGGTTGCGTGATTCGACGAGGCGGACGGTCCAGTCTGGGCGCATGATGGCGATAATCAGGCCGGGGAACCCGGCGCCCGTGCCGAGATCGAGCCACGAACCGGGTGTTTCACGTGGAACATGATCGAGCAACTGGGCCGAATCGGCCAGATGTCTCGTCCAGACCGATTCCTCGCTGGCTTTGGCGATCAGGTTTTGCCGTCCGTTCTCCTGCGCGAGCAAGTCGACGAGCCGCTCGAGCTTGCAGAGTGCATCACCATCGCAGCGTTCGGCGACGAAGTCTCTCGCATCGGCCTCGCTTGCGATCACAGGTCGGCGCTCACCAGCTTGCGGGCGTGCACTAGCACCGCGGCGAGCGCGGCCGGAGTGATTCCCGAGATCCTTGACGCGGAGCCCAAGGTCGCGGGCTTGGCCTTCTCCAGACGTTCGATCATTTCATTCGAGAGTCCGGGCACTTGTCCATAGGGGAAACCAGCGGGAAGGCGGAGGGACTCGCTTGCACGAAGGTCGCGCAATTCACCTTCCTGGCGGACAAGATAGGGGGCATATTGCGCATCCTCTACCATCTCGGTGGCAAGATCCTCGTTCCACGTGAAACCCTCTGGCGCCAGCGCTTCCAATCCTCCGCGAGCCACAATCCCTCCCTGGACCCACTCACCCAGCGTCCGAGGAGCGGCATCGGGCTTCACCGCGATTCCCTTTTTGGCGAGATCTTTCGGCCCCAGCGTCTTGCCCAGAAGGGCGTTCCAATCCTTTCGTTCGCTCTCTCTCCGGGTGAACCATTCGGCCCGGTGGTTGCCGATGCAACCGCTTTCGAGGCCAAGCGGCGTCAGCCGCGAGGGAGCGTTCCCGGCGCGCAGTCGTAACCGGTATTCGGCCCGCGAAGTAAGCATGCGATAGGGCTCGCTGACTCCCTGCAGGACCAGATCGTCGACCATCACCGCCATGTAGGAATTCGCGCGATCGAGCGCGGGCGCGTTGCGGCCCAGAGCTTCGGCCGCGGCATGCATCCCCGCCATGAGCCCCTGCGCCCCAGCCTCTTCATAGCCGGTGGTGCCGTTGAGCTGGCCGGCGCAATAGAGCCCAGGAATTGCCTTGAGCTGCAGATCGGATCCCAGCGCGCGCGGATCGATATGGTCGTATTCGACCGCATAGCCCGGCACCACCATCTCGACCCGTTCCAGACCCGCCATGCTCCGCAGCATGGCCAGTTGAACATCCTCGGGAAGCGAGGTGCTGATGCCATTGGGATAGACCATGGTGCTGCCCAGCCCTTCGGGCTCGAGGAACACCTGATGCCCGTCGCGATCGGCGAAGCGATGGATCTTGTCCTCGATCGAGGGGCAATAGCGCGGCCCCTGCGCTCCGATCGCGCCCGAGAACAGCGGCGAACGATGGAGGTTCGCCGCGATGATTTCGTGGCTGCGCGCATTGGTGCGCGTGATGGCGCAGAATATCTGCGGATTGATACGCGCCGGCGTGAGCGGCGACATCGTCCACTCCTCGCCATCCGAAGGCTGCTCCTCAAGCTGCGACCAGTCCACCGTGCGACCGTCAAGGCGCGGCGGCGTGCCGGTCTTGAGCCGTGCCATCGGAAGCTCGGCTTCGCGCAATTGTTCGGCCAGGCGCCGCGCCGCGGCTTCTCCGACGCGGCCGCCCTCTTGCCGCACATCACCGCGATAGAGAATGCCGCCGAGGAAGGTGCCCGTGCAGAGGATCACGCGCTCGGCGGCCAACGTGGAACCATCGGCCAGGTCTATGCCGACCACTCGTCCGCCGCTTAGCCGCAGAGCCGCTACTTCGCCCGCGATTAGCTCAATGTCGCCCTGCGCCGGAAGCATCCGCTGGATCGCCGCGCGGAACAGCACCCGGTCGGCCTGCACCCGCGGACCCCAGACCGCGCTGCCCTTCGAGCGATTGAGCATGCGGTAATGGATCGCCGCGGCGTCCGCCGCGCGCGCCATCAGCCCGTCGAGCGCATCGATCTCGCGGACCAGATGGCCCTTGCCGATCCCGCCGATTGCGGGATTGCAGCTCATCGCCCCGATCGTCGCGAGATCGAAAGTGACCAGGGCGACGCGCGCGCCCATCCGCGCAGCGACCGCCGCCGCTTCGACCCCGGCATGTCCGCCGCCCACCACGATGATATCGAATTGCGCCATCGGCTGGCGGATTAGTCGAGCAAAAGCCTCAGGTCAAAGCGCGTGTTTCACGTGAAACATCACTTGCCGATGCAGAACCGCCCGAACAGCGCGTCGAGCATGTCCTCGGTCGATGCTCGGCCGAGCAGCCGATCGAACGCGACCCGCGCCTGCCGCAGGTTCTCGCCGATGATCAGCAGGTCGGTGCCCGGTGCGATCGCTCCCAGCGCCGTCGCCGCCTCGCCCACCCGCTCGCGTTGCTGCGCATTGAGCGCCGCAGCACCCGGCTTGGGGAGCAGCCGCCGCGCGCGGGCGATCAGATCCTCTTCGAGTTCCGCCAGCCCCGCTCCGGTTACAGCCGAAACTACATGGCCGGGCGCCTGCTTGCCCGGTGTCCCGACTTCGTCGGCGCGCGACTGGATCTCCAGCGCACCCGCCGGTCCCTTCCCCTCTTCGCCCAGCCACAACACGATATCGGCCCGCTCGAGCTGCACGCGCGCGCGGTCCATGCCGATCGCCTCGATCGTATCGCCGCCGGCCTCGTGCAGCCCCGCGGTATCGACCAGCAGGAAGGGGACCCCGCCGAACGCCACCGGCCGCTCGATAACGTCGCGGGTGGTCCCGGCGACCGGCGAGGTGATAGCCGCTGCATCGCGGACCAAAGCGTTGAAAAGCGTCGATTTCCCGGTATTCGGTGGCCCCGCAAGGACCACCCTGACGCCGTCGCGCAGCCGTTCGACTCCCGGGCGCGCGAGCCACTCGCCCATTCTGTCCGCCAGCGCAGAGACATCGCCGTAGAAGCTCTCGGGCAAATCCCCGACATCGTCCTCGTCGGCGAAGTCCAGACTGGCCTCGACCTGTGCGCCAAAATGGAGAACCGCAGCGCGCCAGCTTTCGACCTGCCCCGAGATCGCGCCGCCCAGCGCTGCCTGCGCCGAACGGCGCTGCAATTCGGTTTCAGCCGCAAGCAGATCAGCCAGGCCCTCGGCTTCGGCGAGATCGATGCGTCCATTGGAAAAGGCGCGGCGGGTGAACTCGCCAGGCTCGGCCTTGCGCAAGCCCTCGAGCTTGCCCAACTCGCGCTCCACCGCAGCGAGCACCGCCCTGCCCCCATGACAGTGAAACTCGGCGAGATCCTCGCCGGTGGCGGTCGCAGCGCCGGGAAACCACAGCACCAGCGCGCGGTCGAGCACTTCGCCCTCGGTATCGCGCAAAGCCCGCAGGCTCGCCTGGCGCGGCGCGGGAAGCCGTCCTGCCAGCGCTTCGACCGCAGCGGCGGCAAAAGCCCCGCTAACCCGGATGATCCCGATCGCAGCCGGCGGCGCGCCGCTCGAGACGGCGAAGATAGTATCGCTGGGCAAGCGGTCCGCCGCGTCTAGGTCTTGGATTCGTCCGAGCCCGGCTTGGCCGAGGGCTTGTTCGCGTTCGCCCCCTCCATGAAGCTCTGGAACAGCTTGAACCCCGCCTGGCCCATCGGTGCCAGCTGGCGCGCGTATTCCTGCAGCTTGTCGGTGTCGGAAACGCCCTTCATCGCGCCCGCCATCATGTCGACATAGACCGCATTGGCCTTGCCGACATCGGGCAGCCCCATAAAGGCGCGCGCCTCTTCGGGCGTGCAATCGATTTCCACATGGACCTTCATCGGGCTTCCTCCGTTAGTTCTTGTGCAGCCTATCTGGGTCTGCAAAGCGCGCGAGACAAGCGCACAGCGAAATTCCCCCGAAGGAGAGAAGACCGATGAGCGAGACCGTTTCGATTGCGACCCTGGCCGGCGACGACAGCTTCAAGGCCTATGTCGCCCGCCCCGCAGATCCGCCCAAGGCCGCGATCGTGGTGATCCAGGAGATTTTCGGGATCAACGCCGGCATCCGCCGCAAATGCGATCGGCTGGCCGAGGAAGGCTACCTGGCGGCCGCGCCCGATCTGTTCTGGCGGCTTGAGCGCGGGATCGAACTCGACCCCGATGTCGAACCCGAGTTCCAGCGCGCGCTCGAACTGATGGGCGATTTCGACCAGGATCAGGGCATCCGCGACATCGAGGCTGCGATCAGCTGGGCGCGCAAGGAAAGCGGCGGCAAGAAGGTCGGCTGCGTCGGTTACTGTCTGGGCGGAAGGCTCGCCTATATGACCGCTGCGCGCACCGACGTGGATGCCAGCGTGGGCTATTATGGTGTCGGCATCGACGGTCTGCTGCGCGAGAAGCAAGCCATCGCCCATCCGCTGCTGCTGCATATCCCGACCGAGGACGGCTTCGTCGACAAGGACACGCAGAAGGCGATGCACGAAGGTCTGGACGATCACCCCAAGGTGACGCTCTACGACTACGAAGGCCTTGATCACGGCTTCGCGACCGAATTCGGCAAGCGCCGTGCGGAGCAGGCAGCGCAACTGGCCGACAAGCGAACCGCGGAATTCTTCGAGGAGCATCTGCTCTAGGAGGCGGGTTTGGACCGGCTTCCTCTACGCTATGTCATCCCCGCGCTGCTGATCGCGCTGGTTGCGGCCGCCTGGCTCGTCCCGCCGCTGCACTGGGCGCTGTGGCTGCTCGTCCCGCTCACCGGGGTGGCGGTGTGGGATTTCTTCCAGCGCAAGCATACGCTGTGGCGCAATTATCCGCTGTTTGCGCGCATTCGCTGGTTGGCTGAGGATTTGCGCCCCTTCGCGCAGGCCTATTTCGTCGAAAGCGATCTGGAGGGGCGCCCCTTCAGCCACCAGGCGCGGGCGCTGGTCTATGCCCGGGCCAAGGGCGATCTCGATTCGCACCCAATGGGGACCGAACTCGACGTCTATTCCGAGGAGTACGAATGGCTGGGCCATTCGATCGTCCCGCGCGACGAAATTCCCGAATTCTGGAGCGTCGAGGTCGGTGCCGGCACCTGCTCGAAGCCCTATACCACCTCGCTGCTCAACATCTCCGCGATGAGCTTCGGTTCGCTCTCCGCCAGCGCGATCGAGGCACTCAACGCCGGCGCGGCGATGGGCGGCTTCGCTCACAACACCGGCGAAGGCAGCATCAGCCGCTATCATCGCAAGCCGGGCGGCGATCTGATCTGGGAGCTCGGCAGCGGCTATTTCGGCTGCCGCCATCCCGATGGCTCCTTCGATCCCGCCAAATTCCGCGACAATGCCGACACCGATCAGGTCAAGATGATCGAAGTCAAGCTGAGCCAGGGTGCCAAGCCGGGCCACGGCGGCGTGCTGCCGGGCACCAAGGTCACCAAGGAGATCGCTGCGGCGCGCGGCGTGCCCGTGGGCGAGACGGTGGTCTCTCCCGCCGCCCATCCGGCTTTCTCCACCCCGATCGAGATGCTCCAATTCCTCACCGATCTGCGCGAACTTTCGGGCGGCAAACCGGTCGGGATCAAGCTGTGCGTCGGCCAGCCCCACGAACTCTTCGCGATTGCCAAGGCGATGCTGGAAACCGGGATGCATCCCGATTTCATCACCGTCGACGGGGCCGAGGGCGGAACCGGCGCCGCGCCGCTCGAGCTGAGCAATTCGGTCGGCATGCCGCTGCGCGAAGGACAAATCTTCGTGCGCAACATGCTGGTGGGGATCGGCATGCGCGACCGGGTCAGGATCGCGGCGGCGGGCAAGATTCACTCGGGCGCGCAGATGGCGAAATCCTTCGCGCTGGGCGCGGACTGGTGCAACGCCGCGCGCCCCTTCATGTTCTCGCTGGGCTGCATCCAGTCGATGAACTGCCACACCGGCCATTGTCCGACCGGCGTCGCAACGCAGGAGGAATGGCGCCAGCGCGGGCTCGTGGTCGAGGAAAAGGCCCCGCGGGTGGCGCGTTTCCATCGCGCCACGCTCAAATCGCTGCGGGAAATCGTGGTCGCGATGGGGCTCGAAACACCTTGGGACATCAAGCCGCACGACATGCGCGAGCGGCTCAACGGTGCGCGGTCCGACGCGGTCGACCGGATCTACAGCTTCATCGAACCCGGCGCGCTGCTGCACGATGCCGATGCCACCCCATTGGCGCGTCATTGGCAGGCTGCGCGCGCCGACAGCTTCAGGAGAGTGGAATGACGACGAAAGAGGGCCTCGCTCGCTGGCACAAGGTGATCGCCGACGGCAGCTCGACCGCCGACCTCGCGGCGATCATCCATCCCGACGCGGTGTTCCACTCACCCGTGGTGCACACGCCGCAGCGCGGCCGCGACCTGGTCGTCGCCTATCTCGCGGCGGCGGGCCAGACGCTGGGCAACGACAGTTTCCGCTATGTGCGCGAACTGGTCGACGGCGAGAACGCGATGCTAGAATTCACCACCGAGATGGAGGGGATCGTGGTCAACGGCGTCGATATCATCCGCTTCGGCGAAGACGGAATGATCCTGGATTTCAAGGTGATGGTCCGCCCGCTCAAGGCGGTGAACAAGGTCTGGGAAATGATGGCCGCGCAGCTGGAACGCAGCAAGGGCTCATAAACGCGCGATGACGAAGCGTGCGCGCCCTGAGACACTCGTCTGGGGTAAGTCGATCGGCTCATAGCCATATTCGCGCCAAGCCGAGGTCACTGCTTCGTCGCTCGCGACTGCCTCGCTCCATGTTTGGCGGCGTTGCTCGTCGGGACGATAGATCGATTGCCAAGCCTTCGCCCGGAAGACCGGTCCATCGAAGCGCAAGCTCCTGCAGGCACGATCGATAGCTGCGGAGACGGGCAGCCCTTCGACCCGAAGGAATCCGACGATGTCGGGAAAACCCCGGTCGAACACGATCGGGCCAAGGGAAGGCGCCACTTCCCAGGCCTTCAACTGTTCCTCCAACATGGCTTGCGCGAAGCCGAGCGGGTCCCTCGCGCGCAGTTCCATTCCCTCGAGCGCCAAGAGAATTCGTCGCGCCACTTCTGGAACGGTGGCCAGACCCCGTTCCGCAAGCGCCGCCAGCAAGGTCGATTTGCCCGCCCCAGGAGCGCCCGTGATCGCGGCTCTCCGAGGGGCAGGCATCGCCCTACTGGTTCATCGTCTCGAAGAAGTCCTCGTTGGTCTTGGAATCCTTCATCTTGTCGAGCAGGAATTCCATCGAATCGATCGTGCCCATCTGCATGAGGATCCGGCGCAGCACCCACATCTTGGAGAGCTTGTCCTTCTCGACCAGCAGCTCTTCCTTGCGGGTCCCGCTCTTGCCGACATCGAGCGCGGGGAAGATGCGCTTGTCGGCGACCTTGCGATCGAGGACGATCTCGGAGTTGCCGGTGCCCTTGAATTCCTCGAAGATCACCTCGTCCATCCGGCTGCCGGTGTCGATCAGCGCGGTGGCGATGATCGAGAGCGAGCCGCCCTCCTCGATGTTGCGCGCCGCGCCGAAGAAGCGCTTGGGGCGCTGCAGCGCATTGGCGTCGACGCCGCCGGTCAGCACCTTGCCCGAGCTCGGGACCACGGTGTTGTAGGCACGGCCCAGCCGGGTGATCGAATCGAGCAGGATGACGACATCCTTCTTGTGCTCGACCAGCCGCTTGGCCTTCTCGATCACCATCTCGGCCACCTGGACGTGTCGGTTGGCAGGCTCGTCGAAGGTCGAGGCGATCACCTCGCCCTTCACCGAACGCTGCATGTCGGTGACTTCCTCGGGGCGCTCGTCGATCAGCAGGACGATCAGGAACACCTCGGGGTGGTTGTCGGTGATGGCCTTGGCCATGTTCTGGAGCAGCACGGTCTTGCCGACCCGCGGCGGCGCGACGATCAGCGCGCGCTGGCCCTTGCCCTGCGGCGAGATGATGTCGATCACCCGCGCCGACTTGTCGAGCACGGTCGGATCGAGCGTGTCGAGCGAGAGCTTCTCATCCGGGTAGAGCGGGGTGAGATTGTCGAAATTGGTGCGGTGACGGACCTGATCGGGATCCTCGAAATTGACCTGCGTCAGCTTGGTCACCGCGAAATAGCGCTCGCCCTCGCGCGGCGCGCGGATCTCGCCTTCGACCGTATCGCCGGTGCGCAGGCCCCATTTGCGGACCTGATTGGGCGAAACGTAGATATCGTCGGGTCCGGCGAGGTAATTGGCCTCGGGGCTGCGCAGGAAGCCGAAGCCGTCCTGCAGCACCTCGATGGTGCCGATACCCATGATCTTTTCTTCGTATTCCTCGTCCTCGGCCAGCTCGCGCAGGATGCAGAACATCAGATCCTGGCGGCGCATGGTGGACGCGCCCTCGACCCCGAGTTCCTCGGCCATCGCGACCAGGTCGGCGGGCGGTTTTTCTTTCAGATCCTTGAGATGCATGGATGGTCTCGAACAAATGGGAATGGAAACGGAGGACAAGATCGGGGGTTGGTCGCGAGGTCTGTCCTGAGACGATGCGCAGGACGGGCTTGGGGAAAGCGGACCCGGTCCCGTTAGAATGCGGGACCTGTAACCGGTAGGATGGAAGCGGAATTAGGACCGCGCTGCGGCTGCGTCAATCGCCAAAGCGCACGCAAGACGGCTGCGGCCTAGAAGGGCTTGATCACCGCGAGCACCACGATCAGCGCCGCGGCGAGCCCCGGGACCTCGTTGAGCAGCCGCAGCTTGCGCCCGCTGAGCGCATAATCGCCCCGTGCCAGCTTCTTGGCGTAGGCGCTCATCCAGCCGTGATAGCCCGACAGCGCCAGCACCAGCACCAGCTTGGCGTGGAACCAGCCCTGCGTGTGCGCGCCGGTGGTGACCACCAGCGCCAGCCCCAGGATCCAGACCACCACCAGCGAGGGTGTGAGGATGATCTTGAGCAGCCTCTTTTCGCGCTCGACCCAGCGCGCCGCCTCGTCGGACCCGGCGGGCGCCTCCTGATGATAGACGAAAAAGCGCGGCAGCATGAACAGCCCCGCCATCCAGAAGATCACGAAGATCAGGTGCCCGGCCTTGAGCCAGTAATAGGTCATCGAGAGAATTTCCTGCATCGCCATCCCATCTAGGCAGCGAGCGCGTCCGCGTCACCCCCTGACGCAGGCGAGCAGCCGCTCCACATGCGCGATCGGGGTCCGGCGGTCGATGCCGTGGCCGAGGTTGAAGACATGCGGCCGGCCCGCGAAGGCGTCGAGGATGACCCGGCAGCGCGTCTCCAGCTCACCGCTTCCCGCGAGCAGCAGCAGCGGGTCGAGATTGCCCTGCACCGGCATCCCCTCGGGCAGTTCGCGCGCCGCCCAGACGGGGTCGATGGTCTCGTCCACCCCGACCGCCTGGACCCCGGTCTCGCGCGCATAGGCGGGTAGCTTCTCGCCCGCCCCCTTGGGAAAACCGATCACCGGAAGCTCGGGGAAGCGCGCGCGCAGGGCCGCGGTGATCCGGGCGTTGGGAGCCACGACCCAGCGCTCGAACTCGCTCGGCGCCAGGCTCCCCGACCAGCTGTCGAACAGCTGGATCGCCTCGGCACCGACCTCGACCTGCCCGCAAAGGTAATCGATCGTCTGATCGGCGATGGCATCGATGATCGCCTGCATCGCCCCGGGATCGCGGTAAGCCAGCGCGCGCGCATCGTGCTGGTCGCGGCTGCCCTCGCCCGCGACCATATAGGTCGCGACGGTCCAGGGGCTCCCCGCAAAGCCCAGCATGGTCACCTGATCGCTCAGCCGTGCCCGGCACAGCCGCACCGTCTCGTAGACCGGCTCGTAGCGGGTGGGATCGGGCTGCAGGCTATCGAGCGCCGCATCGATCAGCCGCGGCGACAGCCTGGGGCCCTCGCCCGCCAGAAACTCCAGGTGCTGGCCCATGGCGTGCGGGACGATCAGGATGTCAGAGAACAGGATCGCGCCGTCGAAGCCGAAGCGCTCGATCGGCTGCAGCGTCACCTCGGCCGCGGACGGACTGTCGTAGACGAGATCGAGAAATCCGCCCTTCTCGGCGCGCAAAGCCCGGTATTCCGCCAGATAGCGGCCGGCCTGGCGCATCAGCCAGACGGGGGGCTTCGCCGCGCGCTTGCCGGCAAGTGTATCGAGCAGGAGACCGGGCATCGAGCGAGTCCAATCCAAAAAAATTAGATTTATATATAGATTGATGGAGTCAGTTGGCCCTGTGGAGATCGGGCATAGCGGGTTCCTGCCCGATTTCTCCCGCGATGCAAAGGCTGGCCCGGCGAACCGACTCGCGGCTGCGGCAGAGTCGAGTCATACTTATGCCTGCTGTCCCCAGCCTGTTCACATCCCTGGCCTCCTGTCGACAAGCGACGGGAGCAAATGACTCGCAGTGGGTATGGAATGGGGTCTCAACTTGTCGTCAGGCCTGTCCCGTGGTTTATGCCGGCTCTTCTCCACAGGGCCGGGAGCCGCAGTGAGCCGTATCCATCTCCACCTCGTTTCGGACTCCACCGGGGAGACTCTGGAGATGATCGCCAAGGCGGCGATCGCCCAGTTCGAGGACGCCGAGGTCGAACGCCATTTCTGGCCGATGGTCCGCTCGCGCCAGCATCTCGACCGGATCGTGCCCGAACTATCCGCCAATCCGGGTATCGTGCTCTACACGCTGGTCAATCCGGAAACGCGGTCGCGGCTCGAGGAGCATTGCCGGACGCTGTCGCTGACCGCGGTGCCGGTGCTCGACGGGGTGACCGCCGCGCTCGAGAATGCGCTTGGGCGCGAGGCGCAGGGGCGGCCCGGGCGCCAGCACCTGATGGACCAGGCCTATTTCGACCGCGTCGAGGCGATCCAGTTCACCATCGCGCATGACGACGGGATCGGCTGGGAGAACTGGGAGGAGGCCGATATCCTGCTCGCCGGGGTCTCGCGCTCGTCCAAGACCCCGACCAGCATCTATCTCGCCAACCGCGGCTACAAGGTCGCCAATATTCCCCTGGTGGTCGAAAGCCCGCCGCCGCCCTCGCTGTTCAGCCTGCGCCATCCGCTAGTGGTCGGGCTGACCACCGCCCCCGAACGGCTGGTGCAGATCCGCCGCAACCGCCTGCTGACGCTCAACGAGCGGACCCAGACCTCCTATGTCGATTCCGAGCACGTCACCTCCGAGGTGCAGTTCGCCCGCCGGATGTTCGCCGACAATGGCTGGCCGGTGATCGATGTCACCCGCCGTTCGATCGAGGAAACCGCGGCGGCGATCATCAAGCTGCTGGGCGATCGCCAGCGCCGCGACGACGCGCTGCTGCAAGGGGTCAAGCCGATATGAGCGCCGATATCCGAGACGGTCTGGAAGGAAGCGGATTGATCCTCGCCTCGGGGAGCGCCTCGCGCAAGGCGATGCTGGAGGCTGCGGGGGTGCATTTCGAAGTCGCGTCGCCCGATGTGGACGAGCGCGCGCTCGAGGCCGAAATGGCGGATGCCGAGCCCGAGGAGATCGCGCAGGCGCTGGCGGCGGCTAAGGCTGCGGCCGTGTCGATGGCGCGTCCGGGTATCCCCGTGCTGGGCAGCGATTCGCTGGTCGAGGTCGAGGGGCGTCGCTTCGACAAGCCCGAGAGCCGCGAACAGGCCGCCGAGCATTTGCGGTTTTTCTCGGGCCGGACCATGACACTGCACAGCGCCGCCGCGCTGGCGCAGGATGGCCGTATCCTGTGGGTCGGCTCGGATTTCGCTCGGCTGCGGGTGCGCGAGTTGAGCGATGCCTTCATCGAGAGCTATCTGGATACCGAATGGCCCGCGGTCTCCTATTGCGTCGGAGTGTTCCGGATCGAGGGTCCCGGGGTGCAATTGTTCGCCAGCGTGATGGGCGACCAATTCACCGTGCTGGGCATGCCGCTGCTGCAGGTGCTCGCCGCGCTGCGCGAGCGGGGAATCCTGCCCGAATGAGCGCGCGCCCAATGAGCACGCCTGACGCCGAGGTGATCGGCGATCCGATTGCGCAATCCAAATCGCCGGCGATCCATAATTTCTGGCTAGCGAAGCTCGGGATGGCGGGCGAGTATCGCGCGACCCGCGTCGCGCCTCGCGATCTCGCCGCCTTTTTCGCCGAGCGTCGCGCCGACTCTGCCTGGCGCGGCTGCAACATCACCATGCCGCACAAGCAGGCGGCGATGCCGCTGCTCGACCGGATCGAGCCGCTTGCCCGGCGGGTGGGCGCGGTCAACACCGTCCACCGCGCGAAGGACGGCGCGCTCGTCGGTCGCAACACCGATGTCGGCGGTTTCCTCGAACCGCTCGCCGAGATCCTCGCCAGGCGCCACCTGTTCCGCATGGCGCGGGTAATCGGCACCGGCGGCGCGGCGCGGGCGATCGTGGCGGGACTGGCCGGCGAAGGTTTCACGCTGGTGCTGGCCGGGCGCGATCCGGGCAAGGCGCGCGCCATCCTCGAGGAGCTGGCACCCGGTGGCGAGCACCACGCGGTTCCTCTGACGGCCTTCGCAGGCCCGACCGATTTCGCCTTTGACGACCGCGAAGGGTGCTGCGACCTGGTGGTCAACGCCAGCCCGCTGGGGATGCGCGGCCAGCCGCCGCTGACCTTCGACTGGAGCCATGCACCGCCCGGAAGCATCGCCTACGATATCGTCACCGACCCGGTCGAGACCCCGTTCCTGCGCGATGCCCGCGCGGCCGGCTTCGCCACCATCGACGGGCTCGCCATGCTGATCGGGCAGGCGGCAGGCGCGTTCGAACGCTTCTTCGGCACCCCGCCCCCGCGC
>TARA_R110002072_G_scaffold62695_1_pt1 | contig 27197 bp, 25 predicted proteins | sample TARA_R110002072 | Tara Oceans TARA_R110002072 (sample SAMEA4397118) | marine metagenome | biome: Polar Biome; feature: [SRF] surface water layer (ENVO:00010504); material: water (ENVO:00002006), including particulate matter (ENVO:01000060) such as... | depth 5 m | reverse complement strand
CTTTTCTAATTCAGGTTGACAGGGCTGCGACAATTCATGACTGACGCTACACTAGGTTGGGATGGTTGTTGCAAAATAGTATTTAAACATCCTTCTTGAGTAACATTCCAAATGTCGGTTGATTAAAATGAACTTACTCTTAGGCGTTTTATGCTGCATTTAAATCAACTTCTGAAATACAGATAGCATTCTATCATCCAGTATATACACATTATCTACTTGTTCTATATTACTTAAAACAAGTTCCCCTAAGGTTTCTTTTTGCATTAAATCAACGATCTTTATTCTATTTTTTAAATAATTACCTGTTGGTATGACTTTTAAATACCTCTTACGAGTTGCAGAAAGCCCTATGTAACCAATATTTTCATCTTCTGAGAAAGCAACTCCACGACCGAATCCTCCGAGTTCTATAGTCGATTTCAACTTCCATTCCTGGTCAAATATTTTAATTGACTTATCACCACTATCCTGAATCCAATACTCGTCATTAATCAACCTCACAGAATGAGGGCTTTGTAGCTTCAAAGGAAAAATTTCCTCGGTTTCTAAATTTAAAATACCGCCATCCCCCTGCTGTTTAACCAAGGCTTCAAAAAGAATCCTATAAAATTGCCACCCGGTTATGTGGTGAATCAACACACAGCGTTCATTTTTAAAGTTTAAGAAGACCTGATTACAATGAAATCTGTCGATTACTTTTTCGAATCCCTCGTCCTTATTTTCAATTATTTTTCTGAACGGAGTTAACGAAATTCTCTGAACCACTTTGTTTTTTAAAGGGTCGTAGCCAATTGCTTCATCATATTCTGTATTTGATATCCATAGAATATCATTTAGAAAATGAATGTCATGAATATCTCCTATCCTTCCCAGTTGTAATATTTGATAAGATTTAGAAACAATATTAAGTCTTCTTATTTCTTCATTTTCAGAAACAAAGAGTTCATCCGGAAATCTTTTATCCCAAGCAATTGAACTTACTCCTACTCTCCCCCAAAAATTAAAAAAATCTATATCTCTAACAGTTCCATCTTTAAAGATGATTTGAACAGGCCTGATTTGGTCTCTCGTTAATTTCTGATCTTGCTTTTTGAAGTTTTGAGATCCAAGAACAAGTAGGTTATGTTTTAACAAACTCAATTATTATTATCTTTAAAAATATCCGCAATTTGATCTGCATATTTTTCAGCAACTACTCGTCTTTTTACCTTCATCGTTGGGGTAATTTCTCCAGTTTCTACCGTGAATTCTTGAGGGAGTAATCTGAAATCCCTGATCTTTTCATGGGAAGCTAAATCTTTTGAAAATGCTCTGATTTCTTTTTTAAAAAGATCTTTTATCTCTGGGTGAGAAATCAATACTTCGTTTTTCTCGTATTCGAGTCCATTGTCTATCGCATACTTTGCCAGTATTTCAAAATCAGGGACAATTAACCCTGCCATAAAGTTTTGAGCTTCACCAACCACCACCATCTGATCGATCCATTTATTTGTTTTGAACATATCTTCGATCGGTCCGGGATAAATATTTTTTCCACCGGCATTCACAATCATGTGTTTTATGCGATCTGTGATTTTTAAATTTCCACCTACAAAACGTCCTACATCTCCGGTATGAAGCCAACCATCTTCATCAATCATTTCTTTGGTGGCTTCTTCATTACGCCAATATCCTTTCATCACGTTTGGACCTTTGCATAAAATCTCGCCTGCTTCACAACTCAAATCTGTTGGGTAATCTTCTCCGCTTATTTGCGCAATAATTTCACCTGTCTTCAAATCTTTTATACCAACCGTTACGCCTGGAATTACAGCCCCAACAACGCCGGTTACTTCTTCTCCAACTCGGTTAGCAGCTATCACAGGAGATGTTTCTGTTAAGCCATAACCCTGAAGAATAGTTAAACCTGCGGCTTTAAAGAAATCGTCAATTTCAAGAGGTAACGCTGCTCCGCCTGATACAAAGATTCGTACTTGTCCACCGGTGCGTTCTTTTAGTTTATCAAAAACCAATTTATCAGCTATTTTCTTTTGAATAGAAACAAAACCTCTTTTACCGGCTGCGTATTTACGCCCAGTTTCTACCGCCCAGTTAAAAATCTTTTTCTTAGTGTCACTTCCCTCTTCCACACTTTTAACGATCAAATTATAAATTTTTTCGAATAATCGAGGAACACTAATCATTACCGTTGGTTTTACTTCCGGCATGTTGTTAGAAACGGTATCCACACTTTCCGCATAATAGATTTCAGCTCCGCAAGAAATAATAGCATAGTAGCCTGCTGTACGTTCAAAGGAATGGCATAATGGAAGAAATGATAACAAACGGTCTTTATCATCCCAATAAATGTGTTGTGTTGCTGCTTTCACATTACTCACAATGTTTTTATGAGTAAGCATTGCTCCTTTTGGTCTTCCGGTTGTACCGGATGTATAAATAAGTGTAGAAATATCTTCTACAGAAACAGCCTGTACCCTTTTCTTTAATTCATCTTTATATTTTTCAACAAGTTTTGCTCCTTCATTAAGTATATCTTCGAATAGGGATACAAATTTCTTTTCTCCGTACGCTTTTACTTTTGGCGCATCAAAAGCAACTACTTCCAGCAAAAACTCACAGTTATCAAAAACTTCTACTGCTTTTTTTAGCTGAATTCCTGTTGAAACGAAAAATAATTTAGTTTCAGAATCCTGAAGAATATACTCGCATTGGCTTGACGGCAATGTCGTATAAAGTGATACATTTACAGCTCCAATCATTTGAATAGCTAGATCAACAACCGCCCATTCATATCTGTTTTCACTAAGAATCCCTACTCTGTCGCCATGCGCAATGTCTTTTGACAATAAAAAAGATGCTATTGAATGCACATCTTCAATAACCTGATCCCAATAAATGGGCTGATACTCTGATTGAGGATCCGGCTTACGGTGAAAAACTGCTTTACTATTTCCAACGAATTTGTTCGCCAAATTTACCGGAAGTTCTGCTAGTGTCTCAAAAGGAACGATCGTAGGCATATTCTTATAAATTTATTCAATGTTTTTCCGCAGGGAATATACTATTCTTAAGAAGAAATTCTTGTGTTTCAAATGCAACAATACAAACCTTATATTAAAAGAAAAATTCCATAGATGGCACATCCGGCACACGAAGAAACAATTGAGCTTGTAAAAGAGATTTTCAGATCCTATTTAAAAGAACATAAACAGCGTCAAACTCCTGAGCGCTTTATGGTTCTGGAAGAAATATACCGGGCTGACGGACATTTTGATGCCGACGATATTTTCTACCGAATGGAAGAAGTTGGAACTCGTGTTTCGCGCGCAACTGTTTACAACACGCTCGATCTTTTGGTTGAGTGCGGATTGGTGCAGCGCCAACAGTTTGGAAAAAGTCAATACTATTATGAGCGAGCTTATGCGTACCAACAACACGATCATATAATCTGTAACGATTGTGGACATGTTCTCGAATTTTGCGATCCAAGAATAGGTGAAATTCAGGAATTAGTGGGGAAAATTCATGGATTGAATATTGAATCTCATTCGCTTCACTTTTATGGAACCTGTAAAGACACTAAAGCTTGTGAAGTTCGACAGAAAGAGAATCTCAAGAAAGAAAATGCTGAGGCGTAGTTGGAATTAACAATGCTTCAATGATCAATTAAGAATTGAATGCCATCAATACTTAATTGAATAATTGTTAATTCTTAATGGTCTACCCAGAAATATAAGTCTCTGCAATATACTTTCTTGAAGCAAGCCTGCTTCCCCACCAGCCCATCAGAATTGAAAGTCCGATCATTGCGCCAACCAAGAAATACCATCTGCCAAAAGGCCAAGCTACGATTCCAATATCAGGGACATAAAGCGGAACCAAAAACTCAAAAATTGCAAACACACTAAGTACGGCTAATAATCCTGCTATTAATCCTTGAATGATACCTTCAACTACAAACGGACTTCGAATAAAACCATTTGTAGCTCCAACTAATTTCATAGCTCTTATTAAGTCTTTCTTTGCATAAATGGTCAATCGAATGGTGTTATACACAAGAACCACAGCTGCAAGCAATATCAATATGCCTAAGCCGCCGCCAATTAAGCTGAATATGCTCAAATTTGATTCTAAAGCCTGCAAAAGAGCTTTATTATATTCCACTTCATCTACGCCTCTAATGTTCTGAATGCGAGAAGCTAAACTCTCTACTAACTCTGCGCCGGAATCTGTGTTTACATCTACTTTAAATGAAGCTGGTAAGAAATTAAGTTCAATGAGCTCGGTTACTCCTGCTCCTAATTCTTTAGCGGCAATCACAGAAGCACTGTCTTTAGAAATATAAATCACATTTGTAACCAGCTCTTCTTTCTGAATTTGAGATCGTACATTTTCTGTAGAGCGTTCATCCATATCGAATAGGAAAACTTCGATCTGTATTTCTTTCAAGCTCATAGCCTGCGTATATACGTTGTATGCTATGCGGCCTAAAATACCAAGTAAAAGCACGGCTATAAACAACGAAAAAATTGAAGTGGTAACAGCTAGTTTTGCGCGTTTGAAACCTGCTGTCCCTTCCTTTATTACATATTTAATACTCATATTAGTTTCTGAATTGAGCTCTAATTCCTACCATTAATCTTCTCGGCGGCATCGGATATGATGACGCCTCAAAGTAGCCTGCCTGACCAAAACGGTCAAGTGCGTTTTCCCATCTAATTACTATCATCATAGCCCGAACACGAGCAGAAAGTTCTGCATCTAATCTAAAAAATGCAGGGACATAAGCTTGAAGTTTCCCTGTAGTATTTAAGTAGTTTTGTTGCCAATAACTAAGTTCAGTGTTATAAAACTGGCTTTGATAGCTTAAAGGTGATAACAAAGCTCGAACACCTATTTTCAAAAAAGTAGCACGATCAAAAGCGTACGTCTTATAAAAGAGAGAATTCCTCAACCATAATTTTGAATCTTTGATCCCAACTAATGTTTCATTTGAACCTGATCCCGTGTTCGCAGCAATATAGAACTCTTCGTATGCAGCTGAACTTTCCAGTTCAAACCTTGCATTTTCAAAACGGATGTACCCCGAACCGAAAGTCATATCCTGAGATTCGGCATTGGTAAAAGTGCTGTCGAAATAAGTAACTGCATCTTCACTTACTTTTAACCGGCCTGAAGCCCCTATTCTCCAAAATTTTCCCAATGGGATAGTTAACTCTCCATAAATTGAAGTGGATTTTTCATTCTTTAAGTTTGAATTCCCTGAGTAATTTTTTGATTGCCAATATAAAGATTGAATAGTTGGAATTTTGCTAGCCAAGCTGCCTGTTATCTTCGCATTAATTGCCTTGGAATTACCAATACTTAAACCTGTTGAAAATACTGTACCCGCATGTTTGGTATCTCTTGAAGTGAATTCCCCGTTTCCAAATAATTTAAGATTCTCGGAAATTTTAAATTCTGCCTGAACATCACCGATTAACGAGAGCCAATTATTAACTCCAACAGTTGTACCTGATTTTTTGCTGGTGATATCAATCTTACCATTAGCTTCAACCAAAATTAACTTTGTTTTAATATTCTTAAATGCTTTTGCTCCATAAGTAACTAATTCCCAGCCCAATGTATCTGAATTAATCCTGACAAGCTGATCGTTTTTTATTCGATTGAAAACAAGACCAGCACTTTCAGGTTTTAGCGTATCTGATCTTTGATAAATACCAATTTTAATGTCCGTCCGTAATATTTCCGAATTTCCTGAACTACTTGTAGGCGTGGAAGTAAACTCTCCAAAACCAAATGCTAACGGATCGCTTATCACGTAACCACCGGATTCATCATTATTGAAATCATTTCGTAAAATCATTCCTTGTATCTGATAATTATCACCCAGGTGATGATATATTCTGCCAAAAATCTGACTTCCTTTTGCTTCATTATTGGGATAAAACCCACCGTCTCTCCTATCCCAATAAGAAAGTTCAATATTGGTTCCTGGAGCAGTATTTTGTGCTACAAAAAATTCCAAATTTTGATAACCATTGGGGGCTTCATCAAAGTTAAGATAGCTTATTGGAGCATTGATATAATAATCACGGATATTTACATAACTGTTCAAGTTTGAACCTTTTGCTTCGTAAACAGATCCAATTTTATGATGTGGCACATAATTATAATTAATCAATCCCGTAACAGTATTATTGAGCGATATATCATCCAGCCAAAGGTTTTGTTCATTCTGATCGAAGCCGGAGATAGTGAAAGCATCCACTCTGCCAATAGTTCCTTGCCTGTACGCAATTACATCTCTTCGGTATGCATAATAATCTCCCCAATTCGGATAAAGATTCCACCTGAGTAAACTATCATTTGTTACACTTTCAGAAAAAGCTGGTTTACGGTTCTTCCATGGGCTTACAACTTTAACCTCTACTTTTTTCTTTTGGGATGAGAGTACGCTATCATTTTTCGCAATTACCTGCTCAGAAGTAGCTTCAACAGAATCTGTTCTTGTTGAATCAGAAGACTGACCAAGAAGATTCGTTGAACTCAACAACAGAATTATATAAAAGATGAAAAGAACTCTCAAGGGTACTGTTTCTCCAAATTATAAGGCATTTCATCAACACTCTTAAGCACTCTTCGGGTTATTTCTAAAGCTGTTCTCATGCTTCGTTCTTTGTTTAGCAACCTGTCTTTTGTAAATAATGCTTTGATCGCAAAATGCTCATCTTCGCTCCAATATCCAATCCAAACAGTCCCAACTGGTTTCTCTTCTGTTCCTCCATTCGGACCTGCAATTCCGGTTGTTGATATTCCCACATCAGAGCCAAGTTTGTTAGCAACACCTTTCGCCATTTGTAGTGCAACTTCTTTGCTAACTGCTCCAACCGAATCAATATCAGCTTTTAAAACACCTAATTGATTTACTTTTACTTCATTTGCGTAGGAAACTATTCCGCCCAAAACATACGCACTACTTCCTGAAATATTTGTAAGCTCGTTTGCGATCATGCCGCCCGTACAACTTTCAGCGGTAGCAATTGTTTTATTTTGTTGTAAAAGAACTTCACCTACTGCTTCAGAAATAGTGAACTCTTTCCCTTCACCTATAATATATTTTGATGCTCTGTTGTATATAAAATCTGCAAGTTTAGCTACTGAGTCTTCTGCTTCTTCCTTTGTAGTACCTTTTCCATTTAAACGTAACGTTACTCCACCCGCCATTGGAAGAAATGCTAAACTCACTCCATTTTTAAAATATCCTGAAAGATCTCCAATAACAGAATCACTTAAGGTACTCTCACCAATTCCCACTGTTTTCAAATATCGTGAATGAAAAAAACCAATGTCTCCAAAATGTTCTCTTAATTTTTCTGAGATCGGTTTTTTCATCAAATATTTCATTTCGTAAGGCACACCGGGCATGCAAGCTAAGCAGCATCCGTTTTCGTAAAACCACATTCCGGGTGCCGTTCCCATTTTATTGAATAACACCTCACAATTTTCGGGCACTTCTGCTTGTGCATGATTAGATTTTGAGAAAGGGATATTTCGACTTTCGAACATTTTTTTGATGTAATCCAACACGTTCGTTTCTAATCTCATCGAAACTCCAAAAAGTTCAGCGAGTGCAACTTTGGTAATATCATCATGCGTTGGTCCCAAACCACCGGTACACAGCACAACATCAGAGACTTCCATTGAGCATGAAATCGTGGATTTTATAAGTTCTATATCATCAGAAATAGTGTGTACTTCCCTAACTTCGAAACCTAACCCGGTCATAAACTCCCCCATCCACGATGCGTTGGTGTTTATTGTATCTCCAATAAGTAATTCGTTTCCGATTGAGATGATCTGAACTTTCATATCTCTAAAATTCATAATTCCTTTACCCAAAAGCTAGTTTTCATGTCATTATCTCCAAGCAATTTCCTATCTTCGCACAATGAAAAGTATTCCAAACATTCTCAGCACACTTCGCATCGTTCTTGCCCCTGTGTTTCTGTACCTGTACTTGCAAGGAAGTTTGGTTTGGGGGCTATTGAGCATACTCGTTTTTACCATTGCGGCTGTCACTGATTATTTTGATGGTCATTATGCTAGAAAGTATGAAATTGAGACTTCTTTAGGAGTTTTTCTTGATCCTCTGGCTGATAAAATACTCACTTTTAGTGCATTCATAGTACTCCCTTTTATAGATGAAACTCAATTTCCTTGGTGGGCTGTTAGTTTGATTATTATCAGGGATGTCTTTATGACCGGATTACGAGTTTATGCAAATAAAAAGAATATGGAAATGAAAACCCGAAACCTTGCAAAAACTAAAACCACCATTCAACTTACATTTCTATACATAGCTTTATTGTTAGGAGTTTTTGAAGGAACAAATAATCCTATCGCAGATTGGGCAGAATGGATACTTAGTACAGGAGTAATGTATTGGCTAATGATGTTTGTAACCTTTATTACCGTTTATTCAGGGTTAGAATACATCTTTACAAATAAGAAGCTATTCCGAAGTTCCGGCTCTTCATCATGAAATCTCTGAAGTTATTCATCGGTTCAGGTTTTGGATCCGGTTTAATTCCATTTGCTCCGGGAACCTGGGGAAGTTTATTCTCATTAGTACCCATCTATTTTATTCTTCAAACACAGAATCTTTATTTTCTACCTATTTTTGTAGTTATTTCTTCTCTTCTCACATTGTGGGTTAGTAAAGCCTGCGAAGAGCATTGGGGAGAAGATCCCGGGAAACTTGTAATGGATGAGTGGGCGGGCCAAGCGCTCACATTTATTAGCATTTCCTTAGTGGGAGATATTAAAATGGATGCGCTTACTATTGCCACAGGTTTTGTGCTATTTCGCCTGTTTGACATTTTAAAGCCTTTAGGCATCAATAAACTCCAAAAATATGAAGGTGGAGTGGGAATTTTGCTTGATGATTTACTTGCAGGATTCTATGCGCTTATCTGCTTAAAAACTCTTATTTTCTTCTGGTCTTAATACAGACTCATACTCTCACTCGTCGCTGAGACAAAAAAAGAATACAAACATTTATGATTATTGACGACTCGTTTGCACGTGAATTAGCTGCAGACTTATTAGATATTAACGCCGTAATCCTTAGACCAAACGATCCTTTTACATGGTCGTCCGGGTGGAATTCACCAATTTATTGTGACAACAGACTTACTTTAAGGCATCCGGCTATCAGAAAAAAAATTGCCCAGCATTTCACAGATTTTATATGGAAGAATTTTTCATCCGTAGAAGTTATTACCGGAACGGCAACAGCTGGAATTCCACACGCAGCTTGGGTTGCTGAAGCTATGGATAAGCCAATGGCTTACGTTCGTGCTAAAGCCAAGGCACACGGAATGGGAAATCAGATCGAAGGTGGTGTTGATAAAGGGCAAACAACATTAGTTATTGAAGATCTTATCTCAACCGGTGGATCTGCAATTTCGGTGCTGGAAGCATTACAATTTGTTGGCGCAAAAGTTGAATCCGTACTTTCAATTTTCACCTATGGCTTTGCAAAAGCTGATGAACGATTTAAGAAAGTTAATGTACCCGTTTATAGCCTTACAGATTATAAAACATTGATCAATGTAGCTATTGAAAAGGGAATTGTAACCGGTGACGATCTGGATCTCCTTTCCAGCTGGAGAGAAAATCCTGACACTTGGCCTAAATAAAATTTTTAGTTAGAAAAAAGAAGTATTGTGAGTAATAAGAAATTTTTTATTGAGACTTACGGCTGCCAAATGAATTTTGCAGATACAGAAGTCGTAAATTCTATTTTGATCAAAGATGGAATGCAGTTAGCCGAGAATCCGGAAAGCGCCGATGTCGTTTTAGTGAATACGTGTTCCATTCGTGAAAATGCTGAAACAAGAGTCTGGAATCGCTTAAAAGAGCTTCGATCCATTAAAAAACCCAACAAGAACCTTACCGTTGGCGTGCTTGGTTGTATGGCGGAGCGGATTAAAGATCGCATTATTGAGCAAGAGCATTTGGTTGACATTGTTGTCGGGCCTGATGCCTATCGCGACATCCCTCGCCTTCTTGAAGAAGTTGATGACGGCAGAAAAGCAGTAAATGTCCTCCTTTCTTTAGAAGAAACTTATGCTGATATCACTCCGGTTAGAACTATTGGAAACGGCGTTTCTGCTTTTGTTTCTATTATGCGTGGATGCGACAATATGTGCTCTTTCTGCGTAGTTCCTTTTACCCGGGGACGTGAACGAAGCCGCCCAATGGAAAGCATTTTAAGAGAGGTTCGTCAGCTTAGTGATGAAGGATTCAAAGAAATCACCCTTCTTGGACAGAATGTGAATTCTTACAAAGATGGAGAAAATACTTTCGCTAAGTTGATGTTGGCTTGTAGTCAGGTTAATCCGGAAATTCGATTCAGATTTTCTTCCCCTCATCCGAAAGACTTTCCTATCGAACTGCTTCATATTATCGCTGAGCAACCCAATTTATGTAACTATATTCATATTCCGGCTCAGGCAGGAAGTGATTCTATGCTTGAAAGAATGCGTCGGCCCTACACTCGTGAGCAATATTTAGAGCTTATTAATCAAATGAGAGTTATAATTCCGGGTGTTTCTTTTTCAACGGATATTATTGCAGGATTTTGCCACGAAACGGAAGAAGAACATGAGCAGACCATGAGCTTGATGAAAGAAGTGGGCTACGATTTGGCTTATATGTTTGCTTATTCTGAAAGAGAGCGGACATTAGCTCACAGAAAGTTTGAGGATGATGTCCCTGAAAAAATTAAAAAGAAACGCTTATCAGAGATTATTCACCAACAAATGGATATTCAGGGAAAGAGAAATAAAGAAGAGACCGGAAAACGACACCTTATTTTAGTTGAAGGAACCAGTAAGAAATCTGAAGAACAAATGAGTGGGCGTACCGACACTAACAAGATTTGTGTTTTTGATCGGAGAGATTTTGAGCCCGGCGATTATGTTGAAGTTGAAATTAACGGTTGTACTTCCGCTACGTTACTCGCTAAACCGATTAAGAAAAGTAGCATTTCTGAATTCTTTGGAGTAGCTGTAGAAGCTTAAATGACAGACCGCAGAACATACCTTTTGCGGTGTTTACTTTGCGTATTTATCGCTCTATTTATTTCTACACATTCTTCTGCGCAGAAATCAATTGGAATAGAATGGAACTCCCCCAATGATTTGCGTGAATTTGAAAGAGACCTTGAGTTCTTTAAAGATCATAAAGTCTCTTTTCTAGTCCTTAATCACCCACTCAATCAAGAAAAAATTGAGTATTTGGATCGATTTGGCATTCCTTATCTCATCCGTCTTGATAATAAGTTTATAACTCGAAATCAGTTTAAAGCTGATTCTGTTTCTCTTGTCAGTTCGATAAAAAACAATGCAGCTCTTTATGATTCTTCCTCAACTTTTAGCGGAGTAATCGGCTTCTCAGATAGTGATATCGAACCTATTTCACTAAATACAGAGTTTAGTGTTTACTTTGAAAGCCATGGTATTTTGGAATCGGTAAGCACCTTGAACTTAGCAAAAGAAAAAGCAGTTTTTTTTCGCCCAAATCATACTGACGCCAAATCTATTCACACTTTTCAAAAAGTGTTATCCGATAATCAGGTCTTAATTCTGGATAGTGATTGGCTTAAATCTGTTGTAGAAAAATTTCCCTCCTTAGAAATTACTTTTAGTTCTGATTCAGAAATAGATCCTGAACTTATACCACTGCCGGAACTTCCAAACCAACTTCCAATAATTCATTGGTCTATTGTTGTTCTGCTTTTACTTTGGATAAGCTTAGGGGTTAATGTTGGAACTAACCTCACTTACTTAGAAACTATTCCCAGATATTTTACGGCTCATCGGTTCTTTGTTGATGATATTATGAGTTATCGAGAACGCTCTTCAAAAAGTGCACTATTTTTGCTGTTCCAACACGCCATTTTTGGAGGATTGGTACTCTATATTCTGGCAAAAATATTTGTTAGTACCGTTGGATTAGAAGCTCTCTACTATCACTTGCCTTATCTAGGAGTAATGGGACAGAATTACTTCTCCCTTTTTGTTATCACTTCAGTGATTGTATTTTTTGTCGAGCTGATTGCATTAATCTGGTTGTATCTTCCCAATAAAGAAATGACACATTTCAATCAGCCTTTAAACTTGTTTACATGGATTTTTCATCTCGATTTTATCGTTGTGACCCTAATTGTAACCGCTTACTTTGCTGATTTAAATCCAACAATCATTAGCATTCTTGCAATCTGTTATCTGCTGATTTGGTTCTCCAGTTTTAATATCACAGCATTAGATGCTTCCAAAAGATTAGGCTTGACTCGTAATGCTTATCTTTTTAAAACCATTGGGCTTCATGCAATTGCCGGTATAATTACTGTAATTTTATTTAGTGTACTTAACGGCTGGTGGGATTTCTTAAGATTGGTTGTTAGTATTTAGCAATAGTATAACCATTGAAAATAAATTCGTAAAAGCAAAAAAAGCCAACTCATTTTTTAATGAGCTAGCCTTAATATTCATGATTGAAAGTACTTGTTTATTGAAATTCAGGACCTGGTACAACTATTTCACAGCACACTTGACCGATGATAATAATCGGACAATCTCCTATACAAAATTGACTACCAAAAACTTGGTAATAAGCTAGCAAACTTCTAGAATTACCTTCTTCGTGAAACGAAGAATTTTCTAATAATTCAGATGTTATCACTAATGGTGAACATTGTGAAGACATAAACTCAGATTCTGAGTTACTTAAAATACTATCTGCTGCTTTATTGCTATCGTTAACATCAATTTTGCCAGAACCGGAAAACGAAGCAATACCCATTAGAATAAGTAATATTGAAAATTTCATAATTTTAAATTTGTAAGTTATTAATTATTACTTGACGATTATCACGATTTGACAACAAAGTGGCGCATCATCATAGCAATCATTGAAGCAAAAGCTAACTGGTAGCATGTAGTACATAAGCAATGGATTCCCATTTTCATAAATACTTTTTAATGTTTCAGAATCGATATTTTCACTACAAGGGTTAGTTGCTTTTTCTATTTTATTGATAGTTTCATAATTCTTTACTGAATTAGACTCGATTTCATTAATGGAAGAAAAAGATAATAGCAAAGATAAAAGCATTGTATAAATCATATTAATACCTTGTTCATTTTTAGTTGTTTTTATTGATTTTTCCTTTCATTAAATACAAAGGATCTTCATTGATACCTCTGAAATACAAAGTTGTAGAAGCTTTATCCACACCCAACAACTCTGGATTATTATTGATATCAAAAATTAGTTTTCTGTCGTCATCGAAATAAGCGAGATTATATTCTATTGTACGATCTTCAGGATTGTTTACATCTATTTCTGTGATTCTCGAATACTGGACTAAGAAACTTCCATCTTTTAGGAAGAATAATTTTTCAATTCTGGAAAAAGTAGTTGTATAAGAAAATAAGTCATGGCTAGATAAAGAATTTTTATTCTCTTCTATTTCAACAAAATTTTCTAAATCAATATTTAAGCTATCAATTAGCATTCCGTCTTTGGAAAAGGCATATAACTTTTTGAAAGGAACTGCGGCAACAAAAATCTTATTGTTATATGTTGCTCCTATTGCTAAGTGTACGCTCATTCTAAAAACTTGTGCATAGTCACTATGTTCAAATGGTAATTCGAAAAAACTACTTTCAATCTCTTTTGTTGATAAATTATATATATGGAAAAGTGCTTTTGTAGGCTTAGGTTTGATCTGATTTCCAATGACCAAAATTTTATTACTTCCTATTTCTAATATCCCTGAAAGAGGGACAATACCTGTTTGATAAACTGATATAAGCGAGTCTCCATTGTTAGAGAATCGACTTAATTTTCCAGAAAATTCCGAAACTAAGATTGTACCATCTTCGAGCACAAAACTCATTATTGGAAATTCAAAATCTCCTGGACCTCTCCCTCGTTGTCCAAACCGATTTATAACCTTTCCAGTATTATTATAGATCGTAACATTGTGTCCTTTAAGATTTGTATCTATTATTCTATTGTCTGAAGTAATATCATATGCCCAAGACAATTCAGGATTTAACAATACATTATTATTTTCCTCAAAAAATACTTTTCCCGTAATCTCAATATATTTTTCAAATTGTGCATCTACCATTACAGGAAAAGTTGAGATAAGTATTATTATTAATGTTTTCTTCATACAAGAATTAATTGATATTTAATCTTTAGTTAGAATAATTCTTTAAATCAATTTTTGAAATTATTTCACACCCCGATTCAACACTCCTTTTTCACACTCCGATTCAACACTCCGATTTGAATTCGGTAAGTGTTTTGCCGGTAGCCCGTTTTACAAATTTGGATAAAGACTGGTAACTTGGAAATCCTGCTTCGTCAGCAATAAAGAAAAAAATCTCGTCAGGGTGTTTTTGAAAAAGAGAAGTTATCAACTTCAACTTTTCCTGTTGAATGAGCTTGCTTGGCGATTCTTTATATCTGATTCTAATCTTACGAGAAAAGTAAGCCGTACTGGAGTATCCCATAAGTTCTGCCCACTCATCAACCGTAAAGGTCTTTACAATGTTATTTTTTAAGATTTTAAGTGCTTCTTCTATGTCTTTCATACAAAATTTTAAAAAAGTTAAATTTTAAGTTTTCTAACCAAACGTATTTTGTATGTCCTTCCTCTTGAATTTATTCCAAAAAAAATAATTATACAAATAGATGCAAATTAAATATTTATTAATCGCTTAAGATTTTAGATCGCTGATTTATTGATTGAAATGATGTACACTGATAACATCATCAGCGAACATCAAAAAAATCAGCGTAATCAGTGATCCTAATCAGCGTAATCAGCGATCCAAATCAGCTAATCTACGATCCAAATCAGCGGAATCAGTGATCCAAATCAGCGTAATCTGCGATCCCACAACCCCGAAAATAAAAACAGAAGCACTGTACTGAACAACAATCCCCAGATCACAATAATGGCTAAATTCTGCCAGAACTCATCGGTTCCGTAAATAACCATGGGCAGCAATCCCACAACTGTTGTAGTTGTCGTTATCAAAATTGGGCGCATTTTTTGGCGAAATACATAGTACCAGGCTCTTACTCCTCCAATGCCGTTTTTCCTCTCTATTTTTCGCTGATGAATGAGTAGAATTGCATTATTTACCACTACTCCAACACACAACAAAGCTCCGGCAATAGCTCCGCGATCAAAACTAAGGTCGTTGGTCAACGTTCCTAACATAATCCCGATAGCGCTAAAAGGAATTGTTAGAATCACAAAAAGCGGTCCCGTCCAACTTTCCAATAATGCAGAAACGATCATCCATACACTCAGGATACTCAGCAATGCTACCAACCATAAATTTTTTGTCTGCTCGTCATCGTTAAAACTAAAACCTCTAAATCCATATCGAATATTAGCCCCCACCGGAACCGGAACTTCTTCAAGCATCGATTTTGTAAAATCCTGTGCCATTCTGTAATTCCCTAAAAAATTGAATGTGATTACTCGCTCGTATGACTGATCTACTCTCCTGATTTCGGTCAAAGCCTTTTCTTTTTTTATAGTACCATACGTTTCTAAATCAAAACTGGAAGATCCACCTCTTCTCATCGTTTCCATCAAATCTTCTTCATACAATCTTGTGTTCTCTGTTCTGCCAATCAAATACATTTCCTGGCCTTCAAATTCTACTTTGCCTAAAGAATTCTCAGGATTTATATCCATTGCCAGAACACTTAAAACTTCTCTTCGATCTAAACCGCTTGCCAGCATTTTTTTATCATTCAACTCTAAATTATATTGATAGAAATCGTCTCTGCTGTAATAGGAACTGTTATTTATATCTACTTCTCTTACTCTGCGATTTTTCTCTAGTCTTCGTTGAATTTCGCGTGCCAAATCATGTAGTTCATTGTAGGCATATCCGGTAAGTGTAATTCTTTGTGACGATGAACCACCGCCAAAGCCGGTACTGGAACTTTGACCAAAACCTGAGACAGAAGTGGCTACATTTCCGGTCTGCGCTGCCATGTACATAGCTTCCCCTAGAAAATAATAAGGGGCAACTTCACTTAAATACTCATTTTTGACGGAGAAATTTATAAACGCTCCAAAATCTTCCGATAATTGTGCCTCGTAGTAGGAAAAAGCATCTTCATACGGCTTGGCTATTTCCTCATAATTCTTTACGATTTTATCTATTTCAGATAAAGGAGTTCCTTGTGGACTTCGTATATATACCCGAACTACCTCTTCCTCATTTCTTCGCCACGGACTTCCGAAATAGGTCTCTTTGGTAAATTTATAGGTTAATCCGCCAATTAATGGATCAATATCATCTCTGTTATCAAAATAAATTTGAGTGAATTCCGGCCAGGAGGTTTCTTCCCAATCTTCCGGTGTTTCAATAACAAATAATGGAATCCCGATAACTAAAATCAGGATCACCGAGAGTACCCATCTAAGTCTATTTCTGAAAATGATCAAGCGCAACACAATTCTTTTCAGAGATTGGCTTAAGGTTTTCTTTTTCTGAGTCACTTTTCTCGTCTTTGAATCAGGCGTTAGCCAAATCAATGCGTATGGAATCCAGGTAAAAGCAATAATCACAGAACTTATCAAAGTGATGGTTAGCGCTACTGCAAGTGGGAGTAGAAACAACCGAAGTTCTTCAAGCGCAAATAAAAGCGGGATAAAAATTCCAACTGTTGTAAACGTGCTCCCTAAAACCGGCACAAATGAATTGGGTAATTCTTTCCGAACATGTTCAATTCGTTCAGAACGTTCTTTGGGTAAATCCGGATTGATTTGCTCAAAAACTACCACAGCATTGTCGATCAACATTCCAAGTGCAATGGTTAGTCCGGCAAGAGTGATCACATTTAACGTGTAATCAAAAATGTAAAGCACCGTGATACTCAATAGTACTGAAAATAAAATACTCCCGACAATTACAATGGGTGCCCGAACTTTACGGATGAATAAAAGAACTACGATAAAAACGAGTAACGCACTAAAAATAGCTTGATTCGCCAATTGATCGAATTGTTCTCTGAGCTCTTCGGTAGAATCAACTTGTAATCGCAAAGTCATTCCATCCGGAAGTACAGATTTTATTTGTTCCATTTCAGCTAAAGAACGCTCCGCCAAACTCATTGCATCAGCGCCTGGTTCTTTATTCAATCGAATGGTAAGTGCCGTACTTCCATTAACTCTTCGAATACTTTTTGAGGGATAATCACTAACCGAAACTGAAGCTATATCACTCAATCTTAATTGCCGAATGGAACCAGGGATCGGTATTTTCAAATTTGAAATATCGGTTGTGTTCTCAAAATCCGGTGGAAGAATTAAACTAAATCTGGAATTGCCGGAATCAATAAACCCCGAGGTTCGCCAACTAAGCTTTTCTCTGATTTCATTTGAAATAGAAGTCGCTGATAAATTATATTTCTCGACAGCTAAACGATCAAATTGAATGATCAAAGCTGGGTCATCTACTCCTTCCAGATCAACACTCGAAATTCCTTCAATTCCCAGTAATTTAGTTTTAATGGATTGGCGTGTGTATTCAAGAAGAGCTTTTCCGGGTAAATCTCCACTCAACGTATATACGATGAACGTTTGTTGATCTTCCAATTCTTCAGGTACACTTCTGGAAATTTGTGCCGGACTCACATTTTGAGGCAACGCTTGCTCTACAGAAAATAACTGCTCCCGAAGCTCTAACGATCTGAATTCAACCGGTGCATTTTTATTGAAGGTTATGGTAACTCTGGATCTACCGGATTGCGTGATGGATCGAACTTCTTTTACATCTCGCAGATTATTAGCAGCACTTTCAACTTTTCTGGTTATTTCCTGCTCAACAATTTCAGGAGCAGTATTTCCCCAACTATAAAAAACGGTAATTCTGGGAAGATTGAGTTCGGGGGCATTTTCAACAGGAATATTCACCCACGTAGAAAGTCCGACAATAGAAACGATCAAATAGAAAAACGAGATCAGATATTTTCGCCGAAGCAGTTCTTTCATTGGGGATTAATTTGCCATCAATGGAATAACTTTCTGCTGATGACTGATGCTGAAATGTTTATCAACAGCTAGCGTATCGCCCGGATTTATTTCTTCGTGATCTATAAGAACCCATTCCGTATTCATTTCCTGTGGAGTTACATAAATCCACTCTACTTCGTTGTTATTGAGCTTAAATACTAACGTTCTGCCGTCTCTTGCCAACAAACTCTCACGAGGTATCCTAACTTTAGAAGTTGAACTTCTCACAAAGATTCTGCCTTCTACCGTCATACCTGTTTTTAATGCACCATTTGGATTTTTAACCTCTACAATGGCTTGTCCTGTTTTTGATTCCCGATCTATTTCAGGTGAAATTGCTACAATTTTACCTGTATATTTTTCATTAGCCGGACCTGATAAATCCACTTCCATTCCCTCTTGCAATTCCACGATTTCTTTTTCAAGCACATCAAAACGAATTTTAACAGTATTGGTATTCACAAAACTTCCTAACTCTCTCCCGGCTCCAACATAAGCTCCATCTGATACAACCTCTTTGGTAGAAATATATCCCGAAAACGGTGCTTTGATTGTGGTATAACTCAAATCAAGCTTTGCTCTTTGGTAATTGAGTTCAGCTTCAGCTAATCCGGTATTAATTTTCATCAACGAGTTTTGAGTGGTATCTGAATTGATTTCTCCTCTGAGTCTCAATTCTGTTTCATATTCATTTTTGGCTTTTAAGTATTTATTGTAGGCATCATTTTTACGGTATTCCCATTCTTCCTTATCGAATTGAAGGATGATGTCTCCCTTTTTGAGAGACTTACCGTCTATAATATTATGTGTTTCTACAAACCCACCGATTCGTGGAGTGATTAATATTTTTTTATCCGGTTCAACAACACCTCTGCTCTCGATATAGTATCGAAGAGGTTCATCATCTATCACGGTAAAAACTACTTCCGGTAGAATTTCAATGCTGTCCAGATCAGGTTTTTCTACTTCTTCTTTTTTCCCTTTGCAGGAGATTAACATCCCTCCCAAAATCATAAATAAAACTAAAACTCTAACTATTTTTTCCATTTCATTTCCTGTATTGCTGAATTCTTGTCACATTGCTACGGACTAAAGTCCTTGCTTGCTAACTTTATAAATATCAACTCTTAATTAACATTCTTTATTCATCTATTCCTGATTTCCATATTCACCTATTCCTAATCTATCTAATTCTTAATCTTCACTTCATCATAAAAACTGCGGAATAAATTCCTCGCTTGTTAACTTTAATAAATTCCAACTCACAATTAACATTCTTAATTGAATAATTCTTAATTCATCTATTCCTAATTCAACTATTCTTAATTGAATCATTCTTAATTGACTAATTTCCTCCCCTCAATCCATTTAAAAACCATAGGAATCAGATATAAAGTCAACAAAGTACTTGTCACCATTCCGCCCATTAGAGCGATAGCCAGCGACTGCCTTAACACATAGCCATCTCCAAATGGAATCAACATCGGTATTAATCCTAAAATAGTAGTTAAACTGGTCATTACTACCGGGCGAAATCTATTTTTTCCGGCTTCACGAACCGCCTCTTCTAAATTTCCTGTCTCTTCATAATAGCGACGCATAAAATCTACTTTTAAAATAGAATCGTTTACTGCTATTCCTGTCAAAATTAAAATCCCCATAAATGAAAGTGCATTCAAGCTCACTCCACCAAGATAAAGAGCAAATACAGAACCAATCCATGCAAAAGGAATTGCCAAAATTATAATGAACGGATATTTCAAATTTTCGTATTGAATGGCAAGTATCAAATAAATCAGAAGAACACTTATGGACAACAGCAAGCCAAGTTCCTTCAATAAACTGATAAGCTGAAGTGCAGTTCCTCCAATCTTGATTTCATGACCTGTTTGTTGCATAAAATCATTGACTTCACTTTTGATCTCGTCTCCCTTCCACCACCAATCCACAAAAGTAAAATTGGAATTGTAAGTTAATATCGCCGATTGCTCCAGCCGTTCAATTTGCTCTGCTTCATCTATAACATTGATGTAAGCGATCTCGGAAAGCGGAATCACTTTATTTTTTATATCCAGATTAATTTCTTCGGGATCAGTGATATTTTCGCCTTCTCCCAACAGACGAATAGCAATTTGCTCGTCTTGTCGATTCCAGTCGGTCACATACATTCCTCTTGTTAAAGATTCCAGGTAGGCAATTACATCCCGCTCTGCGATCTCATAAAACAAAAGCCTGTCGTTTCTCAACTGAAGTTGATAAGCCTCCACCGTCTGTGGAAATTTTTCTGATAATGTCACATCATCGAAACTACGATTCAAATATTCATTTAAAGCCGTTCCAATTCTTTTACTAAAACTTCGGTCAATCCCTACGATGCTGAACTGTACAGGAGCCTCCACTGAAGAACTGCTGCCTCCGATTCTTGAATCACCCTGTTGGGTAAATTTCCAGCTTTTATATACATTCTGAAACCCTGCAAAAAGCCGCTCTACTTCGTACGATTGTTCCCAGCCTTGCACAGGGACTGTGATCTTGAATTTATTGAGCCCTTCATCCTGAATAGAGCTTAAATTGGTGTTATCCGTGTATCCGCCAATGGACAAAATATTGCCGATTTCAGTTTCTCGTTTTAAAAAAGAAGTAAGTGTTTTTGAAGCTTCTTTGGCTGAACGAATCGAGGTATTGCCGGGCATGGTAACCAAATATTCTACTCGCTCAGGCTCACCTACAGGCAATGCATTCTTTGGGACAATCATAAATACATAAATCGAAATTGCCGCCACACTAAAAGTGATAATTAATGGAATAAGTGGCTTTCGGATAAATCCCAGTAAACTTGATTCATACTTTTCTATGATACGATCTAATCCATCCGATATCTTCGACAAAAATCCACCAGTTCCGTGCCCACTGAACTGAACCACAAAAACCGGTAAAATCACCAAAGCTACCAATAAAGATGAAAGCAAACTTATAGAAAGTGTAGCTGCAAGATCCCGGAAAAAAGCACCCTCAAATCCACCCAGAAAAATAAGCGGTAAAAATACAGAAATAGTGGTAAAGGTAGATGCCGTTACGGCTAAAGCAATCTCTTTGGTTCCTTTGGTTGCGGCTTCGTACTTGTCTAATCCTTGTTTTTTGTATCGATTGATATTCTCCAATACCACAATGGAGTTATCCAGCAATAATCCGATTCCCAAAGTAAGTCCACTCAGCGAAATGATGTTAAGTTGAATATCAAACAGATACATGATCACAAAAGTGAGGAAAATACTTACCGGAATAGAAACACCGATCGTAAATGGACTTCGTATATCATCCAGAAAAAGGAACAGTACGATAAACGCCAGGAATCCACCGATAATGAGTGTTTGCAATAAGTTCGAGATGGAATTTTCGATGTAGGTGGCATCTTCTCGAATAATCTGAATATCAAATTCGGGATTTTGAGCTATAATCTCGGCAACTGAGTTCTGAAGAGTTTCAAAAACGGTAACCGTGTTTGCGCCATATTCTTTTTTTACCAACACATTCAATACTTCCTCATTATCCAGCAGTGCAAAAGAAGATGGATCGGCTTCTCTGATCTCAATATCAGCGATTTCAGATACGGTAAGAACACGTCCATTCGCCAGTGAAATAACAGGAATAGATTCAATGTCTTCAATGGTTTCAATTCTGCTTTGTATTTTGATCGCATATCGGTACCAGCCGTCCCGTAATTCTCCGGTGGATGAAAATACATTGGCATTGCTTATGGTTTGCTGAACTTGTGTAAGCGTGAGTCCAAAGCGGTCCAGTAATTTAGGATCGTAATTGATCTGAACTTCCGGTTCTACTTCCCCTACCAATAAAGCCTGTGCAATTCCATCTTGTTGCTCCAATCGACGGGTAAACACTTGCTCTGCCCAGCGTTTTGTAGCTAAGCGATTTCCGAAATCCTGATTGGATGCATCTTTTAAGGTGACCGCAATAGTGGCTATGGGTTCATCTGAAGCAGACGAATAAACAAGTTGAGGTCGTTCAGCATTTTGTGGTAATAACGGTCTCGCCTGATCTAGTTTTTCCCGTACATTCAGAAAAGCCAGATCCATATCGGTTCCCCAATTGAAAGTGAGGAAAATGAGACTTTGTCCCTGGCGGGAAAGACTTCGGGTTTCCTGCACTCCCCGAACCGAGCCTAAGGTTCCTTCCAATCGCTCGTTGATACGATATTCCACATCCGCAGCCGGAGCTCCTTTGTATTCGGTACTGATTAACAGCGTAGGCGGATTCACATTAGGAAGCAGCTCAATAGAAAGTCGAGACAGTGTAATCCCACCAAAAATGAGTACTGCTAATACCAGAATTACAGAAGCTATAGGCTTTCGAAGGAGCAAATGGGATGATTAATTAATAAGCGCTTAGAAGTATAGTATAAATTATTTGTTTTTGAAAGGGCAGAAAATGATTTTGTTTAATGAATATAAACTAAAACACTGAATTAGTTTGGAAACACTAATATTCAGAAAACCCAAACCACTTTTCCTTTAATATTTTCTTTAGGAATAAATCCCCAAAACCTTGAATCCATGCTTTCATAATAATTATCGCCAACCATGAAGTAATGATCTTTAGGGACTATGATGGCATTTCCATTTTCAATAAGGTATTTGTTCTTTTGTTTTGATTTGCCTAATTCACGAATCAGATACTCCGAATATTTTTTCGCATTAAAATAATTAGTAGAATCTGGGTGATCTGATTCTTCAACCATCATTTCGAAAATAGAGTCGTGTGGGATCTCTCTGTTTCCCATTCTGATATGATTTCGAAAAATATGAAGTGTGTCTCCCGAAACTGCAACTATTCGCTTTACAAAAGTTGTTTTATCTCCCAACTTTTCAAACGCTACAATATCTCCATTACTAAAATTTGACCAAACAAATTTATCGATTGAAATTACCACATCATTCGGATGAATAACTTCCATCATAGATTGAGTCATTATTTTATAGGGTTTTATCATAAACGATAAAGCGAAAAAAGAAATCAATATTATGACAAATAGAAAAGTCTTGGTCATTCTCAATTCATTTCTATTGAGTAAAATTTGAAAATTGTCTTTTTAAGTTCTTGATCACACCCTCTAACGAGTAGAATGTTATTTGAAAGTGACATGAACTGAGAATAAAGATCAATTTTTGAAGAAAAATTATACTTAAGAGTCGTTTTATTGTAAAAGTCTAAAACGTTACCAAAAGCATCTTTCCGTCCTGAATAAAGAACAACTATAAAATCTTCGAAAAGCCCTATTCCCCTTGATTGGTAAATAAAGTCTTTGTCTCTTTTTTCAATAATATAGTCTCCTTCAGTTTTTTTTGATGTTTTATTTTCACCAACCGTAGGTTCAATAAATAATTTAGATTCAAATTTTTTATCAATTCTATTAATCTTTTTAAGAATTGGTCTGCCCTGTGAAGAATAATATATATGCTCTGAGTCTGCATCAATATATCCTGAATCTAAAAATGTATTTTTGTTTTCTTGAGGATCTTTAAATGAGCTTAATTCATTTCCATTATAATCGAAAACCAAATAGTCCCCTTTTTTTGAACCCAAAGAATTGTAGATAATAATGTCAGTATTAGTACAAGCAAGCCTGAATGGATTAAATTTTTTAGGTTTAAAACTTGATTCAAAAATGTTTTTATCTAAATCCCAAATACTTACTCGTGATAAATCTGAATCTATTACTACAAGTTTTTTTCCTTTACTTGTATTCCCAATACAAATATCTGTTGGATTTCGAAATTCTCCAGGACCAGAACCATTCCCATTGCCCAATTTGGTGTATTGATTAGACCTGTAACTTTTTAAAGATATCTGATACAAATTCTTTTGAGAATAGTCGTAAATAAAATGTTCTTCTAAATCAGAATCGTATGTAAATACATCTGGTCTATATAAATCGAATTCTTCAGGATCGTAGAATCCTTTCTCTATAAATACGTTTTTATAAATACGATTAATATCCTCAGATTGGCTAGTTTGAGCCTTACAAATATTGTTGATAACTAAACACAGAAAAAATGCTAAAAAGAATTTCATAATTTTAGTTTTTTAAATTTACCCCATTCTAATGCATAAAATGGGGTATTATTTTTATTCTTGTTGTAAGGTTTGTGGAACCGTAGTAGTACATGTTCTCGTCCAAACTCCCCATAATATGCTTACAGTCATACAATGGTCACTACCACCCACGCAACCATTATCATTACATGGTCCTGCATACGCTTCTTCTATTCCAATAATCATTGGGATATTTTCCACGTTACCGGTTTCAGAATTAAACTGAAACCCACTTACAAGAGCAACTACCGTGGCAATTGCTACAATTTTAAATTTTTTTCGGTTATTCAAGTTTTAAATTATAATCATACACCTTTAAATTGAATCCTGATTTTCCTGCATACTCAAACAAATAAATTTTGCTTTCACTAATAGCTAATTCCTTAGCTGGTACAGGTAGTTTAAATGTATATAAATACTCACCATTCTCAGAGTCATAAACATCTACGGCATAAACGTAACGATCTTTAGTTCTGGAGTGACCAACATAAAATTTATCCCCGATTAAAAAACTTTCTCCATTCACCCTAGGGGCAGCTGGATTATATCTTGTGAAATCTTCTTTTACTTTGATAAATAAAGGTTCTTCGACTTTAAAACCAGCAGCATTTCTGTGAAAAAGCAATTGATTATTTGAACTGTATTTTCTTATTGTTCCCGAAAAATCTCCCGAATAGTATAACTCGCCATCCACAGAACACTGAATTTGTCCAGTTACTACATATGGATATCTTTCATCGTCTTTTGATAGTTTTTGAAAAGTATCAATATTCACTAAACTATTGTTAACGATGTCATATTGATGTAAAATCCCTTCTTTATTTTTGACACCAGGTCCATATTGAGAAGAAAGAATGTAAATCTTTTCCCAACTTCCGTCATCGCTTTCACATAACTCTACCTTATCAGGTTTCACCCATTTATTGCTAATTTTAAAACTGGATTCAACCTTTCTAACTTTTGAGTCCCAAATATCAATCTTTCTTTGTTCGCTATCTGGTATCCATATTTTATTGGAATTTGATAGATGAATATCAAAAGGAGTTTCGTATTCACCAGGACCTCTACCCTTCTTACCACCTACCTTCACTGGATTTTCTAAATCATCACTTGGGAAAAAGTACACCGATCTTTGCTCCCAATCTAAGATTGCCAAATTCCCTAAATCATTTACAGAAAGAAAATAGGGGGTGAAAATTCCTACAGAATCTAAATTGACTGATTTTATTAAATTAAATTTACCCTCGTTCCATTGAACCTGATCTTTATCACCTTTTTCCGAAATTAAAACAGAAGAATCTGAGAGTTGAGAGAAAATAACCTTAGGAAAAAAAAGTAAAAGAAATAATGTAAATAGTTTCATAATGATGTAATTAAAAATGTGTCCTTTTTTATTCAAGGACACATTTGTTTTTTAATGTTATTGAAATGCAGGGCCTTCAATGTCATTGCTACCAGTACAATCTTTTGTAGCTCTCCATTTAAAAACTTTAATCACTGTTACTGTACCGCAGTAACCCGGTTTTCCATCGCAACCAGCATCTCCACAAGGGCCGGCATATGCTTCTTCAATACCAATTGTGGATTCAAAAGTTGTCATCTTACCTTCAGCATTATTAAACTGAACGCCACTTACAAGAGCAACAACCGCGGCAATTGCTACAATTTTATTGATGTAGTTTTTAATCTTCATCGCTTTCTCCTATTTATTGTTGTTAGTTATTGACCCGATTGGGATCAAATTTTTGAACTGGGATGTGTCAATGGTAATCCAAATTGACATTCCCAAAAGAAGTGAATTTCTAATCAGCATGGCAGCATCAAACCTTCCAAATGAAAATTTCCCAAAACACCCACAAGCAAACTGCCAATTATTTAGATATCCGAGTAATGCAATAAGCACAAATAAAGTGCAACTAAAGATTACTACTGGTTTAGTTATTCTAGGCAAAAAACCAAATACTAAACTTAAACCAATTAAAATTTCTACTGCAGCCAAAGTATAGACTGTGATTAAGGTCGTAGAATAGCTGAAATGAAAAAAGAAAATAAGTATATCCCCGGTATTATCAGGGCTGAATATTTTTAATGTACCTGCGGCAACAAAGATGAACGAAAGTATCCAGGTGAAATATTTTTTTAACGAATTATCCATGATTTTTAAACTTGATTTATGGCTCCATCAAATATTCAAAATCGGAGAATGAGTATCAAAAAATTTGGTTAGTCTTTTTGTGTAGCCAAAAAGATTATCCAGAATTACTATCCTTTTTTATTATCCCTTTTTTCCAAATTGTACGTTTTGTCACTGTTCCGTTAACAATTTCTGCTTTAAACTGAGTAGGATTTTTACCCATATGGTTACGCAAATATTTGTTCAAAGCAATCTCATCGGGCAGTCCCATGTCTTTAGCACAAGAATAATTCTTTTGATTAGGATTTTTCTGAATACAATCGATGAATTTTTCAACCCTGACTTTTATCATCGCTTCTTTGCAGGTATATCCAAAATTTCGTCTGAAAAGACGGGTAAAATATTTCGCATCTTTATATCCCATTTCTTCAGACAATTCCTGGACAGTACGTATTTTATGTATCTTAAACTTAAGAACTCGTAAAGCATTTTCTAAATTTTTCATACAAAACTAATTTTTAGTTAATCTTTCAATTATTACTAATCAGCCAACGTTTTGTATGTCCTTCCTTTTGTATTTACTGTAAATAAATATAATTATAGATAAGATGCAAGTTTTTCTTATAATTATTGTAACATCATAATTTATTTGTGTTGATAGCGGCTTCTGGCTCTATTTAAGTGATTTTTGATCAGCGAAAAGATTAGGAAATTGGTTGGACGATTTTAAACCTCGTTCCGTAGCTCTCAGCTCGTGTGAAAAGTGCCTGAGCAAAAAAGGTGGTTAATTTTTTAAGAAAAAATCCTCCAAGGATTCTG
>TARA_R110002072_G_scaffold260234_1_pt1 | contig 27200 bp, 15 predicted proteins | sample TARA_R110002072 | Tara Oceans TARA_R110002072 (sample SAMEA4397118) | marine metagenome | biome: Polar Biome; feature: [SRF] surface water layer (ENVO:00010504); material: water (ENVO:00002006), including particulate matter (ENVO:01000060) such as... | depth 5 m | reverse complement strand
AAAGAGATCCAGATTCCCACAAAGTGATGCCTTTGGCACAGGCATTCGCCGTGGAATGACCTAAATTATACTCTAAAGTTGTTTTCAGAATCTGCCAAAGGCATCACTTTGTGGAAACTGAGGTTCAAGGGGATTCCTTGAATTTTTCAGTTCCATCTGACGGATCTCCCTGCCTGATGGAGCTAATTTAGCTCGGAATACATGGTAAACAACTTATATGAGCCTACTTCATCCTTTACTCTAAATAAGTCCAAAATTTACTCCCTCGGTCAGACGGGCAATTCGTCAGACCGGGAATTGCTGAAAAGCACACAACCTTTTCTGAAAAGCAATCATCTTCTCCTACTTCAAAAGCACCATTTTTTTGATTTGTACTTGGTTATTGAATCCTAATCTATAGATATACATCCCGCTTGCTAATGAGGAAGCATCAAAGCGTACAGAATAATCTCCGGCTTGTTGAGAAGTGTTTACTAAAGTAGATACTTTTTGGCCAAGTATTGAATAGACTTCTAAAATCACATTTCCTGAATTCGGTAAGCTGTAGGATATTTGAGTTTCCGGGTTAAAAGGGTTGGGATAGTTTTGAGCTAAAGTAAATTGAACAGGAGTATCGCTTTCATCTTCATTTGAAACAGGGGTGCCTGAGCTTTCCGTTTTCATAGACTTTGCCGGAACTTCCATCGAAAAACCATCACTAAAAGTAACTTCGAGTATTTGAAATGATGGATTATAGGCTACGTAAGTCAAATCATCAGCATCATCCCGAAACACGGAATAAGAAGGAATATCAGCAGTAATATCAAAATCCGGTGTTCCCATTTCTTTAAGATTATACAACCAATGCATGGTATGAGCTCTAGATTCCCCATCAAAAGGAGCGTAATTAGGATCAGCTAAATAGTAAGATAAGGCAAGATCCGGATCGGCTAACGCTAAGTATTCCCAGAATACATCTTTCCAAATGACAGGTTGGCTACCACGTTCTGCAACAACTTCATTGAAGTTCTTGATCACATATTCAGGATTGCTTCCCAAGTATAAGGAGCCGCTCGTTATTGGAAGAAGGTTAATTCCATGAATGAACTCGGGTTCGCTTCCGAACCAGGTGCCATGTGCACCTTTATTTCCCCATACAATTCCAAGTGCTGAATAGGGATAATTTTCAGGAAATACTTCCTCATCAATATCAAACCAGTATTGCTCAATAGCGGTTCTTTCCGTAGTGTGGAGAAAAACGCCCAAATCCCGAATATCTTTTTGATTGGTTGCTTGCCCCCAAAGAAAAGCAGCGGCTGCAAAATTCATTGACTCAGAGCTTGATTCCTGATTATTTCCATCTCCAAAAGCGGCGTGGCCTGAAGCCCATGAATGACCTGCGTAGGAATCGTGAGATCGTAGAAATGGAAACATATCATCATTTCTATCCCAATTATTGGCGTCTTTAATGAGTAGATTTACCATCCCGCCCCAATTCTCCTGAGAAGCCCAGGAACTGTCATATTGAGCAATGGTAGAGGCGCTCATCACCGCATAACTTGCATGGAAATGGTGATCATTAATCTGATTGTCAGCTCCGAAACCTGAAGGGTATCCGGTGAGCACGTCCCATTCACTGTTATAAGAATATTCTTGCTCTCCACCGGCAGTAAACCAATCTTCTAAACGAAATTTTAATTGGCTGATGAAATAATCTCGTTCAGTTGTTGCTCCAAGTTGATCGGCAATGTGAACGAGATGAGAAAATCGTCCCATAGCTTTTCCGTTTTCATAAGATGGTCCGGCAGGTAATGGCTCGCCGGCAACTTCCTGAACCAATTCTAAAAGTATCGATTTGTTGTAATCTCCTTTGTCCGGTAAAGCTGGTAAGATTCCCGAAAACTGTAAACTTGTAGAAAATGAATTTCCCTCTTTGAGCTTCATAATTCCACGAGGAGAATTATAGGTGAGATTTGTCAATGCATCACTCGAATATAGCCATTGATGTCTATAAAGTGCTGTTAAAGTTTCATTATCGTTAGTTTCTGCGCTATCTTTAAGAGTAGTTTCGTACGTATAGGTACTAATTAATTCGGAGGTACTTTCATTGTAATTCCATTCCATAGTGCTGCTTGTAACATGAGCATAAGCATGTTTTCTAAAAAGCTCCAGCGTAGTGGGATTAGCATCAGGAAGCACGGCAACAGTAAGATAGTTTTTACCATTTAAAGAAGATTGAAAAGTAGAAGTACCTGACCAGCTTGAACCTGTTGGAGCAAATATTCCGTAATGTTTACCATCTATCGTAACTCCAAGAACTTCTGCTTGATTGAACCACACATTGGCAGTTTGTTGGGAAGTAATGACGGCATCGCCGCCTTCAATTTTAAAGAATACATATGGAAGACCGTGCCCAAAAGTAGCTTCCATTAATTGATCGCCATCTTCCCACCGTGCGGTTACGGTCCAATCGCCATAACTTTTAGTTTTTGTTTCAGAAGCAGAAAGCCCATTTACTCCAACTGTTAGTTGTTGTGAAAAAGGATACAAGTGATCGCTTCCTGCTATAATATGGTTGGGAGTATATCCAACCTGAAGCCCATTATTTACGGCCTTAACATTTAAAGGATGCGCAAAAATAGGAGCGGAATGCGGATCATTAAAGAAAGGAAAGATCAGACTGCTCCAAAAATCATTGGTTTGAACAGGTTGAGAAAAGGCGGTGGTTATTTTTGGGATAGCATCCTGACCATTTGCGAACTTCGGTCCTATCGCTCCTGAAGGAAGAGTGGTACTATAACTTCCGGCTCCAACACTAACTGGTTGAGCATAAGAAATTGAGCCGCCTGAAAAACTGAAAAGTAAGAGTATTATAAAGGAGCAGAGTATATGTTGCTTATGGAAAAAATTCTTAGTGTAGATAATAGATGGGTTCATAAAATCAGGCTCTAAATATTAAAATCTCGTTTTGGGTTCTATTGAAATTAAAATTCAATAGTGCAAAAATGCAGTCCAACATACCATGCTTTTCAAATAGCAAATTGGGATAAAATTCTATAGTGCTTTCCAGATTGTTTATACAAAATAACCCAATTATTGATCTCTTAACCTTTATAAAGTATATACAGGCGATAAATAAAAGACCTAATTAGTAAGTAAAAATGTAATCGCTTACATGCCTTTCTCTTTAATGAAAACGCTTTTTTAGAGATGGAAAAGCGCTTTTTTAAGCTGTGTATATATATTGTAACTATTGTATTTCCTTGCTTAGAAATATACAATAAGCTCGAATCAGCAATTACAGCCTAACACATTCCATTAGGCTACTGTAAAACACAAAGAAAAATCTAATCATAATGGATATGAAAAAAGTCACCTTGTTTTTAATAGTTTTTTTTGGTGCAACTACATCGGCAATATTTTCTCAAGCAGATAAAGTTGTTGTACAAAACTCAAACGAAGGCTGGAAGTTGCTGATAGATGGACAGCCAAAAATCATAAACGGTGTAAACTGGGACTATTTCCCAATCGGCACCAACTTCTCTTATAGTTTATGGAATCAATCCCCCGAATTTATTAAGCAAGCCTTAGATGACGAGATGTCATTATTGGAAAATATGGGCGTTAACTCAATTCGTGTTTATACAGGTATACCTAAAGAATGGATTACTTATATCTATGAAAATTATGGCATCTATACCATGCTTAATCATTCTTTTGGACGATACGGGCTTACCATAGGCGGAGCCTGGATGGCTAATACAGATTATTCTGATCCAAGAGTGAAAACGCTTTTACTGAAAGAAGTAAAGCAGCTTGTGCAGGATTATAAAGATACTCCCGGCCTTCTTCTTTTCTTGCTGGGAAATGAAAATAACTACGGCCTTTTCTGGGATGGTGCAGAGACAGAAGATATTCCAATAGAAGATCGAAAATCTACTGCCAGAGCACGTGATATGTATAAGCTTTTTAATGAAGCAGCTGTTGAAATGAAGAGGATTGACACTGGACATCCTATTGCAATAAGTAACGGTGATCTTTTGTTCATGGATATTATTGTGGAGGAACTTCCTGATATAGATATTTTTGGAACAAACACCTACCGGGGGATGACTTTCACTGATTTATACGATCGTGTAAAGAATGAATATGGAAAGCCGGTTTTATTAACTGAGTTTGGTTCTGATGCCTTTAATGCCAGAACCGTTCAGGAAGATCAACTTGCGCAAGCAAATTACCTGCTATCAAATTGGAAACAGATTTACGAAAATGCTGCCGGGCTTGCCGGAGCAGACAACTCACTTGGTGGATATACTTTCCAATTTAGCGATGGATGGTGGAAATACGGGCAAACAGTGAATCTGGATGTTCACGATGTAAATGCTTCTTGGGATAATGGAGGTTACCAATTCGATTTTAAAGAAGGTGAAAATAATATGAACGAAGAGTGGTTCGGAATTACTGCGAAAGGACCAACAAATTTCCAGGGATTTTACGAACTATATCCAAGAACAGCTTATTATGTACTGAAAGAAGTACACGAATTCGATCCTTATGCAGATGATGTTTCCCAAGGTGACTTGAACGAATACTTTGGAGATATTTCTCTTGGAGATGCCCGATTGAAAGCAAGAGCAGATAAAGCGGCACTAGCAGGAACCCAAGGCGATGCTATCAAGCTAAGTAGATTTACGGCAGATTTCAGAACATATAATACCGGAGGAAGCTTAATCACAACTCCGCAAGATGCAGATCCTACGAAACAGGTATTTCCAAACGAACAAGGATTTGATCACATGCAATCTATCTATTTTGGTATTGAGGCGAATCCTGCTCCAAATGTAAGAGCTAATGTAGATTTTAATGTGTTGGGGAATGTTCCGCTAAATCCAATCGACGAAATATTTTATGAAAACCGTGGAAGGCCTGTTCGGTTAGAAACTCCAAACGGAACAATAACAGATCAATCTATAAACAGAGTTGCAATCTATAGTTCCAGTTTTAATTGGGATCATGACTTATTCAATCTAACAGGATTTTATAGAATCGGTCGTTATCACTGGGCTTATGAGGGTGATTTTTTTGGATTATATCCTGAAGCAAATTACGGGCCTAATATTGATATATACAATGCAACAGCTCCTGCAGGTTTCGAAGTGGAAGGCAAAAAACAGCTTGATGGCTTCAAGCTCGCTTTTGGTCCAGAACTTTGGTGGGGAGCTAACCCGGCTTTATTGCTTAAGTATTCTAAAACTGTTGGGGAAACGGATTTAACCGGAATTTTCCATGAAGATATTCAGCAGCAAGGTACTAACGTAGCAAGTTCATTTGCAATTCCACAACCTAAAACAAGGCGTCTTTCATTATACGCTGATAGAGATTTTGGAAAACTTGGCGTAGAAATTGGTGGATTGTGGGCAGGACAACCACTTAATGGGCGTGAATTTCAATTGGTAAGAGAAGAAGGCGATAGTACCCGAGTTTATCAGGATGAAATAAAACCAATGGATAATTTTGGTGGAAAGCTAAAGCTTACTTATACCGGCGGTACTTTTAATTGGTATGCTCAATCTGCAGTTATGGGGTTGGTTGCTAATGGCAGTGCAGATCCTACCATTACTTACACAGGTTGGAGATTAAAAGATAGTGGCAGTGGTAATCAGTATAATTTTCTTACCGGGTTCACTTATGCTTTAGGCAACATTCAAGTAGCACCAAACTTTTTATGGCAAAAACCAATTGAAGGTCCAATTCCAAGCGGATTGGATGCACCTGCAAGACCAAGAAATATTTTAGAAGACCCTTTTATAGTTCGATCAAACAGAGAGCAAATTGCCGGAGAGATTCTGTTTACTTACGATCCAACTCCAGGTTCTTTCTTTTATGAATGGAATAACGACAGAATGGAAGATTCTAAATTTGCAGCCAGTCTTGGATTTGTATATCGCCGCTTACCAACCACTCAAGATGCTGCCATTGGTATTTTACCGGACGGAAGAACTCTATTTCCATTCCCGGGAGCTCCACCAGCAAAAGATCTTTTTGAAGTGAATGCAAGAGTGGTTTCTAAACTAAGTAGAGAACTGGGAATAATTGCCTTGATATACGGAGGTAATGCGCAACCCAATGGTAGTGATGAAAGAACCATTAATAGATATGGAATGGATGTACGAATGATCTACAATAGGTTAAAACTCAACACCTTCGTGAAAGTGAACGATTGGGGACCCTTTGATTATTATCGTGATTTTAACCTGACTTTCCCGTTACAGTTTATGGCAGACTTCTCAACCACACTCGGCAAGCCCGACTGGTTCGATATCCCACGCACTCGTTTAGGAATACGAGGAACATGGAGAGCTCTTGATCAATACTCACCGCGCTATGCTCCAACTTATACTACTAACGTTGCCGGTGAAAGAGTTCCTGATCCTACTGCTCCCGGTTTTGATAATGGAACAGAGTGGGAAATCAGTACTTACATACAAATTGACATAAGAAATTAAATTAGAGGCTAAAAAAATGAGCACAATTTTTTCAAAAACAATGAATCGAATCTTCTTCTCAGGTTTACTACTTATTCTACTTGCTCCGGGCTGTGAAAGAGCAGTTAGTGATTTAGAAGAACCGGACTTTTCAAATAACCCGAATGTTTTTATTGACGGATTTAGTGGTGGACTGAACTATGCGGCTTTTGCAGGTTCTGTTCCGGCGGCTTTTCAGGTGGATAACGAAGTTACTTTCGATAACACTGATTTGGGGATGAGATTTGAAGTACCTGATGTAAACGACCCGAGAGGCGCTTATGCAGGTGGAACCTATTTTACTTCAAGCCCAAGAGATTTATCAGAGTATAACGCTTTAACGTTTTATGCAAAATCAACTGAGTCAGTTCCAATGGATATTGTTGGTTTTGGAAATGATTTAGGGGCAAATAAGTTTATAGCATCTGTTACTGACTTTAGAGTTAATTCTAATTGGAAAAAGTACATCATTCCAATTCCTGATCCGACTCGCTTGACTGAAGAAAAAGGAATGTTTTTCTACTCTTTCGGTCCAATTGAAGGAAAAGGCTATACCGTTTGGATTGATGAAGTAAAATTTGAAAGTCTCGGAACTTTAGGACAGCCTTTCTTTGAAATATTCAATGGAGAAAATGATACAACAAGTTCTTTTACCGGCGTAAATACCAATGTTACAGGGTTAGGATCAACATATAATTTAGCTGATGGTACGGATAGAAGCGTAAATGCAACAGCCTCGTATTTTGAATTTTCATCATCGGATGAATCAGTAGCCACTGTTGACGAATTAGGAAATATTACAGTTGGTGTTCAAGGCTCAGCCGTTATAACCGCTTCGGTAGGAGTAGTAGCTGCAGTTGGTTCATTAACAATTGAATCTCAAGGAGCTTTTACTCGGGCACCAGTACCAACTCAAGATCCTGCAGATGTAATTTCAATTTTTAGTAATGCTTACGATAACGAGCCTGTAGATTTCTACAATGGTTTTTACGCTCCATACCAAACTACTACTTCAAATGATTTCGAAGTAAATGGTGATAACGTACTGAACTACGAAAACTTCAATTTTGTAGGTATAGAGTTTAACCAAAATGTGCCAACTATCGATGGTTCTGAAATGAATAACTTCAAAGTCGACATTTACTTGCCAAATGCTGTTCCCCTTAATTCTGCGTTTACGGCAAATCTTAGAGATTTTGGAGCAGATGATAACTTTGGAGGTGGTGATGATACTACTGTTTCATTTACAGTTAATGCAGGAAGTAATCCCGCTTTAGTTTCAGGTCAGTGGATCAGTATAGATATAGATATTTCTGCAATGGCAAGTAAATCTAATCTTGGGCAAATTGTTTTCGATTCTGATGCAGGTCCTGGATTACAAGGCGCATCTATCTATGTTGATAATATTTACTTACACAAATAAATAAATCCCGGTTTCAATTTTATGAAAACTCAAAACCCATTTTTTAGAATACCAGTTTATCTAACCTTACTAGTTCTGTCAGTTTCAGTAGTCAGTTGTTCTTCCTCAGAAGACAATAGTCCAGACTGGCAATTAGTTTGGAGCGATGAGTTTGAAGGTGTTGAAGGCGCTACTTTGGACCAATCTAAATGGAATTTTGAAATTGGTAGAGGTAACAATGGTTGGGGGAATAATGAGCTGCAATACTACACTGATCGTACTGAAAATGCATCATTAGATGGTGAAGGCAATCTGGTTATTACTGCAAAAAAGGAAAATTATGAAGGTGCAAACTACACCTCAGCCAGAATTACCACTCAAGGTAAACTGGAATTGACCTACGGACGTATTGAGGCTCGTTTAAAAACACCATTTGGTACTGGGTTGTGGCCGGCTTTCTGGTTGCTGGGTATTCCTATGGAAGGTCAAACTTGGCCTGAAATTGGGGAAATTGATATTATGGAACTGCGAGGACAAGCTCCTACTGTTGTTGCCAGTACAGTTCACGGGCCGGGCTACTCAGCAGGAAATGGCATTACCAAAGATTACAGATTAACTGACAGCCGCTTTGATACCGAATTCCACGTATTTGCAGCAGAATGGTTTGAAAGTAAAATCGATTTTTATGTAGATGGAATTCTATATCACAGAATTGAAAAAGAAGACATCGAAAATGCAGGGAACGAATGGGTGTATAACGACCCCTTTTTCTTGATTCTAAATGTTGCGGTTGGCGGTTCTTATGTAGGTTCTCCCAACTCATCAACCAGATTTCCTCAAACTTTAACTGTTGATTATGTGAGAGTTTACAGCGAATAATTCCTTTTAAAATACTCTGAAAAAACAATACTAATAAACCATTTAATACAACGATTACTGTGTCAATTTCCCTTGAAAAATTTAACAACGAATCATGGTTTAAAATATCAGACTACGATTCAATGCGTCCTTTTTTCATGAGTATTGTGAGCAATTCAAATCACTGGATGTTTATTTCCAGTAACGGGGGACTTACTGCCGGACGTAAAAATTCTCAATTTGCTCTATTTCCTTATTACACAGACGACAAGATCACAGAACTTGCTCATACCACCGGAAGTAAAACGATTTTTCATATTGAGCTTGATAGCAAAAAAACGGTCTGGGAGCCTTTTTCGGTCAGAAATGAAGAACGATTTGAGATAAGTAGAAATCTGTATAAAAACAGCTACGGCAACAAGATCATGTTTGAAGAAGAAAACCATGATCTTGGCTTAAAGTTCAGTTATCAGTGGAATTCCAGCAACATATACGGTTTTGTGAAAAAATGCTCTCTCATTAATACAGCTAAATATGCTCAAATTCTAAAGGTTATAGACGGGATTCAAAATATTATGCCTTATGGAGTTAGTCCTGATCTGCAAACAAAATCCAGTAATTTGGTTGATGCATATAAAAGAAGTGAACTTGAAAAAGACTCCGGTTTAGGCATTTATGCATTAAGTGCAATTATAGTAGATAAGGCAGAACCAAGCGAGGCTTTGAAAGCCAATGTGGCTTGGTCTTTAGGTTTAGATAACCCAAAATATCTGCTTTCTTCAAAGCAACTGGATACGTTCAGAAAAGGACAAAGAGTTAAGGAAGAAACGGATGTAAAAGGGGAGAAAGGAGCTTACTTTATTGAATCTGAAATAGGGCTTCCCGGAGATTCAGAAAAAAATTGGTCAATCGTGGCGAATGTTAATCTGGATCATGCACAACTTATAAGGCTCAGCAAGTCTATAAAAGAATCTTCAGATCTGGAAAAGTTGGTAGATCAGGATATTGAAAAAGGAACTCAGAAACTCATTCAATTGATCGCCGGGGCAGATGGCTTACAGCTTACTGATGATGAATTTAGTGACACCAGACATTACTCGAACACGCTTTTCAACATTATGCGCGGTGGAACGTTCGATCACAATTACAGAATTGAGAAAAAAGATTTTGCTGAGTATTTAAGTAAAGCCAGCAAAGATGCTGTAGCAAGAAATCAATCTTTCATTAATAATCTGGAAGATCTTTTCGATAAAGCAGCATTAAATGTGCTTTTAGCAGATTGTAATGATCCTGATTTGCTACGATTAGCGAAAGAATATCTTCCATTAAAATTCAGCAGAAGACACGGCGATCCAAGCCGGCCCTGGAATCAATTTTCCATTAACACACATAGCGAAATTGATGGTTCTAAGATCTTAGACTATGAAGGAAATTGGAGAGATATTTTCCAAAACTGGGAAGCTCTTGTTTATTCTTATCCGGAATTTTTAGATGGAATGGTATTCAAGTTTTTAAATGCCACCACTTTTGATGGGTACAATCCTTACAGAGTTACTAAGGACGGTTTTGATTGGGAAACAATAGAACCGGATGATCCATGGTCATATATAGGCTATTGGGGAGATCATCAGATCATTTACCTGTTAAAATTCCTTGAGCTTTATAATGAATATGCTCCAGAAGAATTTAAAGATCTTTTCGATACCAATAACTTTGTATATGCAAATGTTCCGTACCGTATAAAATCCTACGATGACATCACCAAAAATCCAAAAGATACGATTGAGTTTGATGAAGAATCAGACCACGAAATTCGGGCAAGAGTAGAAGAGAAGGGAGCAGATGGAGCGTTACTAGTTAACGCTGAAGAAGAAATTCATCGGGTTAATTTCTTAGAAAAGATATTAGCAACTGTATTAACAAAAGTATCCAATTTTATACCGGAAGCGGGTATTTGGATGAACACGCAACGCCCGGAGTGGAATGATGCGAATAACGCTCTGGTCGGAAACGGTGTCTCTATGGTTACACTTTATTACCTGCGAAGATTTCTAAAATTCTTTGAACCAATTATTAGCAATACAGAACAGGATGAAATATCAGTTTCCGAAGAGCTTGCTCAAATGTTTGAAAGTATTTCAGGTATGCTAAGTACACATGCAGGAGTTTTAAATGCCGAAATAAGTAATAAAGACCGCAGAGAAATTACTGAGGGATTAGGAAGAGCCGGAAGTGATTACAGAGTCAAAGTTTACGAGCAAGGATTTAGTGGTGAGAAGTCAACAATTACTCTGGTTCAAATCAAAGATTTTATACAGACTTCATTGGATTATTTGGAGCATTCCATTGCGGCAAACCAAAGAGAAGATAATCTCTATCATGCCTATAACCTTATGAGTATTGATGAAAGTGGAATATCCATTGCGCATTTAGAGGAAATGCTGGAAGGACAGGTCGCTGTATTAAGCTCCGGATATTTGAGTACAGAACAAGCACTAAAAGTGTTGGATGCACTTCGCAATAGTTCTTTATATCGCGAAGATCAGCAAAGCTATATTCTTTATCCAAACAAAGAGTTGCCCGGTTTTCTCGAAAAAAATACGATTCCTGAAAAATCGGTAAATAAATCGAAATTACTGCAAAAGTTAGTAGCTGATAATAATCAACAGATCATAGCTAAAGATGTGGAAGGTGGATTTCATTTTAATGGAAATTTCACCAACGCTCGTGATGTAAAAAGTGCTTTAACAAACTTAGCTGATCAGTACTCTTCGTTAGTAAAAGATGAAGAAGAATTAGTGCTTCAAATTTTTGAGGAAGTATTCAATCATAAAGCTTTCACAGGTAGATCAGGTACGTTCTTCGGTTTTGAAGGATTAGGATCTATCTATTGGCATATGGTTTCTAAGCTGCATCTTGCGGTTCAGGAAGTTTGCGAAAGAGCGGTAGAAAATGAAGTGGATTCAGAAACTTTTAAACGTCTTACAGCACATTTTGATGAAATAAGAAACGGAATCGGAGTTCATAAATCCCCGGAACTATACGGCGCTTTCCCAATTGATCCTTATTCACACACACCTGAACATAGAGGCGCACAACAACCGGGAATGACCGGTCAGGTGAAAGAAGATATTTTGGTAAGAATGGGAGAGTTGGGAATTCAAATCAAAGACGGGAAACTGAGTTTTGCTCCTTCTTTGCTTAAAAAAGATGAATTCTCTAAGGAATCGAAAACATTCAATTTGGTTTCTCTTGAACAAGAGACGTATCAAATTAATCTGCCGAAGAATTCAATTGGTTTCACGTGTTGTCAGGTTCCCGTTATCTACAAAATGGCAGAACAAAGCGGCTTAGAAGTTGAATTAAATGACGGCTCAACAAAAGTATTCGAGAGTTCAGGGTTAGACAAGGAGACATCACATCAGATATTTCAGAGAAGTGGAGTTGTTAAAAGAATAATGGTATCGCTTCAGAAAAAAGATCTCAGGTAGAACCAGACAAATAAATTAAACCGTAAAAAAATGACCAAACTATTAACTGTAATAACTCTCCCGGCTTTAATGCTGCTGATGGCTTGCGGTAATAGAACGGAACAAAAAATGAGCCCAAAAAACATTTCAGCAAAAGAAATACTAGGGAATCCTGACTATCAGGCGATCTCATACAGTGGTTATCGAGGTATTTCCAGAGATATTCAGCCCACCATTCGGGAGTTGAAAGAAGACATGAAAATTCTGGCTGCGATGGACATCAAAATTGTGAGAACATACAATGTGTATTTAGATGCGGTTCCGAATTTGTTGAAAGCAATCAGCGAGCTTAAAAAGGAAGATCCTGATTTTGAAATGTACGTGATGATGGGCGCATGGATTGACGCTAAAAATGCATGGACTGACAAGCCTGATAGAATTCGGGATGAAGACAGCCCTAGAAATGAAAAAGAAATTGGAAGAGCAGCGGCTTTAGCCAATAAATATCCAGACATTGTTAAAATTATAGCTGTTGGAAACGAAGCTATGGTGCATTGGCAAACAGAATATTATGTAGAGCCGGAGATTATTTTAAACTGGGTAAATCACCTTCAAAATCTAAAGAAAGAAGGTAAGCTTCCTAAAGATTTATGGATCACAAGTTCTGATAACTTTGCTTCTTGGGGCGGTGGTGGAGATGAATATCACAAAGAAGATCTGAACGAGTTGATCAGATCAGTCGATTACATTTCCATGCACACTTATCCGATGCATGATACACATTATAATCCTGTTTTTTGGGGTGTTCGGGATGATGAGATGGATGCATCAGACAAAGAAAAAATTGAAGCAGCTCTGCAAAGATCGTTGGATTACACGGTCTCTCAATATCAAAGTGTAGTCGATTACATGAAAAATCTGGGAGTTGATAAACCCGTGCATATTGGGGAAACGGGATGGGCTACAATTTCAAACGGTTATTATGGCGATGAAGGATCTCGGGCAACGGATGAATTTAAAATGGGAAGATATTACGACCTGATTCGGGAGTGGTCGGACATGGAAAAAGTTTCTGTGTTCTATTTCGAAGCTTTTGATGAGAAGTGGAAAGATGCCAAGAATCAGCTCGGCTCTGAAAACCACTTTGGGCTTATAAATCTGAAATCAGAAGCTAAATATCCGCTTTGGGAAATGGTGGATGCAGGAGTTTTTGAAGGACTCACCCGAGATGGAAAACCAATCACCAAAACATTTAATGGTGATTTTGATGAAATGATGAAAACGGTAAAAGTACCTCCAACAGAGGAAGAAATCCAAGCAAAAACAGCACAGGAGTAAATAAAAGTATGCCAACTAAAATTCACTACATATCACTCCTTCTTTTAGCGATCACATTAAGTTGCACAAAATCAGATACCATGAAAATAGAAGTTTATGAAACCTCTGAAGCCGGAAATAAGCTTACCAAGTTAGAAACCTTTCCGGATGCTGAAAAAACAGTCAAAATCACTATAAATCCGGAAGAGAAGTTTCAGGAAATTACCGGTTTTGGAGGCTCTTTCACCGAAGCATCAGCTTACTTATTGAATGAACTGAGCAAAGAAAATCGGGATAAAATTATCGAAGCTTATTTCGGAGAATCAGGAGCTAAGTATTCTTTGACCAGAACTCATATTAATTCCAGTGATTTCTCTTTGGAAAATTATTCGTATGCACCTGTAAAAGATGATATGGATTTGGAGAATTTTTCGATTGACGAAGATCGTGATGACATTATCCCGATGATTAAAGATGCGATGGCTGTTTCAAAAGATGGATTTAAAATAATTTCGTCCCCATGGACGGCTCCACCCTGGATGAAAGACAATAATGACTGGAAAGGCGGAAAGTTGCTTCCAAAATATTACGACACCTGGGCACTTTTCTTTTCTAAATATCTGGATGAATATGAGAAAGAAGGCATAGATATTTGGGGAATTACAGTAGAAAATGAGCCTTTAGGAAACGACAGTAATTGGGAAAGTATGCATTACACGCCCGAAGAAATGAATGAGTTTGTTATAAATCATTTAGGGCCCCAGTTACAAAATGATGGCCATGAAAATGTTAAGATTTTAGGATACGATCAGAATCGGGATTCCGAGATGATCGAATGGATTGATGCTATGTACGGTAATGAAGAAGCCGCAAAGTATTTTGATGGAACGGCAATTCACTGGTATGCAAGTACGTACGATGTTTTTCCCGAAGCCCTGCAATATGCACACAATGCTGCTCCTGATAAATATTTGATTCAAACTGAGGCTACAGCAGATGCAGAAGTTCCGGTGTGGAAAGATGATAAATGGTACTGGAGCAAAGAAGCAACGGATTGGGGATGGGATTGGGCTCCGGAAGACAAAAAATATCTTCATCCCAAATATGTGCCTGTTTACAGATATGCTCGTGACATGATCGGAACATTGAACAACTGGGTAGATGGCTGGATTGACTGGAATATGGTGTTAGATCGTCAGGGCGGGCCAAATTGGGCTGAGAACTGGTGTCTGGCTCCGGTAATTGTTGATCCTGAAAAGGATGAAGTCTATTTCACTCCACTTTATCACACGATGGCTCATTTCAGTCGATATATACGTCCGGGAGCTGTTCGGATTGGACATTCACACAATGACGAAGAGATTTTATTAACAGCCGTACAAAATCCGGATAAATCAATTGCGGTAGTAATTCTAAATCAAAGTGAAGAAGCGAAGCGAATTCAGATTGAATTAAAAGGTAAAAAAACAGAATTCGCAATTAGTGGTAATGCATTACAGACTATCGTGATCTCTCCAAATTTATAATTTGATCAGCATGAAAAAAACGGAGTATAAAAAATGAGCAAATCTGTAACCAAACAAGTGCCATATTCTTATAAAATAGCATTTGGGGTTGGAATGCTTGCAAATCAGATGTTTCCTGCTGTACTTGGAATTTTCATGGTAGTATTGGTTCAGGATTTAGGATTTCCGGGATGGATGTGGGGAGTTCTCTTTTTCTTACCAAGAGTTTTTGATTCCTTTACTGATCCTATAATGGGATTTATTTCTGATAACACTAAATCTAAATGGGGCAGGCGCAGACAATATGTATTTATTGGTGCAATACTCATGGGTATAAGTTTTATGATTATGTGGCAACTATATGATCAAAATGGTGTTACTTACAGTTTTCTCTATTTTTTAGGTTGGTCAATAATTTTCTTTTTAGGGTTGACAATTTTTAGTGTCCCATATGTAGCAATGGGATACGAAATGAGTGATGACTTTCATGAAAGAACTCAGATTATGGCTATTGCTCAGTGGATCGGTCAATGGGCTTGGATTATTGCACCCTGGTTCTGGGTTATTATGTATGATCCTGAATGGTTTGCATCTGCTGAAGTTGCAACGCGGACGCTTGCTATTTGGGTTGGTGGTATATTTATGATCTGTGCAATGGTTCCTGCTTTAGTGATAAAAAGTGAATCCACCGTTGATAAAGATTATTCGCCACTTACCTTTAGTAACATCGGGAGTAGCTTTAAGGAGATTCTTATAAGTTTTAAGGAAGCTTTTCAATCGGTCCCGTTTAGAAAACTTTGTATCGCCACGTTCTTTATTTTTAATGCATTTAATACAGTAGCGGCTTTCACCTTCTTTGTAATTGTTTACCATCTTTTTGGTGGAGATTCTGCTACAGCAGGAATTTGGCCTACTCTATTCGGTAGTTTGGGGGCGATTGTGACTACATTTATTGTAATCCCTACGGTAGCTAAAATGTCAAAAATGCTTGGAAAAAAACGAGCATTTATGTGGTCTCAGGGAATATCTATAGTTGGGTATGCTTTATTCTGGTTTTTATTGATTCCGGGAAGACCTTACATGTTCATATTTGCTCTTCCTTTTTTCTCTTTTGGAATTGGTAGCCTTTTCACTTTAATGATGTCAATGACTGCTGATGTTATCGATCTGGACGAATTAGTGAATGGTGTTCGGCGGGAGGGAGTCTTTGGAGCCATTTACTGGTGGATGGTGAAATTTGGTTTTGCAATTGCAGGTGGTTTAAGCGGCGTCATTATTTCTATTGTAGGATTTAATCCTGATGCTGTTGTAGTTGCAGGAGAGGTTTGGCCGGGCATAACGGGTTTAAGAGTATTTTTCTCCGGTTTACCAATTTTTGGAACTTTGATCGCATTATACGTTATGCGCGACTATGATATAGATGAAGAGAAAGCGAATGAAATTCGTGAAATTCTTGAAAAGAGAAAAGCTAAACCAGAAGAACCCAGGCAAGTATTAACAAGCTATAGTAAAATTGGTATGGCAGATAGTTTCGAATCTGTGACATTACCCAATCCGTACCTGCCTTTATACATGAATTTTGAAGGAGATGACCTAAAGACAATATTTGAAGAGCAGCTCGACTATAAAATTAACGGAATATGCTTCAGTCCTTACGCTGAAGGTCAAACAATTGGCGATAAATTAACTGAAGATCAGATCAAAAAACGAATCAAGGTTATTAAACCTCACACTAAAGTTGTTCGGTCTTTCTCTTGTACTGATGGAAATGAGTTAACTCCACAAATCGCTAATCAAGAAGGATTGGAAACGGTTGTTGGAGCTTGGCTCAGTTCTGATCTATATAAAAATGAAAAAGAGATCAAAGCTTTAATCAAACTCGCGAAAGAAGGGCATGTAGATATTGCCACTGTAGGAAATGAAGTTCTAATGAGAGGGGAATTATCTGAAGAGCAGGTCATCGACTATATGAAAAGGGTGAAGAAAGAAATCCCAAATATTCCGGTAAGCTATGTTGACGCCTATTATGAGTTTCTTGATCGACCGAATCTGATAGGCCATTGTGATGTCATCATGATTAACTGTTATCCATTTTGGGAAGGATATAGTATAGATGAATCTATTCATGTTATACAAAAGATGTACGCTTTGGTAGAACAAAAAAGCAAAGGGAAAAAAGTAGTGATTTCTGAAACAGGTTGGCCAACAGCAGGAAAGAAAAATGTAAATGCTGAACCATCCTTAATAAATATGATGAAATACTTTACCAACCTGTATACATGGAGTAAAAAAAACGAAACCGAGGTGTTTTATTTCTCTTCATTTGATGAATCCTGGAAATTTAATTTTGAAGGAGAAGCAGGTGCCAGTTGGGGTATTTGGAATAGCAAGAATGAACTTAAAACTAAAAAGTACTAGGAAAACATGTCATTTAGAAAAGAAAAGTATCTCAAATTTAAAGAATCAGACAGTGTAACTGCTCTGGCATATATAGATGAACTTTCCAGTGAAGAAATAGAAAATTTGTTTAGGGAAGTTTTAAATGATGGTATTCATGGCTTTTGCTACAGCATGTATGAAGAAGGGCAAAAACCGGGAGATATTATTTCGGAAGATCAAATTCGAAGGCGATTAGAAATATTGAAGCCACATACAAAATGGATTCGATCATTTTCATGCATAGAAGGCAATGAATTAATTCCTGTAATAGCCAAAGAATTCGGAATGCAAACATTAGTTGGAGCTTGGCTTGGTAACGATGAAGACAAGAATAAAGAAGAATTAGATGCTCTGATTAAGCTCGCCAAAGAGGGCTATGTAGATATTGCAGCCGTAGGAAATGAAGTGCTATACAGAAATGATCTCAAAAAAGAAGAGCTCAAGGAGCACATTCGGAATGTGAAAGAAGAGTTGCCTGATATCCCTGTTGGCTACGTTGACGCTTATTATGAGTTCGTTGTTCATCATGATATAACAGAACTCTGCGATGTAATTTTGTGCAACTGCTATCCTTACTGGGAAGGAACAAGCTTCCAGGATTCTTTCCAGCATATGCGCCAAATGTATTATCAGGCAAAAGAAGCAGGAAAAGGAAAGAAGGTAATTATTACTGAAACCGGATGGCCAAGCCAGGGCGAAGGGTTAGGTGGTGCTGTTCCCGGAAAGGAGAATGCTATGAAATACTTTATAAACACAAATCTTTGGTGCCACGATGAAGATGTGGAAGTCTTTTATTTTTCGTCCTTTGATGAATCTTGGAAAATGAGCGATGAAGGAGAAGTAGGCGCTTACTGGGGTGTTTGGGATAAAAATGGAAAACTAAAATTTTGAACATGAACACTTTTAAAAATATCGGAATAGATCAAGGTCAGGCTATTTGCTACTCAGGGTTCAGAGATGGGCAGCAACCCGGAGTTGTGTTTCCAAGTTATGAAGAGATAAAGGAAGATTTAGAACTACTAGATGGTTATTGGAAATACTTGCGCTTGTTTGATTGTGATAAGCATGCAGAAACTGTGTTAGATGTAATCCGGAATGAAGGATTCGACGTTAAAATAATGCTTGGGGCTTATATCGAAGCTGAACAGAATAATTTTAACTGTCCATGGGATGGAGGAGTGTATTCAAAAACTCAGCTTGAACTAAACAAGCTGAGTAATCAAAAGAAAATTAATCGATTAATTGAGCTTGCGAATAAATATCCGGAAGCTATCTTTTCACTTTCTGTCGGGAATGAGGCTTGTGTGGACTGGACAGACCATTACGTTCATGAAGACAAAGTTTTAGATTATGTATTACAGGTAAAAACAAAAGCCGCACAGCCCGTTACATTTTGTGAAAATTATGCTCCATGGCTGTCAAAGCTAAGTGTACTTGCCGAAAATGTAGATTTCATTTCTATACACACTTACCCGGTTTGGGAATACAAGAATGTTTATGAAGCGCTCGAATTCACAAAAGAGAATTATTACTCGGTTGCACGAAAATATCCGAATAAACCGGTTGTAATTACGGAAGCCGGCTGGACTACACGCTCCAACGGAAATGGAATAGATTCTTCCAATGTAAATGAACTGTTTCAGAAAATGTATTTCGAGAAACTAAACGAATGGACGATTCAAGAGAATATCCTAACGTTCTTTTTTGAAGCATTTGATGAATCCTGGAAAGGATCGCCCGAACCGTTTGAACCCGAGAAACATTGGGGACTTTTTAAAACAGACAGAACTTCAAAACTGGCAGTTAAACATTTAAAATAACAAGGTCTTTTTGTGAAGTTTAAACTTCAAAAAGTAAAACATTAATCTTAAACATTAACAAAATCGAAAAACATAACACTACGTTACAATTTCTAAAACTAAATAATAAAACAATGAAACATTTAATACTTTTACTAGCTTTTTTGATTCCAGCTGTAAGTAGTTTTGGGCAAGCTCCAACTACTAATGCTGCCGATCCGGAAGCTAGAGATTCCGTAAACGTTATCTCTATATTCAGCGGAGCATACACTGATATAGATGTAAATAATTATAACCCTAACTGGGGTCAGTCAGGTTTTGCTACGGCAAATACTAGCTTTGATCCGGGCACAGGCAACTTAGTATTAGCCTATCCAAATTTTAATTATCAAGGCATAGCAATAGTGCCTGACGGAGCACAAGGCATAGATATCTCATCCATGGAATTTTTACATGTTGATATTTGGATAACATCTGGAATCAACCCAAACATTTATGCAATTAGTTCAGGAGCAGAAATCGCTAATCCGATAACAAATGCGGGTGCGGGCACATGGACAAGCATAGATATTCCGGTCGGTGGAATTACAGGTGATCTTACTTCTGTTAGACAATTCAAATTTGATGGTGGCAGTGGAAGTGCTGATTCAATTTATGTAGATAACTTATATTTCTGGAAAAATGCTACTACACCACAGAATGATGCTACACTTAGTGACCTGAAAGTTGATGGAGAAACTGTAGCCGGATTTAGCTCAGGTATTTTAAACTACACAGTTGACTTACCTTCAGGAACAACTACCGTACCACAAATTACAGCTGCAACCACAACAGCTGCTAATGCTACAACTACAATTACTCAAGCTACAGCTATACCCGGCGATGCTACCGTAGTAGTTGAATCGGAAGATGAAACCAGAACCAAAACATATACGGTTTCTTTTAAGGCTTCAATTCCTGCAAATGCTGCTCCAACTCCTCCAGCTAGAGATGCCGCTCAAGTAATTTCTATTTATAGTGATGCTTATGCCGATATTACATTAGATGCTTTGTCTGCCGATTTTGACGATTCTGATGTTACTGAAGTAATGATTGAAGGAAATGCAACACTGAAAGTGGACTTTTCAAACTTTCTTGGAATTAATTTTCCAAGCAACAAACAGGATGCGTCACAAATGACTAAACTTCATATTGATTTTTGGACGCCTGAAGTTCCGATTGGAGGAGTATTCAACTCAAAACTGGTAAACTTTGCTGACGGAAATGCAGAAACTTCCGCAATTCAATTTAATGTAAACGCAGGTACAGATCCGGCACTTACTGCAGGAACATGGATATCAGCAGATTTTGATCTCCCAAGCGGTGTAGCGCGAGACAGCCTTGCTCAGTATATAATTACGGTATCTAATACATTAGACGTTGTTTATATAGATAACATCTATTTATATACTAATGATCCAATTACTGGCGGTGGTTCTACTCTCCCGGAAACATTTGATACTGCAACTTCTATTGAGACATGGACGAAAGCAGGAGATGCTTCAACCAAGGAATCAGAAGTAACTTTTGAATGGGCAGAAACTGCTGGAGTTGATGCTAGTGGCGCAATGCGATTTGGTGGAACTAATGCAGATGGAGCAGGAGGAAGAGCCTACATTTTAGAAAAAACCTTCACAGAAGTTGACTTTGAAGGAGCAACTAATGTAGATGTTTCTGTTTCTATAAAATCAGAAAGCATAACTGATGCTAACATTTCAATACTTACTGATATTGGTGGATCTATTCAAGAGAATGCTTCAGCAAATTCATTATTGAGTGATTCTGAATTCACTACCTTTACATTCAATCATGCTGCTATTTCAGGAACAGCTAACTCGGTTAAGCTTTCCTTTAATGTAGCCGCAGGAGCTGTTATGAATGCAGGCGGCACTCTCTTAATAGATGACATACAAGTTTCTGTTGCAGATACAAGCGGTGGAGGCGGTGAATTTGTCGGTCTTGTTAACGGTGATTTTGAATTAGGCAACGATGGATCATGGTATGGTAATGCTCTCGACATAAGAACAGAAGGCGGGAATAGCTACAATTTTGCTGATGTAGCAACTGCTGGAAATGGTTTCGATGTTAACCTAAGCCAGCTAGTAACTCTCACTGCAGGAGAATCTTATACATTAACATTCGAAGCATCTACCGGAGCTGGTAATACCAGAGATATGATTGTTGGTATTGGTCAAAGCGAAGCTCCATTCCTTTCAGCAACTAAGGTAGTTAGCTTAACAGAAACTAATACAGAGTTTACTGTTGAGCTAGTAGCTACTGACGATGCTACAGGGAATGACTTTGGAGGAGCTACAAGCCGTGTTTTATTTGATATGGGTGCGGCAACAGGCGTTGTAGTAATAGATAATGTATCACTTGAAGTAGCTGGTAGCACAGGTGGAGATCCTATGCCCGAAATAGCAGCACCAACGCCTCCAGCAAGAAATGCTGCTGATGTAATATCATTGTTTAGTAATGCATATACCAACGTTGATGTAACTACTTGGTCAACGGAATGGAGTGAAGGTTCTACCAACACAGATATTGTGATTGAAGGAGATGATGTTAAACGATTTGATCTTGTAAGATTTAGTGGAATACAACTTGCGAGCTCTATTGATCTCTCAACTTTTACAAACATGCATATCGATTATTGGGTAGCAGATGACCTTACAGGCGGCGAAGTATTTAATCCTAAATTATCAAATCATGGAAATCTTCCTGATGCGGCTGGTGAAACAAATGCGGTTATACTTACAAATCCAGTTACAGAATCAAAAACGTGGGTATCTCTTGATGTTCCTTTAGCCGATTTTACAATTGCAGGAGGAGGCAGTGATGCTAAGGATAAAATTTACCAGATAATTCTTGGTGCTGACGGCACTTTAGATAACGTTTATATTGATAATTTTTATTTCTATAAAGGAATGCCTGTAAGTAATGAAAGAGATGATGTTCCGGCAGGTTTTGCACTAAATCAAAACTATCCGAATCCGTTTAACCCAACAACAAATATTTCGTTTAACTTACCTACAGCTGGTGAAGTGACGTTAGAAGTGTATAACATTCAAGGCCAGAAAGTTGCTACACTTGTAAACGGGTTTAAAAGTTCAGGTTCACATTCCGTTGCATTTGATGCATCAAATCTGGCATCCGGTGTGTACGCTTACAGACTTATTTCGAAAAACTCCGTACAGGTTAAAAAGATGTTACTTATTAAGTAATTCTTTTGAACCAAGTTGATCTAAACCGACTCCTGATTGGGGTCGGTTTTTTTTTAATCTCTTTGGGTTTAATTTCCCGAGGATTATTTACTCGAAAAAATTAAAACTGCATATCAAAAAAAATGGTGTATATAAATGCTTATTTTAAAAAAGTTAGTATAAACCTGAGTTAGATGGATATCTATAAACTAAAGTAAAAAGCTTTCTGTCTTGAATATATCATTGACATATTTTCTGGTCTTTTTGGGAAGTTTAATTCTATCCCCATTTCAGGAACTGCCCGAAAAAGGAGTTCCTCTCCTTAAAAACTTTACTCCTGCTGAGTATAATTATAAAGGTAAAATATGGTCTGTTGATTCTGCCCCTAATGGCATTGTCTATATGGCATCCGATAAAGGTTTGATTGAGTATGATGGAGAAAGTTGGAACAGCTTTATTGGCAGCAATGGAATTACCAGGTCCGTTTTAGTAACTAATGATTCCTTGATTTATACCGGCTCTGATTTAGACTTTGGCGTGTGGAAAAGAAATGCATATCAAGATTTTATATACGAATCTTTATATCCATTTAAAGAAGATCTTAATGAGATTAACGAAGAATTTTGGGATATACATTCCATTGGCGATAATATTTTATTCATTTCAAGTAGTAATATTTATCTATACAAAAATGAAAATTTAACGAAGATATCTGCACCTAATAATATTGAAAACAGTTTTATAGTAGATGATACACTCTATTTTGTTGATCAGGAAGAAGGGCTATACGAGCTTAAAGATCTGGCTCCGAAATTCGTTTTTCATTTTAAAGAATACAGTGAAATTGAACTAGTAACTATGTACAAAAGTGCAGATGAATTAGTATTAGTTACCAAGAATAATGGTCTTTTTAGTTACAGCTCAGGAGAGCTCCAACCCATTAATAATAAATTGTCAAATGAGCTGAAAACAGCGAGCGTTTTTAGTTTTGAAAAAATAACTGATAAGTATTTAGCATTCGGGACAATTTTAGATGGGTTATATATCAGTGACCTGAATGGCAATGTGCTTCATCATATTAATAAGAAAAAAGGACTGCAAAATAATACCATACTAAGTGTACATCAAAGTAAAAAAGGAAAACTTTGGCTGAGTATGGATTATGGCATTTCATATCTGGATTTAAGTAATGAATTCACTTTTTTTTATGACTATGGCGGAGATTTTGGTACAGGATACAGCGCAGTTCTAAAAGATGAGATGTTTTATTTAGGAACCAATCAAGGTTTGTACCGCTCCGGATGGGAAGACTTAAATAACAGAACAGATTTAAATAGTTTTGAACTGGTCCCAAATTCAGAAGGACAGGTTTGGACGCTTAGAAATATGGAGAATAAGATCTGGATAGGGCATGATCGAGGGCTTTTCATACTCAACGGGAATAAAATTGAAAGGCTAGGTGACCAGAAAGGTGTTTGGACTATTCTATCCTACAAAGATTATATACTTACAGGTACATATAATGGAATTTCAATTTTGGAAAATACCGGAGGGACATGGAGTTATCTTAAGCAAATGGAACTTATTCTGGGTTCTTGTAATCAGGTATTTATTGAAGGCGAAAATACTTTATGGGTTAATATTCCTAATTATGGAATTATCAGAGCCTCTTTAAATGAAGACCTTTATCCTGAAAACAGACAAATATTTTTAACGGATCAATTTAAGGGTGATCAGCTTTCACTTATAGAAATTAATGAAAAAGTGTTCGTTCAAACAGATGAATACATCTATAAATATAACCCGATCACCCAAAAATTTAGTGAAGAAGCTCGTGAAGAAACGAAACCAGTTATTAAAGACTTATTAGTTGGTAATACTCAACCTGTGCAACTGAATAATAATTTTCTGTTCTATTCTGTTTATAACGGATTTGCACTAAAAGATCTCACTATTGATAATTCTCAAAAAGATACATCTTATCAGCTGGTGTATAGAGGTATGGAAGCTTTCAACAATGAGGAAAGAATGGAAATCTCTAACACTTCCGAAATACCATATCTTTTTAATAACATCAGGATAAAAAGTATAGTAGCAAATCAGGATAATGTACTCTATCAATTTAGATTTAGTGATTCTGAAAATTGGAGTAATTGGTCCTCTAATAACACATTTGAATTTATAGGGCTCGTTTACAGGTCTTATACCTTATCAATAAGAGCTAAAGTCGATGGGGTTATTACTCCAACTGAAACCGTAAGTTTTAGAATTTTAGCGCCATGGTATCAAACCATATATGCCTATGTTTTCTATAGTTTGGTGTTTTTACTTTTAGTGTATTTGTTTTACAAATGGCGCCAAGTTTCCATGAAAAAACTAAAGAAGGACTTGCTCATCAATAAGCAAAATTCGCTTCGTGAACAAGCAGAAAAGTATCAAGAAAGGCTAAAACGAATAGAAGATGAAAAGTTGCAAGCTGAATATGAACAACTTAAAACGCAACTTAAAAATAAAACCATTAAGCTCGCTACTAAAGCCAAAGAGAATGAAGAAATAAGCAAAGTTCTACAAACATTAAAAGAAAAGTTTGAAAAACTAGAGCAAAATCCTGATTCGTTAAAAACCAGATCAAATGAAATCCAAAAGATCATTGATTCTCATCTTAGTGCAGATGACCATACGTTCGAAATCCAAATGGACCAATTACATCAAGAATTTTTTGAAAAACTAAGAAATGACTTTCCCGAGTTAACCAGTTATGATTTACGTTTGTGTGCCTACCTAAAGCTAGGTTTCAATTCAAAGGAAATAGCAAATATGCTGAATATTATGCCTTCGAGTGTATATATAAGCCGGTCAAGATTAAGAAAAAAACTTGATCTAAATTTCGATAAAGATCTGCATGGATATTTAAATTCTATTTAATGAAAATAGCTTAACCTCGTACCGTAGCTCTCAACCTGTGTGAAAAGTATTTTTTAGATCTCGTTTACTTAATTTTTTTAAGCATTCGTATAATTTAGTGGATAATCCTCCAAGGATTCAGAATCCTTGGAGGATTTTCCCCCTTACTCAACCTCTCGCTTGGGCTTTTTTAGCCAGTTAAGGAAGTTATTTAGAGATATAAATCAAAGCCTCGGCATCATGTTGGGGCTTTGTTGTTGGCTTACTTAATGGCAATAGAAGCTGTTTTTAAATAGAGAACAAATCTGATCTAAAAGTAACAAATACGTACTATAGATCAGATTGTAAAAAGTATTACGAGATCTGGTTTATCTTCTGTTCTTCCAGATTTTTGGATCTCTTGCGGTATTGAAAACTGCCAGTACCGTGATTAACTGTTTTTTTCTCATCAATTGAGAAATGAATCATGTATGGATATTTTTTCAAGGGTAGACAGTGTATATCATCGTAGCGTATTTGGAAGAAGGGGTTTTGTTCTAACTTAATAAGACATTCATTTACAAAATCTTCGAATTGTTCTCCAAGTCCAGAGTGTTGCTCATCGTAATAATCAATAGCTTGTTGTATGTCTAGCATTGCTCTTGGATCAAGAACAGTAGTAAAAGCCATGTTATGCTTATGCGTTAGATTTAAATGTGAACTGCTTGCGAGCTTCTTGCCATGGGATTAAATCTTCAGGCTTAGAGGTTTTTATCCGCTCCCTAACAATGGCTTTATGCTCTTCCGGGATTTCTTCCAATGCTGTCGAGGTTTCCAGTCCGAGTTGCTCAATAAGCTGTAATACAAAATCTACTTTTTGATCGGGGACTTTTAATGTAATCTCTTTCATAGCTTTAAATATTAATTGAAACGTTGTTAATTATAACAAATAAACGTCAAATTGAACACACTTAGTTTTTACCATAAGCTTTTCTTGCTTTGGCATCTCTGATAAAAGCGTCAACCACTAAAATAATTGTTTTCTGATCTTAACCTCGTTCCGTAGCTCTGCCTGTCTGCCGACAGGCAGGCGGAGTTGCAGGACGAGGAAAAATAATTACTGCTTGAAAAGACTAAAACGAGGTATCTCCGGCTTGATGAGGTTGTTATTTGGTGCGTCACATGGAAGTGAGTGGAAACTACACCGGTTGCTTGGAAACTTTTTTATAGTTCTCTTTGATCTTCGATCGCTTTTTCTCGCCGAGCTCAGATTTTTTGTTCTTCATCAGCATCCTGAACTCCTTCAACTCCTGATTTGTCCAGGGTTCCGACTTAACAACGAAATCAATTCCTTTGGGTTCTTTTACTATAGCCATGATTAATCCTGAAAATATTTTTTCACAAGTTTCAATGCATTAACGGTTTCAATGTACATTCGTTGTCCTTTAAAATGCGTAGCGCCAAGTTTTTTCTTGTAGTGTTCAATTAACGCAGACTTTGAGTCAAAGGCAACATATCCCTCATAACCTTGTTCAAAAGAGACTTTACAAGTAAATGCAAAGAGATTCCCGGCTATACCCAGATACATTTTGTTGGTTCCTTTATTGAAATTCGCACTTTCAACAAGATGAATAAAAATATGGTCATTCTTATCTTCCAGGCACAATAATCCATGAATGATTTTAGGATTATTGACAGTAATTAACTTGAAAATCTCCCTGTTAGATACATTTAATTCCCTACCTGCTTCCGCTTTAAACGCATTGTTAGGTGAAAACGGAG
>TARA_R110002072_G_scaffold1589_9_pt1 | contig 27363 bp, 22 predicted proteins | sample TARA_R110002072 | Tara Oceans TARA_R110002072 (sample SAMEA4397118) | marine metagenome | biome: Polar Biome; feature: [SRF] surface water layer (ENVO:00010504); material: water (ENVO:00002006), including particulate matter (ENVO:01000060) such as... | depth 5 m | reverse complement strand
TTAGTCGGTGCTGTGGATCAGCTTGCTTGCCCTGGCGGCAGGTAATCCCGCGTCAACTCCTCCGACACCTGCCACAGTTTAGCGGCCATAGCGTCATCGTGCATATAGGGCGTTTCGCCCTTGTCCACATTGCAGTCCGCAAAGTAAAACCCGCGCACGTCGACCAGCTCTGGACTGGTAGCTACATAGCAGGTGGTGGCGGCGCCTTCCTCCACCGATTTCAGGAACATCCAGCCGATGTATTTTGCGCCCCAGCGCTGCCAGGCGGGCAGGTATTGCAGCAGGTTGGTGCCGATGACGCCCGGGTGCACGCTATTTGCCGTGGCATCGGTATGCGAAATCCGCGCGGCCAGTTCGCGGGCGCACAGGGCGTTGGCCAGTTTCGAGACGCCGTACGCATTCCACGGATCATAGTGCTGGCTGCCGTCGAGATTGTCGAACTCGATGCCCTTGTCGGCGCGGCGATGGGCGGCCGAACTGAGCAATGTGAAGCGGCCCTGCGGCGCCGCGAGTACGGGTTCGTACAACTGATTGATCAGTATGAAGTGACCGAGGTGATTGACGGCAAACTGTTTCTCCACCCCATTTACCCGTTCCAGTTCCGGCAGCGCCATGATGCCGGCATTGGTGATGAGGCCGTCGAGCGGGATATTCATTGCCCGAATAGTTTCGGCGCAGCGCACTACGGAGTCCCAGTCCGCCAGGTCGAGATACAGTGGCGTCGTGTCGCCCTGTATGGTGGCGCAGGCGGCGTCGGCCTTGGCCTGCGTGCGGGCAATACCGATAATATGGGCACCGCGCAGGGCGAGGACTCTCATGGTTTCATAGCCGAGACCGGAATTGGCGCCGGTGATGGCGATGGTAAGGCCGCTGAGATCCAGCCCCGCAGTGACTTCCTCGGCGGTAGAGTTGCTGTTAAAAGGACTGCGCGGTGGCTGCCGAGTAATAATCTGCGCCAGCACCGAGGAGGGTAGGGCACTGAGAACACCCACTGTCGCCATGTGCTGCAGAAACGTACGGCGGCATAGTAGCTGGTTGGACATAGTACAGATCTCCTGCTCGCTTCAGCGTGTCAGTATACGTCAGGGGCAGTAACAGTTCGCCGGTAACCTTTGCGACATTGTGTAGCCCCCGCCCGGCTGCAGGCGGCGTGATACCGGCCCCGCAGCAGTGACGCTGGCCCCAGTTCTGTTACACTGCCGCCCCCGAAATCCCCTGCAAGGCCGATGCTGTGAGCGATCTCTCTTTCTCCAACCTGGAGTTGCCCGCGGCGCAACTCGATAACCTGGCAAGCCTTGGCTACCGTGAGATGACTGCAATCCAGGCGGCGGCCCTGCCGCTGGCGCTGTCGGGCAGTGATTTGATCGGACAGGCGAAAACCGGCAGTGGCAAAACCGCCGCGTTTGCACTGCCGCTGTTGGCGCGACTCGATCCCCAGCTTTACTCGGTGCAGGCGTTAATCCTGTGCCCCACCCGTGAGCTCGCCTCGCAGGTGGCCAGTGAAATACGGCGTCTGGCGCGCTATCAGGACAATATCAAGGTGGTGACCCTGTGCGGCGGGCAGTCGATCGGCCCGCAAATCGGGTCGCTGGAACACGGCGCACATGTGGTGGTGGGAACGCCGGGACGGATCCGCGACCATTTGCGCAAAGCCACGCTGTCGCTGGCGTGCGTGAACACGCTGGTACTGGATGAGGCCGATCGCATGCTGGAGATGGGCTTTATCGAAGACATCGAGGGCATCGTTGCCGCTGCGCCGCGGGAGCGACAAACCCTGCTGTTCTCCGCGACCTTCCCCGACAATATCCAGGCGCTCAGCAAGCGCTTCCAGCGCTCGCCGCAACGTGTGAGCGTACAGTCCCTGCACAGTGAGCAGAATATTGCCCAGCGTTTCTTCATCTGCCAGAAAAGCGATCGCCTGTCGGCGCTGGTCACATTGCTGGTGCACTTCCGGCCAGCGTCCGCGGTGGTGTTTTGCAACACCAAACAACTGGTGCGCGACGTCTGTGACTACCTCGGTCAGTGCGGTCTGCAGGCCCAGGCGCTGCACGGCGACATGGAGCAGCGCGACCGGGACCAGGTGCTGATCCAGTTCAAACATCTCAGTTGCACCATTTTAGTGGCCACCGATGTCGCCGCCCGCGGCCTCGACATCGACGATCTGCCGGCGGTGGTGAACTTCGAACTGCCGCGCAACGCGGAAGTCTATGTGCACCGTATCGGGCGCACCGGGCGCGCCGGCAAGGAGGGCATTGCACTGAGCCTGTTCGCCGACTCCGAACGCTACAAATTACAGAGCATAGGCGAGTACCTGCAGCGTGAACTGGAATTCGAGGCAATAGAGCAGTTGGAGCGGGGCGCCGACAGCCTGCCGCTGCCGCCGTTCGTCACGCTGGCGATAGCGGGCGGGCGCAAGGAAAAGGTGCGCGCCGGTGATATTCTGGGCGCGTTGACGGGGGAGGCCGGCATCGACGGCAAGGCCGTGGGTAAAATCACCGTGACCGATTACGCCGCGTATGTCGCCATCGCGCGCGGCGAGGCCGACAAGGCCCTCGGGCGTCTGCTCAACGGCAGGATAAAAGGCCGTAAATTCAAGGTGCGCAGCCTGTAACCGCGATTTGGATTATTACCACTGCTGGGGGTCGATTTCGCGTCGCAAACTCTCTAAAGTACGCACCCTGGTCAAAACCCCCTCGCAATTACACCGCAACCACACTCTCGTGTCAGGAATAGTCCGTTGATCTCTACCGCTAACATCACCATGCAGTTCGCTGCCAAGCCCCTGTTTGAAAATATTTCCGTAAAGTTCGGCGACGGCAATCGCTACGGCCTTATCGGTGCCAACGGCTGTGGCAAATCCACGTTTATGAAGATTCTGGACGGCAGTTTGACGCCTACGGCCGGCAATGTGTCCATCACGCCCAATGAGCGCGTGGGCCGGCTGAGCCAGGACCAGTTCGCCTACGAGCAGTATTCCGTTATCGACACAGTGTTGATGGGGCACGAGGAGCTGTGGGCGGTCAAGCAGGAGCGCGAGCGCATCTATGCACTGCCGGAGATGTCGGAAGACGATGGCATGAAGGTCGCTGAACTGGAAGTCCAGTTCGCGGAGATGGACGGCTACAGCGCCGAGAGTCGCGCCGGCGAGATTCTGCTGGGCGCCGGGATCGACCTGGACCTGCACTTTGGACCGATGAGCGAGGTGGCGCCCGGCTGGAAACTGCGCGTGCTGCTGGCCCAGGCACTGTTTTCGGACCCGGATATCCTGCTGTTGGACGAGCCCACCAACAACCTCGATATCGACACCATTCGCTGGCTCGAAACGATGTTGAACGAGCGCAAGTGCACGATGATTATTATCTCGCACGACCGTCACTTCCTGAACGCAGTCTGCACCCATATGGCCGATATCGACTACGGTGAACTGCGTGTCTATCCGGGCAATTACGATGATTTCATGACGGCATCGACCGCCGCGCGTGAGCGGCTGCAGTCACAGAATGCCAAAAAGAGTGCTGAAATTGCCGATTTGCAGCAGTTTGTCAGCCGTTTCTCCGCCAATGCGTCGAAGGCCAAGCAGGCGACCTCGCGCGCCAAACGTATCGAGAAGATCAAGCTGGACGACATCAAGCCGTCGAGTCGTGTCAGCCCCTATATTCGCTTCAAGCAGGAGAAGAAGCTACACCGCCAGGCACTGGTGCTGGAAAAACTGGGGCACGGTTTTGATGAGGGTCCGCTGTTTGAAAAGGGCAGTATGATTCTGGAGGCGGGTGCCCGGCTGGCGGTGATCGGCGAAAACGGTGCCGGCAAGACCACCTTTCTCCGCTGCCTGATGAATGAACTGTCACCTGTTAGCGGCGCTGTGAAGTGGGCGGAAAACGCTACGCTGGGCTATTGCCCGCAGGACAGTACACGGGAGTTTGACTGCGACCTGAACCTGTTTGACTGGATGAGCCAGTGGCGCAAACCCAGCCACGATGACCAGATTGTGCGCGCGACGCTGGGCCGCCTGCTGTTCTCATCGGACGATTTCAAGAAGCAGGTGAAAGTCTGCTCTGGCGGCGAGAAAAATCGCTTGCTGTTCGGCCGCCTGATGATGATGGACACCAATGTCCTGCTGCTGGACGAGCCGACCAACCACCTCGATATGGAGTGTATCGAGGCGCTCAACCTGGCGCTGGAGCACTATGACGGCACCCTGATCTTCGTCAGTCACGACCGGGAGTTCGTGTCGTCTCTGGCGACGCGCATTATCGATATCAGGGACGGCGCCCTGGTGGATTTCCAGGGCACCTACGAGGAATATCTGGCCAGCCAGCAGGAAGCGGCGCGGGTGGCCTCGGCGTCCTGAGTCAGCCCAGCAGTTCCGGTTGCTCGGCCGTAATTACATCGTATAGCGGCTGAAAGCTGAACCAGCCCGCCAGCGGGTTACCCACGGTGTCCCGCGTCGACAGCGCCACCTCGTGACGAATCAACTTCGGCGTACCGGCCGCCTCGGCCATTAACTGCGCCTGGCAGCTGCGCTCCATGGTGATAAACCACCAGGCGGCTGCTTCAATGGTTTCGCCCACGGTCAGCAGGCCGTGGTTCTGCAGGATGGCCGCCTTGCGGTCACCCAGCGCTGCCGCGATAGCCTTGCCCTCGCTGTTGTCGAGTACCACACCGGTGAAATCATCGAACAGCACGTGGTCTTCATAGAACGCGCATGCATCCTGGGTCAGCGGATCCAGCAGTTTGCCCAGTGAGGAGAAGGATTTACCGTACACCGAGTGTGAGTGCGCTGCTGCGGTCACCTTGGGGTTGGCCATGTGAATTTGCGAGTGGATGGTAAACGCCGCGCCGTTTAGCAGGCCGCTGCCCTGAACCACCTCGCCGGTGTGGCTGACCAGCAGCAGATCGGAGACTGTCATCTGCTTGAATGACTTGCCCATGGGGTTGACCCAGAAGTGGTCGTGTTGCTCGGGATCGCGCACGGTGATGTGGCCTGCGACACCTTCATCAAACCCGAGTTTGCCGAACAGGCGCAGTGCAGCAGCCAGCTTGTTTTTCCGGTCCTGTCGAATGTCTTCCACGTCTGTCGGCTCCGGGGGCAGGCCGTTGGATTCGTCCATGTTCATGACGATGGTGTTTGCCGCTTCGCTCATAGCGCTTACCTCTCTCGGACAATTGATGGTTGAAGTGGCAGAGTTTACAGGGTTTTTTCGACCGCGTGTTTAACAAACCCTGAAGTTCGCCTGCGCTATTGATTGAGAGGAGCTATTGCAAAGCGATGGTTGATCACATCACTGCATGGCGATGGGAGGGATGATGCGGCGGTAGTGTACGGTGTTTGTGTCAAGACGTAGAGGACCACCGTGTCTGGCACAGTGCAATCCATTCCCGCAGGCCCGCACTGTGGAATTTTTCCCGGTGTGTGATCAGGAACCACTCGCGACGAAAATCGCGCGCGGGCACTGCCAGCGGTACCAGTGAACCGCGTTTGAATGCGTCGGCAAGGCATACTCGCGACAGGCAACCCACGCCGAGGCCGGCCTCCACCGCGCGCTTGATGGCCTCTGTGTGCTGCAGTTCCATGGCGATGTGCAGGTCGGTCAGAATGCCGTGCATGGCGCGCTCGAAGGCCTGGCGGGTGCCTGAACCGATCTCCCGCACGATCCACGGCAGCGACAGCAGGTCGGCGTCGGACAGCGATTCTGACGTCGCCAGCGGGTGATCGGGCGCGGCGAACACCACCAGTTCGTCAGCGCGCCAGTGCACGATGTCCAGTTCCGGGTGTTGCAGCTCTCCCTCGATGAGCCCCATATCCAGCTCATAATGCGCCACCTGCTCCGCAATAGCCTCGGTATTGGCCACCCGCAGGGCGATATCCGCCTGCGGGTGTTGCTGGCGAAAATCGGCGATCATACTGACGGCAATATAGTTGCCGATGGTGAGTGTCGCGCCTACCTGCAGGCGCCCGATCACATCCTCGCCGGCCAGCGCGTGTTCCAGTGCGCGGGCCTGCTCCAGCAGGTTCTCCGCCTGTGGCCGCAACTGCTGGCCCAGTTCGCTGAGCCGCAGCCGTTTGCCGAGCCGGTCAAACAGCTTGACCTCGAACTGGCTCTCCAGTTCGCGCAGCGAGCCGCTGGCGGCAGACTGGGACATGGCCAGCGACGCCGCCGCCCGCGTCACATTCTCATAGCGCGCGGTGGCGAGAAACACTTCGAGCTGGCGCAGGCTATAGCGCATGGCACATCTCCCTATATCCATAATAACGATATTCGTTATCCAATATATCCGTTTTACCGATTAAAGGACACGCTTTATTCTCATCCCATCAGGAGTCACCAGAGGAATTACCAGATGGCACAGATACTGCGAGAAGAAGTCACATCGGTTCATCACTGGACCGACCGCTTGTTCAGCTTCAAGACCACGCGCAATGCCGGTTTCCGCTTCAAGAACGGGCACTTCACGATGATTGGCCTGGAGCAGGAGGGCAAGCCATTGATGCGCGCCTACAGCCTGGCCAGCGCCAACTATGAGGACGAGCTGGAGTTTTTCAGCATCAAGGTGCCGGACGGTCCCCTGACGTCGAAGCTGCAGAAGATCAAGGTCGGGGACAGCCTGCTGGTGAACAGCAAGTCCACCGGTACGCTGGTGCAGGACAACCTGTTGCCCGGCAAGCATTTGTACCTTATCGCCACCGGCACCGGGTTGGCGCCGTTTCTCAGCATTATTCGTGACCCGGAGATCTATGACCACTATGACAAGATCGTATTGACCCACGGCTGTCGTTACACGGAGGAGTTGGCCTATCGCGAGCTGATCACCGAGCATTTGCCGCAGCATGAGTACCTCGGCGACGCCGTGCGCGACAAACTGGTTTACTACCCGACGGTGACGCGTGAGAAGTTCGACAACAACGGGCGGATCACCGATTTGCTGCGCATCGGTAAGTTGACTGCCGATATCGGCCTGCCGCCGATCAATGTGGCCGATGATCGCTTTATGATCTGCGGCAGCCCCAGCATGCTCAAGGATATCTGCGCGCTGCTTGACGCCCGCGGCTTTCAGGAATCCCGTCATGGCGATGCCGCGCACTACGTGATCGAGCGCGCCTTTGTGGAGAGCTAGCTTACTGCAGCCACTGCAGCACCCGTTCCTTTTGATATTCATAGAACGGGTTGTGGCGCAGTCGCAACAGGAAATCACCGGGTATTTTAAGCACACCCCGCTCGCCCTGCATCGCCTGCTGACCGAGAAATATCTGTCTGCTGCGCTCGGGGCGACGCTGCCCGTAGAGCGCATCGTTGGCCGGGAACGGCAGGGCGACATGCGACAGTGAAAACACCCCTGCTGGCCAGTCGAGGCCGAGATACTCGGTGCGCGAATGATTGGCGGCATAGGGCTCTTTGGTGTAGGCCGCCACCGCGCGGCTGTTGGCGTTGGAATTCGTCACCAGCGTAAATGTGAACGGCAACTGCTGGTCGGTAATCATTCTGGCCGTGAATGGCCCAGGGTCGTTCACCAGCAGGCTGCTATTGGCGGCGACGCGATTGATGTCGAACACCACCAGCTCGTCGCGTGCAGGCGGCAGTGTCATCAACAGCCTGTCGACGACGGCATTGTTTGAAACGGTCGCATCCACGGTGGATTTCAGGACCAGCATCGGAGGCAAGGGCACGGCGTTCGGCGAGCGATTCGCCAGCCGATTGGCAACCGACTGCGTCAGTTCATACACCTGCTCGGCCGCATTGGTCGCAAACGAATTGTATTTGTAGGGGTCGAATTCGGGTTCGATATCCAGCCACGCCAGCCGGTCCAGCCCCGGCAGCTCAGACAGGCGCCGGCTCCACTTCGCCAGCGCCGCCGCCGGGCTGACGCCTATCGCCGGGGAGATCAATACCAGCCTGCTGACGACAGGCAGTGTCGCAGCGGTAGCGCTTTGCGCGGAATTGTCCAGCGCATGTTCCAGCGTGTAGTCCAGTGCCAGTGCAGCGCCGGTGGAGTAGCCTATGATGTAGAGCGGTTTGCCTGGTGCGCGCTGTGCCAGGTGTTGCATACCCAGTCGCACTACCGCGGCCATATCCTGCCACCGCAGGTCGAGCAGGCCAGACGGTATCGTGCCATGGCCCGGCATGCGCAGGCCCAGCACCGTGAAGCCCCGCTGCTGCAGAGTCTGGCCGAGCGCTCGCAGGCTGTAGGGTGAGTCCGACATACCGTGCAATAGCAGAACACCGGCCTGTGGCGCTTCCGTGTCCAGCATGAATGTCCTGTTCCAGTTGGGCTGGCGCAGTTCGGGATCCGCGAAGCTGCCCCTGCTGTACCGCTCCAGCGATTCCGCCGGGCCCGTGGCGGAGTGCGCGTAAATCCGCTGCTCCATCTCAGTGAATACCTCGCTCTCCAGCCGCAGGTAATCCTCGAGGCTGTCGATACCCTCCGCCGTATCGGTGGAGTACTCGTTCTCCAGGACTTCGGTGTGCCAGGGCTTCAGTTCACTGGTGTCGCAGCCGCCCAGCAGTAGCAGAGCACAGAGTGTTGCGAGCAGGGTCGACCATTGCGGGGGGGTGTTCAACGGTATATTTCTCTTGTAGCGGTTGGCATACAGCAACAATATAGGTTTAATCGCACGATGAGCCAAGCTGACGGTCGGTATTTGTTGCGGCGGCCGCGCCGCCCCGGTGGCGCGGAGCTGATGCCCGCGTGGTCTGGATCGAATTTTTTGCTATCAATAATGGAACATCCGGGAGACCGGCGAGGAGTACCTATGTCATCTTTTCACTACCGGGTCCTGGCGAGCATTGGTTTTGCCCTGTTGCTTACAGCCTGCGCAGGATTGCCTACTGATCTCAAGACCACCACCGATTACAATCACAGCTACGATTTCAGCCCTATCCACAAGGTTGCGATTCAGCCGATCACCAAGGACACACTGTCCACGATGATGACCTCTGATGAGCAGATCAATCGCATCAACAATGCGCTGACGACGGAGCTACAGCGTCGCGGTTTTGATGTGGTTGCGAACAATTCCGAGGCGGATATCTTCCTGTCCTGGCAGTTCCTGCCGCCGGAAAAAGATGAGGTCGCTACCTTTGATCCGGCGACCCAGAAGATTACGGGCGGGACGCTGACTGTCAGCATGATCGATCCGCTCAGCCTGCAGTCGGTCTGGCGCGCTAGTATCCATTCCAATATGCGCAATCAACCCGACACTGAAGAGGCCGCCCGCTACCGTCAGCAGGCGGCACAGGCGATACTCGCGCAGTTTCCGCCTGATCCCTCTGGCAGCTGAGCGGTGTTACCCGAACATTGTCCATGACATTTGACAGACTTGGTTTGTCTGCGCCGCTATTGCGTGCCATTGACGAAAAAGGCTACCGCGAACCCTCGCCGATACAAGCCGCTGCCATCCCGGCGGTGTTGTCCGGTCGCGACCTGATGGCAGCCGCCCAGACCGGCACCGGGAAAACAGCGAGCTTTACGCTGCCCATCCTGCAGCGACTGCACGCCAGTGGCGCCTTGCATTGCCACAGCCCGCGCATACTGGTGTTGACGCCTACCCGGGAACTGGCGACGCAAGTGGGGGAGAGCGTTGCCACTTACGGCGCACATCTGCCCTTTAAGTCTGCGGTGGTGTTCGGCGGAGTGAAGATCAGTGCGCAGATTGCCGTGTTGCGCCGGGGTATCGATATCCTGGTGGCGACCCCCGGTCGCTTGCTGGACCTGTATCAGCGGGGCGAGCTGAGCTTTTCCGAACTGGAAGTGCTGGTGCTGGACGAGGCCGATCGCATGCTCGATATGGGCTTCATCCACGATATTCGCCGCATCATCAAGGTGTTGCCGCCGCAGCGCCAGAACCTGATGTTCTCAGCGACCTTTAACCGCGACATTCGCCAGCTGACCAAAACTATTCTGCGCAATCCACTGGAGATCTCGGTGTCACCGCCCAATGCGACTGCAGAGCGGGTGGAGCAATGGCTGTACCCGGTGGACAAAAAACGCAAGGGAGAGTTGCTGCTGGAGCTGGTAGTACAGAACGACTGGCAGCAGGTGCTGGTATTCAGCCGCACCCGGCAGGGGGCGAACCGGCTTGCGGAGTATCTGCAGCAGAGCGGTGTAAATGCTGTAGCCATTCACAGCGACAAGAGCCAGGGCGTGCGCACCCGTGCACTGGCGGGCTTCAAAAGTGGCAAGACCCGGGTATTGGTCGCCACGGATATCGCGGCGCGAGGCCTCGACATCGCGCAATTGCCGCAGGTGGTGAACTTCGACCTGCCGAATGTGCCAGAGGACTACGTGCATCGCATCGGGCGCACCGGGCGGGCGGGGTTGTCGGGCCGTGCCTATTCACTGGTCTGCGCCGATGAGATCAAGCAGCTCAACGATATTGAACAGGTCATTCAGCGGCATATAACTCGAGAGTACATAGGCGGTTTCGAGCCCGTTCACGAGGTGCCCGCCAGCGTCCCGCTGCGAAAAGCGCGAACCGGCGGGCAGGCACCTGCCGGCAAGCCGGCCGCGGCGCGCAGGCGCACTCAAAGTCGCAGTGACAGTCGTAGCAAAGTGGGCACCCGTCGCTCGGGGCGCAACAAGCGCGGCGGGCGTCGCTCCGGTTAGTAGCCCGCCTCGCCCGCGCGCAGTACCTCGGCGTATTCATCGTCCAGCAGCGTATAGGTATCGCTGCGGGGTTTCATGACATAGACGGGGTCGCTGATCTGGTTCAGGTCATAGCCCTGTTTACGTAAATCTCCCTTTACCATTTTGAACGTGCCGGTGGTGTCAAGCTCGGGCTGGACACGCAGGAACACCGGGCGTGCATAGGCGGGCAAATATTCGTTGACGTAGGCGGAGAAGCTTTTGATATCCAGCGAGTCCACACCCGGCGCCAGCACCAGGGCGGCCATGCCTGCCTTGCCGTCCGCTTTGGGAATCTCCACGCCGTAGACATTACAAAAATCGACCTGCGGGTGACCGTTGATGATCTCGCCGACTTCGTTGGTCGACACATTCTCCGATTTCCAGCGAAAGGTGTCGCCGACGCGATCAACAAACTGGTAGTGCGGCAATCCCAGAGAGAATCCTACGTCCACCGTTTTCATCAAATCGCCGGTATTGAACCAGGCATCGCCCTCTTTGAACACATTGCGCAGGATTTTCTTTTCCGTCTCCTCCTTGCTGGTATAGCCCTCGAACTGGGTTTTGCCGGTTATCTTGCCGAGTAGCAGGCCCGGTTCGCCAGCGGCGACTTTTATTAAACGGCCATTCTCGTCACGCGCCAGCTCGTCGGCATCCACATCGTACTTAACCAGCGCTATGGGAATGCTGGTCGTGCCAACTGTGCAGTCCTTGTTTAACATGTTGACGAAGGCAACGTTGCCCTCGCTGGAGCCATAGAATTCCGCGACCCGCCTGATTCCGAATCGGGCCTTGAAGTCGTGCCATACGTCGGGACGCAGTCCATTGCCCATCATGGATACCAGCGGACTGCGGTGATCGTCTGCCTGTCGCGGGGTGTTGAGCAGGTAGCGGCACAGCTCACCGATATAGATAAAGCAGGTGGCACCGCCCTCGCGGATATCGCTGAGAAAGTTGCTACCGGAAAATTTGCGGCGTATGAACATGCTGGCGCCGGTGGAGAGTGAGGCGCCCACGCCCAGAAACAGGCCGGTGCCGTGATACAGCGGCAGGCACAGATAGATGCAGTCATTCTCATTGCATTTGAGACCACCTTTGTAAGACAAGCCGGCGGCGAGCAAGAATCGGCGGTTGGAGATAACAGAGGCCTTCGGAAGCCCGGTAGTGCCCGAGGTGTAGATGTACAGTGCGGTATCCGCCAGTGTGTTCTGGCCGGTTTGCGGAGGGTTGTCGGTGGGCTTGCTGGCAGCCTCCTCGCCAAAATCCAGAGCCCAGTCGGGACAGGGTTCTGTATTGTCATCGCTGATAAAAAGCCAGTTTTCGATACCCTGAAGATCGGGTTCCGTTCGCGCCTCTGCCACGGCCGCCAGCCGTTCCTCGCCGAAAATACAGAGCCTGGAGTTGGTGATATTGATGCAGTGGATCAGCGGTTTGCCGGTCAGGTTGGTGTTGATCAACGCGGCAATGACGCCCAGCTTATTGAGGGCGATAATCGTGGCGAGAAACTCAATGCGGTTTTCCATGATGAGACTGACGGCGTCGCCGCGCACCAGACCCTGCACGCGAAATGCCGCGGCATAGCGGTTGGCCAGTGCGTTCAGCTCACTCCAGGTGAGGCTCTGTCCCTCGAAAATCACAGCCGTGTGATTCGGAAAACGGGCGGTGGTGCGCTCCATTCTTGCGGCGAAGCAGTCGCGGGTAGAGGCAGGTCGTGGCTTCACTTCTTTCGCCAGCTGCAGCAGGGTAGAGGCTTCCGCAACTGTGCTTACAACGTCTCGTAGGCTCATAGAATATCGCTTCTTTTGTTGATTATGGTTGAACGATAGCCGGTCTGTTCCACATCGGCAAGTTGTTCGCTGCCCAAATTCAGGATGCCCTGAAAAGCCTCTGTCAGGGCCCCAGTAAATTGGCTATTTTGCCCGCCGAGAGCTGCGCAAACCACGCCTCGTCATAACTGCGCTGTAGCAGGTTAATGGCCGACAGTGCGGCTACAACCGAGTCGGCGAACGCGGTGCGCCGCTCGACCAGTTCGTTGCCGCGCCCGTCCAGCAGCGCCAGATGAGCGGCCAGGCGCAAGCCATTGGTGAACAGGTCCTGGGATACCGAGGATTCACAACTGATGGTGCGGCGCAGCAGCATCTGCTGTCCCTGCGCCAGTAACTGTTGGGTGAAGGCCTTCTTGTCGTGTACGGGACGACTGTCCATGTCCAGCAGAGCCACTGCGATGATCAGGTAGGCCTCGGTAATCGAACGCAATATGGCGTGTCCGAAGCGCGGTGGTTTGTCGCGCAACAGCTTCTGGATGGATTGATCACCGCTGTCCCAGTGGGGATACCGCCTGCCAATTTCGTGCAGGACATCGGCCCAGAACGCGTCGGCCGGCTTGTAGAAGAATTCAAATTTGTACAGTTCCCGCAGTACCGTGACATTGTGGTGCAGCGACTCTGTATTGGGAATATCGATGTCCAGCGCACACATCGCCAGACCGATTTCTCCCAGGGCAGCATGCAGGAAGTAGTGCGTGATGGTGTTGCGGTAATAGGCTGCGGCCAGGCGTTGCTCGCCCGGGATGTAGTAGACCGGCACCTGGCCGCCGGCGAAGGATTTCACCAGCCCCGCGTTCTCCAGTGCCAGCACCGCCGCGCTGACCTGGGCTTCGTTGTCCAGGCTGAAGCCAGAGGACGCAGGCAGCTTGAGTTCGCGGATGAGCTCCTCGATGCCCGCAGACTGGATGTACATCTCAGTGGCCGTCAGCGCGCGCTTGTTGGCGCCCAGTAGCACCATCGTCAGTACGTCTGCAGATTTGATGGGCGTGATTTGTTCTATTCTCGTACAGACTTCAAACGCCATGCGTGTCACGTCGAACGGCTGCTGGGTGGCGACCGGATCGCCCGTGTTCGTGACGGGCGCGGGAGGCTGTTCCAGCGGCAGCGGCTCGCCATAGCGCACATACACTTTGCCGTAGGGTTGCCGCATGCCAAAAATGTAGTTGAAGAACCAGCGCAGTGACTCCTTGCGCTTGGGCAGTCCGCTCTGCAGCGCAACGTAATCATCGATCTCGGCGATGCGGTCAAACGCGATGGAGACCGGCACCAGCAGTACATTGGGGGTCTGCTCGCGGTGACAGGATTCCACTACCCAGTTCAGCAATCCCAGTTTTGGCGGCGACAGCTTGCCGGTGCGCGAACGGGTGCCCTCGATTGACCATGACAACGGCGTGCGATTGCGTATCAGGTGATCGATATAGTGGCGAAACACCAGCTTGTAGACAGGGTCTTCCTGAAAAGTACGGCGCAGGAAAATCGCCCCAACGCGTCGCGCAAGGGCCCCGAAACCCAGGAAGTTCATGTTGATCCCGGCAAAAATCAGCGGCAGTGGGCGAAACCGGTTCTGGTACAGGGAAAGCAGGAACACAAAACTGTCCATGTGGGACTTGTGTGACCACAGGAACAGTAACAGGTGGTCTTTGGACAGCGCCCTGAGTTCTTCCAGCTTGTCGAGGTTGATATCCAGTTCCGGCTCGTAGCTGCGGGTGTAAATAAATTTTGCCAGTCTCGACATCGGTTGCAGCCAGCTGTCGCGTGGTGTCGCTTCAATCTCCTTGAGACATTTGGCGGCGTAGCCCTGTACCTGCGCCAGCGGTTTGCCGCTCGCACTCGCCGCGCGTTCAAGCTCTGCAATGAACAAGGGGTCATGGAACATAGCGTTTGCCGCGGTACCTTGGGTCATAATTTGAATACTCCAAACAGCGCGGCATGGTCGGAGAGCGCGCGCCACGGCCCTGTGCCGAGGCGTTGACAGGCCACAGGATTCAGGCCGCGATAGTAGATCCGATCCACCGCCAGCATCGGCCGCCAGATCGGAAACGTCAGCGCATGGCGGCCTTTCATATGCACAAACAATTCGGTCAGTCCGAGGTCGGCGTGGAGATGATTCTCGGCACGCCGGCGCCAGTCGTTGAAATCGCCGGCGATGATCATCGGTTCATCCCGGGGTACGTGGCTGTTGATGCGGTCAGTCAGCGCCTGCAGTTGCTCGCGACGCTCCTGCTCCAGCAGCCCCAGGTGGACACAGAGCGTATGCAGGCGAGTCCTCTTGTTTGGTAACTCGATGACACCGTGCAGGATACTGCGGCTGGACCGCGGGAAGATTGACACGTCGATATTCTCAAAACTGGCAAACGGGTACATGCTGAGAATCGCATTGCCGTGATCGCCCTTGCGATAGATGGCATTGCGGCCGTAGGCGTAGTGTGGCCAGGCCTCATTCGCAAGGTATTCGAAATGGGGTTCATCCGGGTAGGAAAAGCGCCGGCGTTTGGCCGCACTCTTGATCGCAGTGCCGTGGATTTCCTGCAGGAACACGATGTCAGCCCCGGTTTCGGCGATGCGTTCGCGCATCGATTCCAGTACAAAGCGGCGGTTGCCCGTGCAATAACCCTTGTGGATATTGTACGTTAGTACGTGTATTTCATTGCTCACGGGCGCCCCGCTATTGCAGTTGTGAATGGTTCAGGCACCCGTCTATTCCTTTGCTCTGCGTGATTCAATGGCTTTAATCGTCCAGGACATTACATAATCGAAACCGCTGGCTGCGGCCAGAAACAGCACCGCTGCTGCGCCGAACACTGTCACTTGTTCGGGGATACTCGCCACAACCTGTGACAACAGTACCAGCACACAGAAACCGATCTGTATCGCCATATTGCTCTTGCTGAGGCCGCTGGCGGCGAATTCAAATGGCCCGATAAACCGGTAGTAGCAGACGGCTCCCACCACAATCACCAGGTCGCGCGCGATCACTGCGATGGCCAGGTACCAGGGCAGCAGTCCAACCTCGGCGAGGCAGACGAAGGTGACCGTAATCAGGACTTTGTCCGCAATGGGATCCAGTGCGGCGCCAAAACGGGACAGGGCATCGAGACGCCGGGCCAGAAAACCGTCCAGTGCATCGGATACGCCGGCCAGCGCGCCGATCACCAGTGCCCAGTTGTACTGTTCACGCAAGATCAGCCAGCCCAGCGGCAGGGCGAGTAGCAGGCGCAAAAATGTCAGGCTGTTCGGCAGATAGCGCAGCATATTTCCGTCTATTGGCTGTGCTCGGGCTGCCAGAGCAAAAATACCGCCAGCTCGCGGCGCTCCCGATCACTGAGTGGAAACACGGGCATCGGGGATTGTGGTGCTTCGAGTAGATCGATCACAGCGCGATAGCCCAGGCGCTGGGAAAGACCCTCCAGGGATACCGGGTTCGTGCCCTGCTCATGGCAGGTACCGCACTGGTAGCGCTGGTACAGTGCGCTGCCGTTCTCCGCCATCTGCGGCAGGTCGGCGTCTACCAGCCAGGCCGGCGGCTGCGGGTCGAGGCGGCTGACGGTTGGTAGTGTCATCGCCGGATCGCCACTGCCCGTGCTGGCTTCTCCGTAGGCGACGCGATAGATCGCGCCGGCGTAATCGTCAGAGATATAGATGGCGCCGTCCGGCCCCTGGGCGACGTCGACAGGGCGACCGCTGATATCGCCAGCCTGATTGAAGCCTGACAGGAAGTCGCGCTCCTCGATGCCATCTGCTGTCCAGTGCAGCGAGACGACTTTATAGCCGTCGGGTATGCTGCGGTTCCAGGAGCCGTGCAGTGCCGCAACGGCGCTCTTGCGGTACTGTGGGGGGAGGTCTTCGCTGTCCAGGAAGGCCATACCCAGCGGGGCATTGTGAGGGCGAAAACCGTGTGCTGGCGGCGTCGGGGTGCGCTCCGTGGCGTACGGGTCCGCCCCCATATCCGGGTCGGGGATATTGTCGCCGTTGTAGTAGGGCCAGCCGTAGAAATGGCCTGTTTCGATCAGGTTCAGCTCGCAGGGCGGGAAATCGTCGCCGAGCATATCGCGGCCGTTATCGGTGGCGTAGAGCGCTCCGTTCCAGGGCGCCCAATCGAAGCCCACGCTGTTGCGCAAGCCGGTGGCGATGATTTCGGGGTCACTGCCGTCGAGTTCAAACCGCATCATGGTAGCGCGTCGCTCGTCCTCCTCCTCACAGACATTGCAGGTCGAGCCCTGGGCCAGGTACAACTTTTGGTCCGGCCCGATACGGATGGTCTTGGACCAGTGATTGCCGTTGTCCGTCAAGCCTTCCACCAGTGGCTCGATGTCACCGCTCACCGTGCCGGTAGCGCTGTCAAACCGGATGCGGCCGATGCGGTTCGACTCTGCGATATACAGCCAGTCGCCGCTGATATCCAGCCCCAGCGGTTTTTTCAGGCCGGCTACCAGCGTCTCGCGCGCATCCGGGTGGCCGTCGCCATTGGCGTCGCGTCGCAGCAACTGAATATCACCCATGCCCGGTCGGCTGACCAGCAGGTCTCCCGCAGCGGTGAAACGCAGGAAACGCGCACGCGGCAGATCGGCGGCATACAACGCCAGCGTGAAACCGTCCGGTACCTGGTACCGCTGGCGCACCGTGGCATCATTCGCCGCCGGTCCGGACACGCCGAACATTGTGTTCAACAGCATGGGGAAGCTGCTGGTGGCAATGTGACCCGTGGCCAACAGGCCGCCGATCAGGCCGGCGAGGATGACTATCAGCACTCCCAGGCCAATGAAAAACTTGCGCATGGATTGTTTCCGTGTTTTCGGTGTATTGCGGTCGAGTGTCAGGCAGGAATATAGCACAGGCGCGGTGCAGTTAGGCACGGGCGCATGCCCGGATTGGCCTCGCCGGGGCCAGGTTTCGGTCGTTTCACAGCTTCCGCGGCAATTATCTGGAGAAATCTCCACTTATTTGTGGACAGGTTCCGGGCGCACCCCTAGTGTCAAACAGTGGAATCCGCCGCCAGTTGAGGTATGACTGATCGCAGAGCGGTATTTTGAGACGGGGCAGCAATATAATCGGGACGCCTGACGCCTATGCTTAAAACCCTAAAGATACCGACCAGTGACCTGAGCATTGGCATGTACGTGAGCGCGCTCGATCGACCCTGGCTGGAAACGCCGTTTATCACGCAGGGCTTTCTGATCGAGCGCGATCAGGATATACGCGATCTGCAGAAGTACTGCGAGTCTGTGTACATTGACAGTCGGCGCAGCGCGCACCCCGGGGCGGCCATTCGCCGCGGGTCGCCGCCACGTGCTGAACCGCCCAAACACCGCGCGCCGGCCAGACGGCCGTCACAAAGCGCCCCCACTTCGCTCAATGACCGACCGCGTATCCCGCTGGCGCATATCTTTTTTGACCGTGTGCTGAAACCTTACCACGATGACAGCGGCTGGGAAGAGGAGCATCCACGCGCGCAGCGGGCGCTGAATACACTGATTGGCGATATCGATGAAATTTACGACAATGTCAGTACCGGAGAAAAGCTGAACGTTATCAAGCTGCGCAAGTCAGTGGAGCCGATTGTCGACAGTATCAGCCGCAACCCCGATGCCTGCCTGTGGGTAAGCCGCCTGAAAGACCACGATCAATATACCTACCAGCATTCACTGAGCGCGGCGATGTGGGCAGTGTCGCTGGGCCGCCAGTTGGGTCTGCCGCGGCGCGACCTGCGCTCGCTCGCGATGGGCTGTATGCTGATGGATGTGGGCAAATTGCGGGTCGATCCCGGCCTGCTGCAAGCGGACCGTCAATTGACCGTCGAGGAGGCCGCTGAAGTGTCGCGGCATGTGAATCACGGCCTCGAGATCCTCAACGAATGCGGAATTCTCAACCAGGATGTGATCGACATGGTGGCTCACCACCATGAGCGTTTCGATGGCTCAGGCTACCCCAAAGGGCTGTCGCGCGACCAGATACCGCCTTTTGCACGCATAGCGGCCATTGTCGATACCTACGACGCGGTGACCAGCAATCGAAATTACGCGAAAGCGGTCTCACCCAGTGACGCCATCAAGTTGCTCTACCAGGCGCGCGACCAGGAGTTCCAGGCCGAACTGGTGGAAGCCTTTATCCAGGCTATCGGCATTTATCCAGCGGGGACGCTGGTGGAACTGTCTTCCGGGGAAGTCGGTGTGGTAGTTGCCGAGTACCGAACCCGGCGTCTGCGACCCAAGGTGATGCTGTTGCTGGATGCCAGCAAGAACGAGTTGCCGACCACGCGAGTGGTTGACTTGCAGGACTTTTCGCCCAGTGGCGGCGCCCCCTCCTCAACGATTAGAAAGAGCCTTGAACCAGAGGCCTATGGTATCGATCTCTCCAGAGTGACCGGCTTGTAAACAAGCGCCGTCGACAGCACCACAAATAAAATTTATATTGGTGGACTTCGCAGGTTCGAACCGACAATCAAGGGGAATACGATGTCCGTCAATGTGAGAAAGACAATTGCCGCCGCTGTTGCTGTGATTCTTGTGGGTGGTTGTGCCGCAATGGCCGACCAGGATGCAATTGACATCGAGCGCCGCTTATCCGCTGCTGGATTCCAGATGAAACTGGCGAATACACCCGAGAAGCAGGCCCATCTTTCCCGGTTCGCCCAGCGCCGGTTGGTGCCGATGGAGAAGGAGGGGGCGACAGTGTTTGTCTATGCGGATGCCAGGGAGTGCAACTGCATCTACGTGGGTTCAGAGGCGAACTATCAGGAGTACCAGCGCCTCTCCATACAACAGCACGTGGTGAATGAGCAGCGTGACACCGCCGAGGACATGAATATGGCGGTGACCGACGAGACCATGAATTGGGATATGTGGGGCGCCTGGCCTCGCCCCATCCTCTACTGATTAAGGCACAAGCGGCTTTTTTGCGCGCCGACGCCTGTATTCTTGCGATGGGTCATGGTTGGCGTCGGCTCGCTGGCGGATAATGGCCACTGTTCGGGGCGCTGCATCTGACTGTAAACCCGGCTTAATAGAGGAGTATGCCAATGGCGACGAGCAGACCGATTCGGGTTGGCCTTATGGGCTTTGGCCAGATAGGGCGGCAGATCTACCAACTGGCCTCTCTCAGTAGCGACGTTGAAATAGTCGCGGTTGCCGATATTGGCAAGCCGGAAATCCTGCACTATTTGTTGATGTCGGAGGTGGCCGAGCCGCAGCGCCACACACTGGAGCGAAACTTTCTGGTCAATCCGCGTTTCCGCGCGCGACTGATGCAAATTGATCGCCCGCAGGAAATGCCCTGGGACGTGTTCGATGTCGATATCGTGATCGACGCCACCGGCAAATTCGGTGATCGCCAGTCCATGGCCGCGCATCTGGACAATGGTGCGCGGCGGGTATTGCTGCGTACGCTGCCGATTGACACTATCGATCGTATACTAGTACCCGGTATCAACGACAGCAGCGCAGAACCGGGTGATCGTATGATTTCTGCGGGTTCGCCTACCGCTTCCGCGCTGTGCCTGCTGCTGCAGAGTGTGTCCGAGCAATACGCCATCGAGTGCGGCAGTATGACGACGGTGCACGCCTACACTTCAGACCAGTCGCTGCAGGACTACGCTGGCAGTGATTTTCGCCGCAGTCGTTCCGCCGCCAAAAACATCATCCCCAACACGCATGATGCGGGACGCTGGCTGGGACGCATACTGCCCGACTTTGACGACAGGATAATGACCTGGGCTCTGAACGTGCCGGTGCAGGAGGGGTGTCTGCTGGATGTGACACTGGTAATGCGCGATGCCGCCGTCGGGGCAGAAGACATCAACCAGACGATGCGCGAGGCCGCGCAGAAGCGCAAGGGTATTGTCGGCGTGGTGGAAGATCCGGTGGTGTCGTCAGATGTGATTGGCAATTCACACTCGCTGTTGTTCGATACCAAGGGCACGATCAAGGCGGGCAGTACCATTATCAAGACGCTGGGCTGGTATGAAACACTGGGGCATGCGGCGCGGCTGCTGGAGGTGGTGCGTCTCTACGCGGCGCTGGATCTGCCACAGGAGGACTTGTCATGAGAATCGCGATTAATGGCTTTGGTCGTATCGGACGCTCGGTTTTTCGTATTCTGGAGGAGCGGGACGACATCGAGGTGGTCGCAATCAATGACCTCTTTGATTATGAGGCGCTGCGGTACCTGCTGAGCTACGACACTGTGATGGGACCCTTCGCCGGGCCGCTGGCGCTGGAGGACAACCACTTCGTCACAGAGAAAGGGCGCGTCAAGCTGCTCAGCGAGCGCAATCCACTCGACCTGCCATGGGCTGAGCTGGGCGTGGATGCGGTCATTGAGTCGACAGGCGCATTTCGCAAGCGCGAACAGTTGGAGCAACACCTTGCCGCCGGTGCCGGCCGGGTGATACTCACAGTGCCGGCGAAGGATGCCATCGATTACACGGTGGTACTCGGGGTAAATGACGAGGGCCTGACAGCACAGCAGAGGATCATCTCCAATGCCAGTTGCACAACCAACTGCCTCGCGCCGATGGCGCGGGTGCTGTATGAGTCCTTCGGTATTGAAGAGGGCGTTATCAACACTGTTCACGCCTATACCAATGACCAGCGACTGGCGGACGTGCCCCACACAGACTGGCGTCGCAGTCGCGCGGCGGCGGAAAACATCATCCCGACCTCTACCGGAGCGGCCAAGGCAGTCGGTGAGGTGTTGCCACAATTAAAAGGCAAGCTGCACGGTATTGCGGCCCGTGTGCCGGTGCCCGACGGTTCCGTGGTGGACCTGTTTGTGAAACTGGGCAAGAAGGTTGCGGTAGCGGATGTCCATGAGGCAGTGCAGGCGGCGTCCATATCGACGCGCATGCGGGGCATTTTGCAATACAGTGAGCAGCCGATCGTGTCGACCGATATTATCGGCAACTCGCACTCGTCGATCTACGATGCCGGCTTTACCGGCATTACCGGCGGGCGCTATCTGCGTGTACTGAACTGGTATGACAATGAATGGGGCTACTCCTGCCGTGTGTGCGATTTGCTGTCCAGGCTAAGAGACTTGACCTGACCCGGTTGTGTACACAAAATAGGCCCGCAGCGTCGAAGAGTATCCGAAGGGCGCAACCGGCACTTTCGGTTGTGCTGTCCTGCGATGTGTACACTCAAACTCAAGGTTCCCAATATGTCCAAAGTCATAAAGCTGGTGCTCCTCTTTTCGTTTCTGTGCGTGGGTGGTCCAGCCGCCTGGGCCAACAGCTACAGTGATGCGATCAAGGCGTTCAGCAATGCCGGTGAGAGCGGGCGCTACTTCAAGACAGCCTACGGTTATGCCTTGTTTCCCACCGTCGGCAAGGGAGCCTTTGTGATTGGTGGCGCCTATGGCGAAGGCAAGGTGTTCGTCGGTGCCAAGCACGTCGGCAACTCCACCCTGACGCAAGTGTCGCTGGGCGCACAGTGGGGTGGACAGGCGTACAGCCAGATCATCTTTTTTGAACACGAACAGGCGTTCAAGGATTTTACCTCGGGAAACTTTGAGCTCAGCGCCACCGCATCGGCGGTTGCCATCACGGCCGGCGCGTCCGCCGAGGCCAGTACCGGTGGCGGCACCGCAGCGGGCATCAGTGGTGGTCGCAACGATGCGGCGACCGTGTCCGGCGGGTACCGCAAGGGCATGGCAGTTTTTACAATTGCCACCGGTGGGCTGATGTTTGAGGCGGCGGTAGCCGGACAGAAGTTTACCTACACCCCGCTGTAACACCTGTGCGGGCGCAGAAATGCGCTACACGGTTACTGCGGCGCGCGCCAGGGCCAGGGCGTCTGCAGGAACATCGCCCATCAAGATGACATGCCATTTGCGCGGCCCGTGTGCCCCATAGACCAGTTGGCCCTCGATATCGGCCGTGCTGGAGGGGCCCGCGATAAAGTTGATACCGCGCGGACGCCCATTCTTTTCCAGTTCCAGGTTGATCCTGCCCCAGGCATGCTCCATGCTCGATACCAGGTCAGCGGTGTCCACCAGTACGATGTGATGCTCGGGTAACAGGTTGTTGGCCGCCGGGTTGGACTTCCCCGTCCATGTCACAATGGCGCCGGTCTCCACCACGCCCAACTGGGCGAATGTCAGCGCAACCGGTTCGCCGACCTCCAGGCTGCCGAAACGCGGCAGCACGCCTGCGTCCCGCCAGGGCATCGCAGCGAGGCGCGGGTCGTTCCCCGCCACCAGGCGGTGGCTGCGAAAATGGGAATAGATGTGATGTCCAATGGCCGTGACCGCCTCGGTGCGATTGGCGACACAGTCAACGGTGCCCTGGTTTTTCAATACATTGGTCAGGAAGGCCTGGCATATCTCGGGCGCCGGTGGCGCGGGCACCGGCGCGCTGCCCAGTGCCTGGCGTTCCTGCTGAATACGTTCCGCGCTCGCCTCGCCGGTGATGTCGCGCAGTCGTGCAAAAATCTCCGAACGGGCGCTAGCGTTCATGTTTTCGCTCTTCGATGCGCTTCTGTTGTGCTTTGTACTGCTGCATAAACGTTTTTCCCTGGGGTGCTGGAAAATTGCGCTGGCTGGTCCATCCTCCCGCCAGCGGCAGGTGCGAGAAATTTCCGCGCTTGCGCCCGAACCTGTGCAATACGGGTATGACAATCGATGTCAGCGCGTGGTAGAGCGGCGGGTGCCGGGTTAGCCAGCCGTGTAGTTTCAGGCCCAGGCGCCAGCGCGGTGCCGACAATTTTTTGCTGTTTTCCTCATGTCGCAGATCGCGCAGCAGGTCCGGCAGCGGAATATCCGCAGGGCAAACCTCGGCGCAGCGACCGCAGCTGGTGCAGGCATTGGGCAGGGCATGGCTCTGCTCCAGCGATGTCAGCAGCGGCGTGAGTATCGAACCCATCGGCCCGGGGTATACCCAGCCGTACGCATGGCCACCGACAGCGCTGTAGATGGGGCAGTGGTTGAGGCAGGCACCGCAGCGGATGCACTCGAGCATTTCGCGGTAGTCGCTGGCCAGAATGTCACTGCGTTTGTTATCCAGCAGTACGAAATGTGTTTCGATGGGGCCGTCGACATCGCTCTCGCGGCGTGGCCCGGAGTAAAAGCTGGTATAGCAGGTCTGCGATTGCCCGGTGGCTGATCGCACTAACAGGCGCAACATGGCGGTTGCATCCTGTGCCAGCGGCAGCACCCGGTCAATGGTGGTACAGACAATTAACACGCGGGGCAGGTTGGCACACAGATCGCCATTGCCCTCGTTCGTCACCAGCATTGAATAGCCGTTTTCGGCGATCAGCGCATTGGCGCCAATAATGCCTACCTCTGCTTTCAGGAAATGCTCGCGCAGCACCTGTCGCGCTTCACTCACCAGATCGACCGTCTCGGGCAGCTCCCTGCTGCCGAGATCGTGCCTGGCCTGGAACAGCTCGCGAATTTCCCCCGCGGATTTGTGCAGTGCCGGGGCTACGATATGGCTGGGTGTCTCACCGGCCTGCTGGATGATGTACTCACCGAGGTCGGTCTCCATCACAGAGAGGCCAGCGCGCTGCAAAAAGCTGTTCAAGCCGGTCTCTTCGGTCACCATGGATTTGCCCTTGGCGACACGCTTGGCGTCGTGTTGTTGGCAGATGTCGAGTACGAGACTGTTCAGTTCATCGCCATCGCGCGCGAAGTGCACGTGGTTGCCGTTGTGTACCGCTTCGTGTTCGAACTGGCCGAGGTAGTATTCGAGGTGGTCGAGGCTGTGTTGGCGCACACGTTTAACATGCTGGCGCAGGGTATCGAAATCGGCAAACCCGTCGATCGCCGCCGAGCGTATTAACGGGGCGAAAGCGGCGATCACATCCCGGCGCGCGGCCTGCGCGGTGTTACCCAATGCCTTGCTGGCGTTATCGAGGAATGTATCGCTGTGCTGCTCCACTGGCTATCTTCCTTTTCCAATGGCGGGGCTGTCGAGGTCGTGGCACAACAATTCCGCGACATGGCGAACGTCAATGTCCTCGCCCAGTCGCTCGGCGCGGCCTGCGATATTGAGCAGGCAGCCCAGATCACCACCAGCGAGGATCTTCGCGCCGGTGGCCAGCGCATCCTTGAGTTTGTCATCCACCATCTTGCCGGAGATTTCTGGCATTTTGGCGCAGAACGTGCCGCCGAAGCCGCAACAGACCTCACTTTGCTGCAACTCGCTGACCTCGATGCCACTCAGCTCCCGCAGCAGATCGCGCGGCTGCGATTTTATGTTGAGTTCACGCAGTCCGGCACATCCGTCGTGGTAGACGACGGCTGGCAGTTTGGGTGGCGATTTCTTCCGCTGTGGCCGAATGCGCGCAATGTCCTTGAGAAATACCGTCAGCTCAAAGGTTTTGGCGGCCAGCTCAAGGGCCTGTTCGCGCCATTCCCCCTCCAGCATGGCGGGGTAGTGGTGGCTGATCATTCCGGCGCATGAACCGGATGGCACCACGACATAGTCAGCCCCGCCCAGCAGCTGGATGACTTCCTGTGCCTGCAGCACAGCTTCCTCATAATTGCCACTGTTGTACGCCGGTTGGCCGCAGCAGGTCTGTCGCAGCGGTACCGTAACCTCACAGCCGGCCTGCTCCAGCAGTTTGATACTGGCAAAGGCGACCGAGGGTCGAAACAGATCCGCCAGACAGGTGACAAAAAGCGCAACGCGCTTTTTCCGTTGTGGGGGCGAGTGCTTCTGATCTCGCTCATTCATACAGGCGGCAACCCTTTGCGTTTTTATGGTGGAGGAGCGGCTGTCGCTGCTCCGAATTGCGCAGTATATCGAAATGGGGGAACCGGTGTCGCCCCATGTCCGGCATACCGCAACTAGAAAAGCTGCTGCAACAACAGCAGCAGGGCCGCTGCGGCGATTGCTGCGGCAATGGCAGTCGCGCCGAGCGCCAGCGGATGGCGGCTCTGCAGCAACTTTATCGCGATAGTCTTGTGATCCACGCGGATAGCACCGAGTGTCGGTGGGCTGATATACCGCTGCAGTGGTGCCGGTGAAAATGCCGGAAGCAGGTGACTACCGGAGAACACCACGATATCGTCGATTGACAGGAATGGACCGCGATAGTGCAACCTCGGGCCGCCCGCCAGGTGATACTGACCGCTGTGATCGACCAGTAGCAGCCTGTCTCCCATAATCCCGATATGGCCCACAGGCTGCCGACTCAGCAGTAGCAGGGCGATCGCCGGACCGCTAAGCGCCAGCAACAGCGCGGCCAACTGCCAGGCACTGACACCCAGGGCGATGGCCAGCAGCACAGCGCCCAGTGCCGCGACCCCATAGAACACACCCGTGCGCTGCAGTTGTTGCTGGCGATCCTGCACAGGTTCAATCCAGTGCAAGGCGTCGGCATGGTCATCCAGCGGTTCAGCACCCTGCTCTCGACGGGGGCGATAAACCAGTCCGCGCAGACCGTGCACATACCCGGCACCGAAACACAGTATCACCGCGAGTGCCAACACCAGCAAACCGCCGTGCCAGGCGATGTTGGCGATGTGCGCGCGGTGCTGTTGTGTGCCGATCAGTTCCTGCAACGAGGTGGAGAGGAACGGGACTTCCACAAGGCCCTCAGCGTTGAAGCGCTGTATGGCCGGGTCATGGGGATCGTTGACGAGGGTCCTGGTGCCCCAGTTGACCAGTTGCAACGGTCCGGTGCCGCCTGATGCAAGTGGCGCTGTACTGAGGTAATTCCATTCCTCGTCAAAGCGGTAGACCTCGCCAGTGACGGATGCGGGGTCTTGCAGGTAGACCCACCAGGCACCGCCGGACCAGACAAAATCCCGAACACGCGATTGTTGTAACTGCTCGTTGCCGGGAGGCAGCAACAGTATTTCGTCCAGTTGCGAGCCGAATGCGTCGTTCTCATATCGAAAGACACTGATTGCCGGACCTTGTGCGCTATTCATCCACAGCAGGCCGCCGTGCAGTCGCAGCACGGGATCATTGGGAACTGTGACCGGTGCGCTTGCCAGGATCTCCCCCTGCTTGCTCACTTTCAGCAGGCGGCCGGAAGCGCTGTCGGCAAGCAACAGGCTGTCATCGAGGGTGTTCACCACGACGGCGTCTACACGAGTCTCCTGCAGCTGCGACGATAGCGGCGCGCAGGCGAACCGCGTCAGATCGCAGCGCAGTAGTGATAATCCGGTACCTTGTGTGGCGCTTGACTGGTTGTCGATCAATTGACCCACTGCGATGAGAGAGTCCTCGCTGTCAAACAACAGCGGCGGCAGCAGTGCGGTGACGCCCAGTGCACTGAGGGGAATGTCTGTTGTGGCAACACCGGAACGGTCGTGAAGCAGCAGCGAATCGGCCACCAGCAATACCGGTTCAGCCCGGGCGTTGATGCCCACAGCGCTGGCACCTGTGGGCACCGGGTGGGCGCCGCTCTGCAGGAAACCGCCGCCCGCGATCAGCAGTATTGCCAGCGACACGCCGCCGGCGGTGTAGGCGCGTCGCATGCGCTGCCAGGCGAGCTCGGCGCGTGTGCGCACCTGCTCTGAATTGCGAAAAGGCCTGATTTTGTAAAAGTTTGGTGCGCCGGACTGGCGCTTGCGCTGGCCGGGATTCCCAATTTCCGGTGTCTCGCCCGGAGTCCGCAGCGGGACCTCCAGACTGGTTTTCACACGCGTCTTCACGGTCTTCCCGGTGCGAGGCTGTGCGGCTGCTGCGCTCGTCGGGCGCTCAGCGCTGCGCTTCGACAATTGCTGTTGTTGCACGCGTTCAGCGCGGGCACGCGCTGCGTTCCCGGCCGCCAGATGCTGCTTCTGTTCCTCTGCCTGGATGCGCCGCACTTCTTCCTCGGCCGCGAGGCGTTTTCTCTCTTCCAGTGCTGCCTTGAGTCGCGCGTCTTCCTCGGCCGCGAGGCGTTTCCGCTCCTCGAGTTCGGCTCTGTGCCTGGCTTCTTCAGCCGCGAGACGCTGCTTCTCCTCGAGTACTGCTTTCAATCGC
>TARA_R110002072_G_scaffold255456_2_pt1 | contig 27402 bp, 40 predicted proteins | sample TARA_R110002072 | Tara Oceans TARA_R110002072 (sample SAMEA4397118) | marine metagenome | biome: Polar Biome; feature: [SRF] surface water layer (ENVO:00010504); material: water (ENVO:00002006), including particulate matter (ENVO:01000060) such as... | depth 5 m | reverse complement strand
GTCATTGTTACCCTACAAATTACCAGTAACTGCAACCAGGTCGGTATCTGCTCAATGTATGCCGAGTCATTGTTACTACGTAAACTACCAGTAACTGAAACCGCCGCGCAATCTAAATTAGATAGACGGTAGTCATTGTTACTACGCAAATTGCCAGTAACTGAAACAAACCTCTGAAGACCTGCTTTCGATCGCCTTGTCATTGTTACTACACAAACTACCAGTAACTGAAACAAACTGCTTATACAAGGTCGCAAAGTCGTCGTCATTGTTACTATGTAAACTGCCAGTAACTGAAACGAGCCGCAATGATTTGATGACTTCTATCCCGTCATCGTTACTACGTAAACTACCAGTAACTGAAACGGCTTCATCTAATTCACCTGCCTCAACTCCGTCATCGTTACTACGCAAATTACCAGTAACTGAAACCGGAATAGCGTTTATCCAGCTTGCTCTGAGGTCATCGTTACTACGCAAATTACCAGTAACTGAAACAGTACTACAACCAGGGAGCATGGGGAACTGGTCATCGTTACTACGCAAATTACCAGTAACTGAAACCCATAGCTTTAGCTTTGCGTATTTGTAAATGTCATCGTTACTACGCAAATTACCAGTAACTGAAACTGATCGGGCGTAACCTATTGTTTTAAATAAAGTAACTAGCAATTTAAGTGATGGAAATCGGTTATGCCGAACCCGATACGAGCTTGCGTATCGCGGTTTTATCCACCATAAAGTTTCGAACCACAGAGCGGGTAAGCCGTGAAAATCACGATCATACGCCCATCTCCACAGAACACGGAGCCAATGACTAAGGTGCATTTGCATGAACCCCGACCCCGCTTTTCTGATCGGCGAACCACGCCGAAAACTTTTCATGTTCTTTTAGTTTTTTCCCCTTTTTTATTCCTTTAATAAGTGTGTTAAAATGAATGCCTTTTCCAGCAATCATTGTTGATGCATTAATATCAGCGTTTTCCTTGTGCTTGCATTTGGTGCAATGAAAGATTGCCTGAGAACTTCGGCTTTTCTTGTCAACATGCCCACATGATGAACAGGTTATCGAAGTATAGGCAGGATGCACTTCAATGTAGCTAGGTTTATTTCGCCGGATAGGTGGAAAGCCTTCCAGCAATAACCTGTAGCCGACAAAGTGTTTCAACTTCATATACTGCGCTCTAGTAAGCAGCCGCCGCCACCCACCCTTACGCGCTCCTTTTGGCCGTGCGTGATGTGGCCCCATAGCAATAGTTTTCAAATCTTCCATCACAACCTGGGCGTTATACTTAACCGCATCCGCGACAATCATGTTTGCCGCCTTATGAATTTCTTCGTCAGCAATGACGCGCCGGGCTTTTGAACGATAGATTTTCCCCTTCCCCTGAACGTCCTTCTGCTTCTGTTCTTCGCGCCTCTGCACAGAACGCAAACGCTCACCGCTTATCCACCCTTCGTCCAGACGGTTTCCTTTTTTATCAACAACTGTCCATGCAGCGAGAAGTTCAATGCCCCGATCAACCCCCAGATAGGCTGAAGTTTCTCTCACTGTCGATGCAAACCGAAAACTACAGGCAAAATAAAAATCCGCACCATCATAAATAAGTCGGCTTGACTGCAAAGTTCCACGCTTCATAAATTTGGTGTTATGCCACTTACTACCTTCCAACGGGAAAATATCGCCACTACTGGTTTTTTGCGTCATAATCTCGCCTGTCCGTGTATTAACCAACTCAGACAGATCAACGGCTCTCTTACGTTTAGCTGTCTTTGGAAGCAAGTTAATAAAAGCGAACAATCGTCCTTTGTCATCTTCAAGAATAAGACCGCCATCGTTAACCCTGTTCGCTAAAATATTTAACGGACGGGGAATCCCAGGACGCGAAAGTCTAGCCAGCAAATCCCGAAACTCGTTTTCTTCAAAAATAGTCTTTGAACGGGCAAGGCCATCAATACTGGCATCAAAATCTGTCTGATCAATATTTAAACGTGGAGTTGTCGGATATGAAGTATTCTCATCATCACCCTTCAGTTCCACGTAGCTCTTGGCCTGTGCCAGCGCATCGGCAATAATCGCCTGTTTCGGCCCATTTCCAAGTGGAAGCGGCCTGGCAATACTTGAAAGCTTGCGTTTTAGCTGCCGATACCCTTCGTACCGTTCCTTGCCCCCTTCCATCTCTACAATAGCCTCTACGTCAGGACGCACTGCCTTGAGTAGTTTATCGTAGCCCAGATGTGCGCGGCGCATAGCATCAAGCAAAAGAGCGCAACGACGCTTCGATGGGTTGTGCAACTTGTACTTCACAGTCAAAAACGAAAATTGTATGTCATCCATATATACATACTAGCAAGTTTTTATACTATGTAAATACAAAAGTTTCTAAAAATACGCCTCGCAATTAGGTGGGGGTACCATGCATCTATGTGTGTGGGCGCAAATCGCGGGGTATCCCTTCCTACATACCCCCACACCTTTATTTTTATTTTGGCAGGGAATTTATTTTTTATCTGATGCTGTTAATAAAATATTTAGGATAAACATTTTTTGAACATTAATACTTAATTTTTCGCAGCCCTTTAAACGTTTAAACGATCGATAAACAGTTTATATGCAGTCATTATTTAGCTAATATATATCAATATAGTCTATACGGCTCAAATTTGCTTACTGATAAGTATTGGCAAGTTTTGGATAGTTGCTATCATTTAACAAGTATATACTTATGTACGGTTAAATTTGGAGACGTTTTTAAAGATATTGCGATTATTGGGCGCGAAATTGTGAACAAACACACATTTAAAAATGTTCCAACCCCCCAAAACCCGCCAATCCATCTAAGCTATTTCCCTTGTTTTGTAACATTTTTACCACAAATAACAAATTTTTATAATTTTATTGCCTGTATTTACACATAACATTTGACTAATTTATAAAATGCTATTTATATATGTATATACATATATAGGAGCAAATAAAATGAATAATGATATAAAAGTAGAAATCACATCTGCGTATGGTCAAGAGCGAATTATACCATTAACTCAAAATGGGAAAATTTTAGCAAAAATTGCCGGAACTAAAACTTTAACATCTGAAACAATAGAATTAGCTAAATTACTTGGCTACTCATTCACCGTTGTAACAAGGGAAATATAAAAATGACATATACAGATATCGAAATAATCTTGTGGACGCTATCCCCCAGTATCGCAATGCTGGTTATGTTGCTGATTATTCATTTTGACATGGACAGAAACGGAAAATAACAATGCAAATTAAATACCATAACCGTGACGTATGGCTTAGTGTAGCGGTCGGACTAATAAACAATGATGTTTTTGACGACGCCGGAATAGAGCGTTTAAACGCTAGCTGGCGTATTTCATGTTCCTGGCCTGGCGGCGGTAGCGCACGTAAAAGAGTTGGCGAGTGCTGGCCGTCCGGCAGTAGCAACGACAAGACCCGTGAAATGTTTGTTTCACCGATTGAAGATAATCCAATTGAAGTCTTAGGCATTGTTGCACATGAAATGATCCATGCTATTGATGATTGTAAACATGGGCATCGCGGACCGTTTCGCAAAATGGCACTTGCTATTGGTTTAGAAGGCAAAATGACTGCTACAACAAGCGGCCCGGAATTAACAAAAAAATTAAAAATAATTGCCGATATCCTTGGCCCGTACCCGCACGCTAAATTAAACCTTAATGACAGAAAAAAACAAACTACCAGAATGATTAAAATGACATGTAGCAATTGCGGGTTTATCGCTAGAGCGTCAAAAACTGCAATCGAACAAGCTGGTTACCCTATTTGTGGGTGTGGAAATAAAATGGCTTAAAACGTTTAAACAGCGCGAGTTTATCGCCCATTTGGTTCGGTGCATTGCATGGCGGACCATTTGGGATGAAAGCTTAATAAAACTAGGAGCAAATAAAATGAATTATGAAGAAAATTATTTTAATTATGAAGAAATTAAAACTTATTTTTATGATTTTTTAAGTGATCAAGATAATAATTGGATAGACGAAAATATTGAAGATATTCACCATCATTCATTTAACACAGATTATTTTATAATTGGAACTTATCGAGCCACACAATGGCTAGGGAATAAGGCTTTTGAAGCAATCCGCATTATTAAAGATTATGAGGAAGATAATTTTGGTCAAGTTTCAACTGATCTTTCAAATCCTGAAAAAGTTGTAAATATGTATGCATTCATCGTTGGTGAATGCGTTATTTCGGAATGGCGGATAAATAAAAAATGACTGATTTAGTAACAGGCATGAAAATTCAAATTAGTGAACCAGTTTTTCACGGTTCTTTTAAAAATCCTAAATTTCTTGGCAATCGTGAATTTATAGCCGAAATAATTAAAGAGAATTACGGTGGATTGCGGGGACAACATACTTTTACTTTAAAAGTTCACTCAGCTGAGGGCATGGAAGCTGAAAAAATTTTACGTAAAAAAACAATTCGCAGAAAAGGACGAAACTTATACAAAAATTTAATACGAATTATTTCGCAACCTGAAAATATGGAGGAACTACAAAACGAAAAACACAAAAGAGGAAAAATAGCACATAAAAATAAAATTCAAAATTGGATTTATGAAGGAAAAATAAAATGAAAACACCACAAATAAAACTTAATTCGGCATTTGATGCTGTTGTGGCTGGTTTAACACTGGCTATAACTGCACCAACAAAAAAAGATTCGCAAAAAGTATTAGATTTAATCTTGCCGTCAATAATAAAATTAACAAAAAAACAAGTTGAACAAGCAAAAAAACTTGCTTTAAAACAAAGTTTAAAAACTAACTAATGTAAATACATTTTTTTCTTGCTTAGTACAATTTTAACGATTATTATTGTATATACAATATAAATAGAGGAGAGAGAAATGACTAGACAAGAACTTGAAAACCAACTTTGCAGAAACAATAACGTATATAACAGTGACATTAAAGAGCTTGAAATAATTACAACGGGCACAAAACCTAGCTGGAAGAATTGCGAAGGTCGCAACACAATTTCCTTTAGAGCATCAGGATTGAATCCTGAAAAGCCAGCGTCAGGCTGGGTAGAAATATTCGCATCAGAAACCGCATATGCTGAAACCGACAACGGGCGTGACGTTACAAAAGAGGTTTACATCACGCTTCGCCTTGATGCGGCTAAACAACTGAAAGCCATGCTGAACGAATTAAATATTTAACACCCACCACATACCCCAGCGGAGCCTTGCCAGCGTTACTAAATGATGCAAAACAAAACGCTAAATTTGTACCAATGCCGGGAACAATTGGAGATTTTTACAAGTATTAAAAACTTTTAAATGGAGTAATTAAAATGCCAAAATTTGTAATAATGATGCCAGACAATAAAACTTTTGATATAACAAAAAACATTAAAAAAGCAAAATCAGAAAAAGATATAAAAAATATTATTGTTAAAAAATTAAAATCATCACAAAATAAAAAAGTTTAATTTTAAAAACTAAATAAAAAAACCCGCATATTAATTTAAATATATGCGGGTTAAGTTTTTTTAGGGAGCAAAAATATAAATGAACAATCAAAACAATTAAGATTCAATCAAAACAATCAAAATTTAATGTCAAAACTGCAAATTAATTTTTTATAATACCTAGTCCGGGGGTATGTCAAATTATTTATTTATATTAAAATAATTAATCAAACCATCGAGAGAAATTTTTAGCATAGTCATAGCCTTCTCTTCACGGCGATTATATTTTAAAACACCGTCCCAAGTACCAGCTGGGCAACCCAGCCCACAAGTGTGAATCAACAAATTAATCAAAGGTCGTCCAATATAATCAAAAATCAATTTAATCTCTTGTCGTGACTGTACTGCACTATCAGTATAGCAGTCAGCTGAACGACTATACCTAATACCATCAAGATTTAATTTTGCATACTTTTCAATCATACCAGCCGTTCTAAATTTCACGTGAAACAGTTCAGCAGCTTCGTATTGTTCTTTAGTTATCCAACCTCTTTTTCTGTACATTGATATCACATCAACTGTTTTGTTACGAAATCTTGCAACCCCAGTATCAAGCTCATAAACACCGTGATTTTTCGACTCATCGGTGCCTAAATCAACAGTATCAACTTTACGTTTTCGCCTTGGTTTCGCCATTAAAAATCAATTTTACTATCGTTATTGTTTCTAGTGCCATCATCAAAAAAAGCAGAAACTTTTATTTCAATTTGATTTTCTTCACTAATTTGTGGCAATGGCAAAGCATTAATATTTAAAACAAAACCGTCCTTTTCTTTCATCGGAAACATAACGCCAATGTTTTGCCAATACGTTTTTCCATCACGCCCCTGTCTACCTTGAGTTAAATTATATTTTTTAGTCATTTTTTATTCCTTTCAATTAAATTAAAAACCAATTTTTTTTCTACTTCTGCTAGCATTTTTTTTGTCGTATCTCTCCACTCTAACTCCTCTTTTAAATCATACCAGGTCGGAAACCATTTGCTTTTATCGGGCCAGGTTGTCAAAACCTGTCTAACAATTTCCCCAGTGTATTCTTTCAATCGTGATGTATAATTTTTAATAGTCGCCTTAAAAACATCTACCTCATGGTTTTTAATTGCCGTCATGGACATCAGATCGGCAATCAAAACCTTAATCTCCCTATCAGTACATGGATTTAAATTTTTTTGCAGAATCTTAACTGCCTTATGCAAACTTAAATCATCACCATCAATTTCGTAGCCAATCAAATCAAAATTACTATCATACTTCTCCTGTATCTTCAGCTTCAAGCTCTTTAAATGCTGTATACCAATTGGTGGAACCAGTTTTAGATTTGTCACTTTTTGCATCTCCATTCAACTTTCTCATCGCTTGTACTTTTTGAAAACTGTAGCTTGTATTCATCCACTGCGTGAAAGCAAGTCTCCAATTTAATTGTTTTCTATTTTTTTGATTTGCGTGATTAATAAAATCATCAAACAATGATTTTATTTCTTTTTCATTAAAGCCAATTTTTAAACCTGCATCAATTGATTGTTGTTCTAATTCAAAATTATCTGGTATCTTTTTTGGTCTTTTTTCTTTTTTATTTTTTTCTTTCTCTACTCTACTCTTATTTACTCTACTCTCCTCTAGCATAGCATCTTGATAGCCATCTGCTAGCATCTTGCTACATGATTGATTTATAAGAATAAATCCAGACTTAACAAAAAAATCTAAATCAACTGGTTCAGTTGCATTTATTTTGTTAGCAACAAATTTATCATCAAGTGGAATATCACCTTGATAGCGACTCGCTAGCAACCAGATAGCAAACAGATGCGCCTTTTTTACATCATCAAGTTTCGCAATCTCGTAGTCTTCCAAAACGTTATTATACAGTTTTATCCACGGTGGATTGCGTTTATCGCCGTAGTGCTGAAATTTTGAAAATCCTTTAACCTTGAATGTTCTCTGCATCTTGTCACCTATTGTTTAATAATCGTCAAATGCTTAACTTTTTTTGATACAATATAATCTTGCTCACTCACAATCTGGCATAAATTACAGGCATCAACACCACCAATTTGACGCTGCTCATCCTTAATCTTTATAGTCCTAATAACCCTCTCGATAACTCTGCTATCGCCACACTTCTGGCAAGTCATGTTTTATTCCTGTTCGCATAATTTTTGATATTTTAATAGCTAGTTCTTGTAATTGTTTATCAATTTTTTTGTAGTTTTTTCTACCAGAAATAAAAACTTCAATTGGTTTCTGGGAATCTGGACAAAATGAAACAGAAAAATGGAAATGCTCTGTGGAATCAGTTACACAAAATCGCCTATTTGGCATTAAAGAGTTTTTCCTGTCGTTCATACTTCAACAATCTTCATGCCAGGGTACAGTGCTTCAACCAGCTTTTTTTTCAATTTGTACACTGGTGTCTTGTAACCCTTAACGTCTTCGATTACACAAGATTTTTCATCAAAATATCTAAAATCTGCGCGATAGCTGCATATTTTTTTACCATCTACAACGCAATCATATTGTGGCTGTAACTCTAAATGCGAAATTACGCCAGATTTCTCTAATAAAATTAACTCTTTATATCGCGCAGCTTCTTTTCTGCTATCAAAAGTAATTCCATCAACTTCTGTTTTAATTGCACGATACTTCGTCATCACTACTGATACCCAGCGGCATTTTGCAGCTTGTCTGCTTCGCTTTTGCGCTTATGTTCTTCTCTATCCAGAAATTCCCGCACAGAAACTTCAATAATTTCCGTTAAAGATCCACATCCGTCTTTTTTTATAAACAATCTCATGCGTTCAAGCAGAGATTTATCAAATCTTAAACTAAACATTTGCTTCATATTAAAACCTCTTTAAAAACTACTTGACAAGTATATACTGATAATGGTAGCTGTCAATACGAAAAAACATACAAATTATGCAGAAATGGGGCAAAAAAATGGACAAAAAAAAAGAAGAAGTGTTTAAACGCTCTTTACATTTATTAGAAAAAATTAAGCAAACCCAAAAAGAAGTAGAGAAATTTATTTCTACTATAGATAAGAAAATATGAAAAACATATTGGAAATAATAATAGGCGGTGTGTTTTGTGCTGTTTATTTGTTTATTTTAATATACACAATCATAATCGTGGGGACACTATAAGATGAAATTTTCAAAAACAGGTTACGAATCCGGGGCATCTGATTTAGGGGCGATTGTTGAAGTTGAGGGTAAATTTTTAATGCCATTTGGGCTTACACCGAATGATATTATCGAAAGGCACAAAAATGCTCTTGCAGGAATTGAGCAACGGTCTACAAGAGTTATGGAAGGTGGTAATCGATATGAACAAACAAATCGAGAATGGTTTGAAGATGATTTTCAAGTTAAAGTTGACTGTCCAAAACAAGGGTATAGAAATAAAACATGCAATTTAGTTGCATCTTTGGATGGAGAGATTAACGAAGAATTTAAAATTATTGATTATAATTCTATTGAGCATTTTTTGAAACCAAAAACAGTTATTGATTTTAAGTTTACCAGAACTGCACCAAAAAATCCAGAAGACATGTCGTATCTTTTGCAAGTTCAAGGGCAGATGGACAGCGCAGATGCAGATAATGCAATAGTTGCATATTTATCAAGAGATAAGCTGGAGTGGACAATTGTTGTTACTCAGCGTCATCAGCCAACAATAAAAGCAATTCATCAAGCAGTAGACACGTTTTGGCAACACATGAAAAATGGAACTATGTACGAATTTGTCACAAGCTCTGAGGCAAGTAAGTATATTGCAGGATATGGCAATAACTTTATACAACCACATGATCTGAGGAATAACAGCAATGATATCTTCTCAGATAACGACAGAGAAAAATTAATTTTATTATCTGATAAATGGAAATTAGCAAAATCTCAAAAAAAAGAAGCAGAAAATACTCTTGAGGAAACATCGCTTGAGATGAAAAAAATTCTTGGTGGCGTTGAGCAGGTCTTGCTGCCCGACACGAAAGTGTCACACAAGACAGTAGAATACAAAGCGCAGCCAGAAAAAACAAAAATAATTCCGGCAAAAAAAAGCCATACGCAAAGGAGATTCACCTGTGATTAAGTATCAAATTTTAATAAAAAAATTAAACAATGAGGCAAAACATGTTGTGACACATGCTCACAAATATTTACCGAATTATGTCGCAACTTGCTTTCGCTATTTAAAATCGCAACAGAAAAAACAGAAGCAGAGGAAACTTTAATGGGTAACATTATCAAAAACACCAGCATGAATGACTTATTAAAACTTGCTGAGATGTTGGCAAAAAGTAACATGGTGCCAGCACAATTTAAAAACAAAGCAGAAGATGTGGTGATAGCTGTGATGTGGGGTGAAGAAGTTGGACTGCAGCCGATCCAGGCGTTACAGAATATTGCCGTGATCAACGGTAAGCCCAGCATTTACGGTGATGCTGCTCTGTCTCTTGTAACTGGTCATAGTCAATATGCGGGGCACAAAGAATGGTATGACAATAAAAAAGAAACAGCATATTGCCAGATAGCGCGGAAAGTTGATGGAAATGTTATTATGCATGAGCGAAAATTTAGCGTTGCAGATGCAAAAAAAGCGCACCTGTGGGGTAGGCGTGGCCCGTGGGAAAATTATCCAGAAAGAATGTTGCAGATGAGGGCAAGGGGGTTTGCTCTCCGTGACAGTTTTCCAGATGCACTAAAAGGTGTAATTACCGTGGAAGAAGCCCAAGATTTTCCAGAAGTAATGGAAAATCCACTAGATAAAGCATTTGGTGGAGAAAAAGTAAAAATTGAAGCTGAAAATTGCGCGGAGATGCGCGAGAAAGATGTTTTGATACAGGAAGTACCAGAGGAAACTAGCCCTCATTCTGAGTTAAATATGACTGAATTAGGATACATCTTAACTCTAAAAGACGAAGGGTTAGAATTTGGCAGCGCAGAGGAATTTTTGAAAGAATACTCTACTGAGATGCTTAAAATAGCAAACGATGAAGGTATAAATCTTGAGGAACGAAGGCATAATTGCTCTCTTTTAAAAGAAGACAATCAGCCTACACTCGACAGGTGTAATTCTAAAATGCCAGAAGCGATTGATGACATAAACAAACGTTATGTAAAGCTTATAAAAAAATTATCGGCGATGATTGAGGATGAAAAACATGAAACTTCCTTTGACAAAAAAACAGCGTAAACTTTACGAGTACATTAAGATGACTTTAAAGGAAAAACAAAGAAATCCTAGTTGTCAGGAAATGTCGATATTTATGGGAGTGAAACAATCTGCTATTTATCAGATTATAGATAGGATTGCAAAAAAAGGATGGATCATAAAAAAGAAAGGCACTCACAATGGATTTTTTTTAACATCAAAATTAATGCAGGACAATTGGCATCCAGATAGCAGAGAAAAAGAAATTACAGAAGAATATATTAAAGAATTACTTTTTAATTTAACCGTTAAAGATTTTGCTAATGACAAAATTTAAGGAACAACAAAAATGTTAAATCAAAAACAAACAATACTGAAACACTTAGAAAAAAAATCAATTACTGCATTGGATGCTATGGTTGAACATGGCATCTATCGGCTGGCGAGTCGCATTCACGAATTGAGAACAAAAGGGTACTTGATTACAGATAAATGGGAACACAATGTTCCTAGTGTAAATGTCAAGCCTAAAAAATGGAAAAAATATTCATTAAAAAAATGAAATTTAATTTTGGAAAAGAAATAAAAACAATCAGAGAAGAACAGGGGTTATGCATTAAAGAGTTAGCGCATCGTGCCAACATTAGTTATGCTACCTTGTGCGCTTATGAGCGAGGGGATTCACACCCTTCACTGCCTGTAGCCGAAAGTCTGCTAAGAGTGTTAAGTTATGAACTTGATATTCATAAGGTAGAATGAAAGAATGAATAATGAAATATAAGTTGTCGTTTAGCAAGCCGCTACCTAACGCCCAGCTTCGCATCATTAGTTTGGGTGCAGGGGTGCAGTCTTCAGTAATGGCTCTCATGGCAGCGAAAGGCGAGGTCGGCCCTATGCCTGACTGCGCTATTTTTGCTGATACGCAATGGGAGCCAAAAGAGGTCTATACCCATCTTGATTGGCTAGAAGCACAACTGCCGTTTCCAGTTTATCGGGTGACAGCAGGAAACATTAGGGCTGACCACGTTGCGCTGGCAAGAGGCAAACGTAAACGTGTTGGATTCATGCCTCTGTACGGCGGCGGCATGGGAATGGGGCGAAGGCATTGCACAAGCGAATATAAAATCCAGCCTGTTCGTAAGAAGATTAGGGAGCTTCTTGGTTTAAGACATCGGCAACGTGCATCGAAAACGCCAGTGGTGGAAAGCTGGCTTGGCATTTCTACCGACGAGATACAACGGCTGAAAGAATCTCGTGACAAATGGATGGTGCATCGCTGGCCTCTCATTGAAGAAAGCATAGCTCGTAGCGATTGCTTGAAGTGGTTTGCTAACCATTATCCCAATCGGGTTTTAGCAAAATCAGCGTGTGTCGGTTGCCCGTTTCACTCCAATGCGGAGTGGCGGCGTATACGGGATGAAATGCCTGACGCATGGGCTGATGCGATTGAGTTTGACAAAGTAATACGAAACGCTGGTATTGGGTCTGCAAGAGAAGCCCAGTATCTGCACCGTTCATCCGTACCGCTGGATGAGGTTGATTTATCGACTCCTGTTGATAAAGGTCAAAAAGAATTTACGTTTCTAGACGAATGTGATGGGATGTGTGGAGTATGAACTTGATATTCATTTGAAAGAATAAGCGATAAAATTAATTTGGATGCTTACCATTATGCAGTGCCAGAAGATGTGAAATTTGGCTTTCCATAACATTGATTTTTGCTTGCATTGTTGCGGTTTCTCTATTTCGATGTTCCAGTGCAGAAACAGAATTAATATCTTTAAGCACCTCGATCTGTGATGCGAACACTGCTCTAGATTGGCTAGCGTCATCAAGACGAGAATCAAAATCTGTTTTAAACTTTTCAAAGTTTTTGTGAAAAATTTCTAGGTCTTCCATAACTCTTGCTAAATTGCTTTTTGTAACGGCGTACCCACCCCCTATGGTCATTAATAGCAAAAGACCTTGGATAGCATGCGATGTAGTTAACTCCATTTATATTAATCCCCAAGCTCGTGCGCCTTTATTCGCAGCCCACATCAAAAAATATGCCAGCAAACCTAGCATAGTTAAAACAATTAACACTTTGCCTGTTTCTTGTAACACTTTACGCCAAAACTTTTTACTATCATCTGCTTTTCTTCTTTTGTTTTCTTGAGAAACTCGTTCCATTTCTTTTCTTTTTTCAACACGACCTTCTCGTATTTTTAAAATTTGTTGCCAAACTCCAGGCCCAAACTTGTTATTTATTTGAATGCCTAGATTAAGTATTTCTCTGTCAATTTTTTTTTGTTCTAGAACTTCTGTCATAACAGAACTTAACGAATCATCATCGCCCTCAGTTTCCCCAGTTTTGCGATTTAAAAATTGCTTTAACTTTGATGGTTCTTTTTGTGCTGCTTTTTTTTTGATTTCCGATGAATGATGGAATAAAGCATCAAGACTGCTGGCTATTCCTTGAACATCTTTTGCCGTTTTTAGGCCAACTTTGACTGCAGCAATAGCCGCAAGAGTTGCGGTGACAGGTTCCATTATTTACTCCACATTTTTTGCCACAGCCACGAATGACAATAATTAATTTTTTTTGAGACCCAATACATAAAAAAAGAATGCCAAAGCCAATGATTATATCTTTTACTTTGCATGCATGTATCCCCGCTGCTTATCCTTTATTCAATTCAAGCCACTTTAAAATTTTATGCATTTTAAAATCCCGCTAACAGCGTAAGCATACACCCAGCAACGACGCCAACAAAAAAAACTGTTGAAGTTTTTAAATAATCGTTTTCATGGTTATTCATCAGAGCACTCCGACTCGTTGTAGTAAAATCGTAATAAGCATTGCGGCGGTTGAAATTAAAACCAATTCGATCCTACGCAATCTGGCATTGATTGCCGTATGACGCAAAGTGCAGATAGCTTCATGTTTATCCAACGATGCTGCCACATCTTTTGCATTTTTAGTTTCTTGATTTCCTTCTAAATGTTCTAATTTTAGTGGGAACGCTTCTAAATATTTATCGTTTTCAGACATTGGTTTTCTCGCTAATCTACAAGTCATTAGTGAAGATGCCGCTCTATGACATCGTAGGTTCGTAAGATTGCGCCTTTGGTAGCCGCTGCTGCAATACAACTAACATCTTGTCCATTTGGCATTCTCGTTTTAACAAGTGCCGTCCATTTTTCGCCGCCCTCATCATACCAAATTTCTAAAAGCGTGTTAGCTTTTTGCCCAACCATTTGCAGCCGCAACTTTTCAGACGAAAGCTGCAGTGCTGTATCTAAAGATTTTGAATCATAACATTGATGAATGACATTTACCGAACCTAGCGGAATAATTTTATCTTCAGCTAATAACTTGCCCGATGAGAATAATAATAAAAGTAATAAGAGATATTTCATTTTTTATTACTTTTTAGGGCGCATAGCTCTGTCACCAAACCACCACAAAACCGCCGTTGATGACATGTAAATTACTGATTGAATAATTGTCTCTTGTTGGGCTATGTCATCGCTTTTTGCATAAATATACCAGACGATGCCTACTAGCATAACCGTTAGTGTTGGCCGCATTAATCTAAGAATAGCAGCCACCCAGGGATATGGAACTTCAACGCCACTCATCATCCCATATGATGCTGCCCTTGCTGCACCCGCAGACTGCTCTTCGACAATAGCCCTTTCGTTCTCTAGCTCTTCTGCCCGAAGTTCAGATTGAAGACGATGCATTTCCATTGCTCGTTCGTGTTCGCCTTTAGCTTTTTTTTCTTCAATAAACACATCAACAAAATTAAAAACTTTGCCTAGAACGCTTCCCAAAATGCCAGTAGCACCGCCTGTTAAAACACTAAAAATCATGTCCATCATTACCACTGTCTCCTACGGCCCATATCAATATGAATAAATGTTTGGTATCGCATTCCAAATCCCTTAAAGCCACAGTCTTGTGCTACTTTGCGGATTACTTCCTTGTCGCGCCCTTGAAGCTGGACATCGAACGCGTATCCTTCAAGATGGCTTGACTTTGGTGCGCCGCCGACTTTGGCGTTGTGGTAGGGGCTGCGATATGCGGAGGATAGACGGATAGAATGGCCGAGATTGGAGCGAAGAGCATCGAGGCAAGAGAGAGCTTCTTCATTAATTTTAATTTGGCCTGTTCCCTTACAGGCAATTTCATGGGGCTTAAAATAACGGAAAGGCCAGTTCGCTATTGGAATTTCGTTGTAATGAGAAAATAGCATTACAATAAAAACGCTAAACAAATACAAAAAATTAAAAACAAACAACCGCCAATCACAAATCGGTGGGTGAATTCATCTGGAATTTTTGTACTAAATATTTCTGTTGATGAAATGTTTTTTGGAATTGCATCGTGAAATTTTTGATACGCGTCATTAACATCTTTAATAATTTTTTTGTTAACTTTATCTTTTTTTTTCTTAATCATTAGCTTAACTCATTTTGCTTAATCAGGTTTTGCATTATCGGCTTTAACTTTGGCAACATGGTCTTTCCACGTTGTTGTGCTATTAACTTTATCCCAATAAATCATGTCCAGTTGATCGCCTACGCTGGCATAAGCTGCTTGACGTTTGGCCAAACATTGTTCTCTTAGCATTTCTCCTTTTTCGTATTCGGTGATCCAAAGTTGGACCGTAGCGTCATCGGGTCGGGAGCCTAAAGATTCTGGCCATTGTTCAATATTATAACTGTCTGCTTCTCTGTTGTAAGAAATCACCATCCCTGACGTTCCAGAATGTTTCGTTGATATTGCCGCTGGTGCGTGTTTATTTGCCATTATAAAGCGTACTCCGTGATCATTATGTGAGTCATAAATTGAGAACCACCAAGGTCACCGTTTCCCCCGCCTCGCTCTCTGTCATTAACGGCCACCTCGTTAGGAGAGCCACTAGCTCCGAGCCTAACCTTAAAAGTTGTCGCTGATGTCGTTCCTGCGGCCATCCTATGCCTAAAGATCATTTGGAATTGGCCGTTGGCACTGCTTTGTGTTGTATCTTCAACTGCCACTGCCGCTAAAGCATTTGCGGTTGTGTCTTGAAAAAGACCAAGAATTTTGTGGCTAGCCGATGCGCTATTACCAGTAAAACCACAATTTACAATACCTTCAATAACGAGAATATTCGCTGAATCGTTTGGCGTTATCGCACGAGTCATTAATTCGGCTCCTTCCGTATTCTGAGGAATGCTGTCGTCAGGGAAGACATCGCCAGTTAAAAGGATAAAATCTTGCTTTAGCGTAATGACTTGTTGCTTCACAACTCCACCACCACCGCTTGCTTTAACCAGACCGCCTGCACGCCCGATATTGTCGCTAATAATTCCTGACATTTTTTTACCTCGTTTGGTCTAAAAAGCTAACAACAATGTCTACATTTGCCGAACTCGCAGTTGCAGCGCATAAATGATCTGTGTCTGTAATCACAAATCTATCATTCCAAATAAAAGTTTCGTTGGCTCCAATTGCTTGATCTGACAAAATTTCAAAATCCGTTCCCCCGCCATTTTCGTCTATGTAAAGATCAAATGTTTCTGCTGCCCCAGCAGTCTCTGTCACTAAAATGCTAATGATGGTGTATGTGTGGCCGTCAACACCATTTAAAATAACACTTTCCGAATTTGACACTCCCGCAGTTAATGTATAACTTAAAACTTCGCTTGCCATATTTATTCTCCTTTAAAATCCAAAGACGATTGCTTTACCTGTCGTTGAAACAGACGAGTTCATTCCACCGCCGATGATCACATCGCCAGTTCCGTTTGGCGTGATAGCAATATTTCGGTTACTGGTGCTAACGATAGAATTAGTTTGAACATCCAAATCACCGCCAAGCTGCGGTGAAGTGTCGTCAACAACGTCGCTCATATCGCCAGCGCCATCAGTCCCGGCATTGCCTGTAGCAGAAAATTCTATTGCTACCGCATCTGCGTTGCTGAACGTGGAATTGCTATCAAGATGAGCCACGGCTAATTTGACATAGCCTGATGCATCAGTGGACGCACCTGAGATTTTAAAGATAGCATAAGTCGCAGGGGCAGCTTTCTTTGTAAAGCGAATTTGACCACGATTTGCAGAATTTGTGCTATCGTCCCAACTTAAAAGATAAGCGGAGACATCTGCCCCATTTGCATCCGCATCGTCAATATATATAGCCGTTGCACTAGCATATGTGCCATTGTTAAATCTTACTGTGCCGGAACCAGGGTCACTATCCGTTGTTGTTGTAGAAAATGTATAATCAAGACCAGGATAATCTCCATCACCAGCAGGGGAAAAGGCTATGGAAACTTCAGCACTGTTTGAAATTGATGTTGAGCCAGCCACATAAGCAACAGGTATTTTCGTATATCCGCTTGCGTCTGTTACTGCCCCAGTAACTTTAAAGATTACCAGAGGTGAAGCTGGATTTGGATTACCTGCAATTGTAATAAAACCTTTACTGCCCGAACTGCTGTCGTCCCAACTTTGAACCCAAGCTGTAATGTCTGTTGCACCATCTGAATCATCAACATACATTATTGTTGCTGAATTTAAGCTGGCATTGTTTAAACGAATAAAGCCAGCCCCAGGGTCTGCATCAGCGGTTGTGGTGCTATACTGCATAGACACACCGCCCATCATGCCTGTTTGTCCTATGGGCAGACCTAACGCTAAAGCTCCTGTGCTAGTCGTAAATGAAGCTGTTCCTGATCCTGGCGAACCACTTGATGTTGCAACATTTGATGCAGATACTGACGATACACGGCCTGTGGTGTTCTCTAGTGCATCAGCAGCAGCATTCCATCCAAGCAATTTTGACGCTTCTGGTTCTGGAACAACGGTTGAAGCATCTCCTGTGTAACTGTCACTATAAGCAAAACTTAAATCAGATGCACGCTCACGGTCTTGAACAGACATTGTTAATCGATCAAGATTTGTTTCTAATGTGTCTGCACTAAAAGGGTCGTTGGTAACATAATCACTTGTTTGCGTTACCGTTGTGTTTCGGCGAATGTGCCATTGTTTAGTGTCAGCAGGAATTGATCCAGAGGCTGCTGTTACCGTACCCGTGCTGCCATTGCCACCACTTACCGAATAATGGTCAGGATTTGTTTTTGTTGTCTCAACACCTGTTGCGATAACCCGTTCCACAACTATAATTTCTGCACTTGTACCAGTTCCCATAAATGGAAATGTTACAGCAAAAGCACTGGTACTACCGTTCCCTGTGTAAGAAACTGTTTTTGTGGTACTGCTTACGGTCATCGTATGTCTCCTATAATAATTATCTAACTGCAACAGTTGGGGGAACAAAAGGAGTGCCAGGAAAATTCATATAATCTTGACCACTATATTCCTTAACTCTTTTTTCATAATTTCTTGCCCATCCTGGGTTCAACCATTCACTCATTTGCCAAAAAACAAGATAATCTAAAATTTGTTTTGCATACCATATATTTGCCCCTGGAAGTAAAGATTTTGCAATTTGAAAACTGTCTTGCCCAGTGTCACCCCAATCACCAGATATTGCGCCTTGATAAACATTGCTAAGTTCATTTATTGTTTTTCCAATTATATTTAAACCTGGCCCACCTAGCATTTCTGCAATTCCTCTACCATATTTTTGCTCTGTTGTAAGCATACCAATTAGAATATCTCCATAAAAACCTAGACCACCAGCTTGAGCAAGACTTCTTCCCATAACTTTTAATGGATCATCAAGAATATTTTGAGGCTCTCTATTTTTAGCAATATCTTTTAATGTTGATGCTAAATATCCATACATCGTTGAAACTGTTAATAAATGAACAAGCGTTCCAAATCTTTTCCCTTCATTACTTTTGCCAAATATACGAGTTAAAACTTCATTTCCAAATAAAACAGAAAAACTTTTTAAATGCCAAAATAAATTATTTATTTCTCCTTTAAAAGTTCCTCTTTCAAGCCCACCTCGTATAAATTCAGTTGATCTTGTGTTTGGAGTTAAAATAGCACTATCAACAAATCCAGTAAAAAAAGATGTTATACGAATTTTATCAAAGTTATTTTCCATTTCTTTTAAATTAATATATTCTTTGCCATCATGGGTTGTTCTTACAAATTTTTTCATTGTTTCAAAATCTTGAGAAGTTAACCCATAAGATAACATTTCGTTACGCAAATCTAATGAAAGCTGATCAAAATTTTTATTTTTTTGTTTTGCAATAAAATTTGAAAGAGTAGTTCCTACTCCAGTTTTTAAAGAATCATTCCACCAATTCATTCCACTGTATCTCATAACAGCAGAAACATAATTTGATCCTTTCCCACTTAAAGCATCACCCCCAAGCATACTACTTTGTGCGCCAGATATTAACCCTTCCATACCTACGTTAATACTGTCTGCTATTTCTCTTATTTCTTTATTACCCCTTCCTTGCAATAAACCTTGAATGGGAGCAAGATTTGATTCAAGAAATGGTTTACCTATACTTTTTAATCTTAAAGATGCATTCCCAAGATCAGCTATTGAAGAAAATGGAATCATTCCTAAAAGGGCAGCAGAACTAAGATTTTTTATTATATCTGATGTAGTTCCTATCCAATATGTAGCCCCATGACCATAAATTACATTATTATAATTAAGGTGAGTATCATATAAATTTTCTAATTTAACTTTTAATTTAGGACTTGTAAGCTTCGTTACTGTCTTGTATCCCTTATCAATTGTTTTTGCATATTCTATAGTATGATCAAGCAACCCACCTTTTCCTAAAAGCATAGCCCTGGGGTTTGGCCCTAAATGCATCATCATTCCAATTGTTCTTGACATATTATCAATGCTATTAACAAAAGAAGAACCTACATCTGACATTCCATATGCTTGCATATATTTAAAAGAAGATGTTCCATCTACCTTAAAATGCAAAGACCTTGCATGGCTTGCTTTTTTTCCTAAATTGTCTGATCCAGTAAAAGCTGTTGGGGCATCTAAATCAACAACAGATTTTTCAGTATTTCCATAAACAATACTAGTCCATGCCTCGCTTAAAAATTCATTTTTTTCATCATTATTTAAATTCTTTGCGCCATATGTTCTTTCTTCATCAAGTAATGGTTTAATAAACTCTATCCATGCTTCTTTATTTTCTCCACTTAATCCAGCAACTTTTCTTGAATCATGTGATTGTTTCATAAGATACCCTGGGATGCGACCAACATCACCACCATTTTTATTAACTAATTTTCTTAAAAACTCATTTGTTGCTTCAATTGCATCAACAACCGCAATTGAAATTTCATTGTCAGAAGATTTTACATTATTAAAACCATTTTCTTGAGATGCTTTAAAATCTGAATCTCTAAATAATAATTCAGAATTTTTCTTTTTACGCAAAAACTTTATTGCAACTTCTCGCGGAACTCCATTTTCTTCAACTTTTGTTAAAAATATAACAGAAGCCATATGATTAACAGACCTGGTACTGCTATCAGCAGAATTTTTATACTTACTTACTCCCATTTCTGCTGCTATTAAAGTTTCTAATAATATAGGAAGTTTATCAACTGGAGTATTTATCATTTTTGTTATATATGATAATCGTGTTTGCAAACGGAGAACTCTTTGTTTTTTTGCTAAAACAGCAGCATACTCTACATCTGCTACACGTTTATTTACTGCTGAACCAAATCGCTCATTAAATGTAATACTATAATTATTATCTAATTGAGTATTTTCATATATATCAAAAACTTCATCTAATACACTTTCTGCTTCTTCTTTAGACAAATTAGGAGCAGCATCCATAATACTATTAAGACATTTTTGTGGTGCAGCAGAAGCCATTTATTTAATTCCCATTAATACAAACAACAGCTTGCAAATAAGCTGCTTTTTTGTTTTCAGTATTTTTTATTTCTTTTTCAATTTTTTGTAATTCTAAAGTATCTTCTTTTACTTCAGCCATAATTGTTTTAAATTTATTTAAATTTTCTTCCCCTATTTCATCCATTAATTTTTTATTATTATTTAACATTTCATCTATTTCTAAATTTTCCATTTCCACAGTTCTAGATTCAAAATTATCAAAATCTTTTAAATTATTTGATATTTCATTTGCTTGAACAAAAGCTTCTTGCTCAATATCATAATGCATTAAATTTTTATCAGAATTAGTAGTTTTAATAGCATTTGAAACATGCTCAATAAGAGAAAGACCTTTTATTTCAGGGTCTTCAACAAATTTAATTACTGGAACTTCAAGAGGCATTTGCAAATCATCGGCACTTGCCCTTAAAGCATTAACAATACCTTTTGAAGCAGGGGAAGATTTATCAGCTTTATAAATTAAAAATTCATTATTTATCTTAACAATAACAGCTTCTTCAGTTTTAGGTTTTATTTTTACAGATACGCCTGACTTTTTATCTTTAATTTTAGAAGGTAATTTTGTAATATCTTTAATATAATTTTGTGCCTGTTTAATTGTATTAAAAATAATATAATCATTATCACTACCTTTAATAAAATTATTAGGAATTTCAAGCTGAACACGGTGGTCATCTTTGCCTAATGTAATAACAGATGCTTTTAATTTATCTTTTGCAAATTTTTGTGTATGTTTAATTGCTTGTTTTTTTGTTTTAAAAGAAATTTGAAAATTATTTTCATCACCAGCACGGACTTCTAAAACTTTTCCATAAACAGGATCATCAGAATTTAAATTTTTAGGTCTATTAGTATTGATAACTTTACTATTAGGATCACCAGATTTTCTTAAATTATTTCCTTTTTCTAATTCCATTCTTAAAATAACATCTGTACCGTGAATAGACCTGCCAGCAAGCACTTGGCCCATAGCTGTTCTAAATGCAATAATGCGTGTATCTTCTCCAACTTTATTTACTGATGTTTCAATACGCTGGGTAAATATATCTTTTACATAACCACCGCCACTTCTTAAAGTGCCGCCTATAATTGCACCAAAGGCCATGTTAAAAAAAGAATTATACAAATCATAATCGTATTGAGTTTCCGTTGTTGCCATATGCAATGGAACTTCTACTAATCCTGCACCAATAGCCCCTTCAACAGCACCTGTTCTAAGCCTAACTGAAAATTTTGCAGCTTTTGACCCTGCTTCTTGAAGTTGTTTAGCATATTTTGCTGGGCCTACAATTGGAACAAATCCCATTCCAAGGTTAATAGGATCAAGAAAAGAAGCAACTAAACCAGCCCCAAACCCGCCCATAGTTGTTAAAAATGTATTATCAGAATTAGACATAACAGACATTCTTGCCAATTCTTCTTGTTTCCATTTTATTCTTAATTGAAGCCCCGCAGTTGTTTCATTTTTAACAGGAGTAAGATATTTTTCTAAATTATTATTTTTAATAATGTTAACTTGTTCATCTGTAGAAAGATTTTTTTCAATAATATTTGTTGTATTATCTAAACCTTTATTAAATCGTTTTTTTGTATGAAGTGTTCTAGCGGGAAGTTCTTGCCCTCTTGCTTCAGGTAATTCTTTATAAGCCCGTGTAAGTTGTTCAAGAGGATTGGTTGCAAGAGCGTCTTCAAAATATGCATCAATTACATTACTTCTACTAAAGTCTTTTCCATAATCAAGAAAATCATAAGTATCTGAAATGCTAACTGGATTAAAACGATATGTCATTAAAATGTTCTTTTTGATTTAGACATAATTTTTGCTCTTGCAGAAGATAGATTTTCGTTTTGTTCACGGTAAAAATTTAAAATTGTATCAACAGGAATTTCAACAAAAGTTCCATCTTTGTATTTAATATTTTTTCTTGCTTGTCCTAACATTACAAAATTTTCTCCACTAGGATCAAGTGTCCACTGTATATTATCTAACAAAAAATCTTTTTGTAATTCTAATTGGAATTTAGGCGGTACTCCTTTAAAAATCCTAAGCCCAGAAGCATCTAAATTAATTTTTGTATCGCCATCTACTTCAGGTGAAAGCAATGAATCTATATTTTTTGCTGTCCATTCATCAAGAGCATCTAGTATATTATCAGAACTTCCAAATACTTTTAAATTCGACCAACCTAAATCTTCTTTTGCAAGAATAGCGTTAAATCTAGCCCCATTAAAAACTTGGTATTTGTCTTCAATAAGAGATTTATATGCGTTATCAACAGCAATGTCTGGTGTTAGGTTCCCATCCTCATACATTAACATAGTAGCAAGATTTTCTACGGCCTCTTTTACATCTAGAATATTTGTTAAATTATTTGACCCTCCAGCTTTTTGCAAATCGCTTAATTTGTCGTTTAAAGAACTATTTAATTTAGATTGATCGCCAACTAACTTTCGTAAATTAGCAATTTGAGTTGGGTCGTTTTTTGTAGCAAGAAACAATTTAGTTATTTTCTGTCCTGCGAATGTCCTTGGGTCAGCAAATAAAAGAGATTTTATTGGCCCTTTAACTGGGCTTGAATTAAACCCTTCAGTTTCACCTAATAAATTAAGAAATTTGCTAAAATCATCTTTACCAAAGATTTTTTCTAATTCTTGAAATTCTAATGTAAATTTTGATATTTGGTCTTGATTTTCAAAATTAATAGAAGCTATTTTATTTCGTTGAAGTTCAATAAATCTTTTTGGAAAAACTCCAAATTTTAATTTTTGTGCTAAAAATTGTTGTCCAAATTGAATTTTGTATGCGCTGTCCAATGCAACTTTTACTTGATTATAACTTTGTTGTAAATCTTCGGTATTTTTTTCCGTATTCGTCCCCAACTTAAAAAGTTCTGAATAAAAATTCTCTACATTATTTGCATCCTTTTCATGCATTTGTTTATTTTCTTTTTGAATTAAATATCCATTTAGGTCGTTTAAAATTAATCTTGCATTCGTAGCTGATAATCTTTCAAGAGACGTAATTGTAGAATCAAGAATTCTGTTATCTTGAGTTTTTGGCCGTGATTTTAATGTTTCTTTTAACTCTTTAATTTTGTTTGTTTGGTCTATTAAAGGTAAACTTAGAAATCCCACTATTGTTTCGCTAACAACTCCAGCGTCGGTAAGTTGTTGTTTTAGTTTATTTTTTTGCCAATCGGGTAAACTAGAATTTTCTATTTTAATCTTTGATTCGGCAGCAACATCTTCATTGTTTTTTGCTGTTTTTGGATTAGTTGTGTTAATAATATTCCTTACCACATTAGCTGTTGTACTAGTTATTTCAGCATTATTTTTAGTTGTGCCATAACTAATAAATCTTTTTGTTTGAACTATTAAAGCACGTCTTTTAGTTGCACTTAATTCAGATAAAAAATTAGAGTTTTTAAATTGTTTAAGTAAGTTGTTTGCTCCTGACAATGGGCCATCAGTCTCGTCTAACATCATATTAGTTGCCCGTGCAATATCAATATCTTCACCTAACCCTTTTAACTTAGTAACTAATTGTACTTCTGTTAAGCCTTTTGCACGAACAGCCCTTTTACCCAATCTTTTAGCTTCCATTATAATAGAATCTCTGTCTTCATCATCCGTTAAAGACGTTATTTCTTCGGTAGACGTTGTTACAAAATCTATAAAATTAGCAGCTATATTATCACCTAAAATTTTTTCTAAATTATCTTTAAATGATATTTTTAATTTTTCACCTTTACTTGCGTCAATAGCATTGCCTTTAATTAAAGCATCTATATCTTCATAACCTAAATTTAAAATTTGTTGAAATTTATTAAAATCAACAACATCATCTCCTGGGCGACCAATTCCTTCTGATGAAAGTAAATTAAGATTATCGTCTAAACCTTTAAGTGTATCGGCAACCAATTCATCCCGTTTTTTAATAACAGCATTTCGTTTAATTGCTATTTCTGTATTTGCAGATAAAGATGCAAATTTTAAATTAAATGCTTGTTTAGCAATAGGAGATAACCCATCACTTCCTTTAGCAAAAATAGTTTCAAACCGTTGTGCAAAATCCTCCAGTGTAGGAGGCGTTGCATTTGGAAGACCTTCTTCTGATGGGAGAAGGTTCCCCGTACCTATAGTTTCTTTAAGCTCATCTAATTTTAAAATAGCAAATTTAGTTGCTTCACTTGCTTCTCTTTGTGCTTGCATTTTTAAAAGATTTTCTCCAGCATCCTGTATTACATTGCCAAATTTTTGTAATCCTTCGCCTGTTGTATCTTGAATTGGAACAGGGCGCGGAGAGGGAACGCCTGTTTGTGACGGCAACTGTGTTTGTCTTGTTAACGATTGGATTCTAGCCATACTTACAACCTTATGCTAATAAACTTCTGCCAGGAGAATACATATATCCTGTATAAACCCCTGAAGCGAGTGAACCTAACGCACTTGTATAACCTGACCTTTCTGCATTAGCAGCATTTACTATATAACGCTGTTGAGAAGCGGCATGTTGCTGTGCTTGCGCTGTATAAGCTCCTGCTTGCGTTTCAGCCCCATAAAGAATAGAAAGTCGTTCCTGTTCTGCTACAGCCGCCGTATCCGCTGCAACATCAAGTGGAGTACCTTGATTAATAACAACACCACCTTTAGCATAAGCAACTTTCTGATTTGCAAGAAGTCTTCTTGCTCTTAAAGAAAATATATCAGCCCTATCTTCCCCTGCTCTTTTTGCCATTAACGCATTATTTTCTGCAACTTTTGCATTGTAAGCATAGACATCAGCCTGATACTGCATATTTGCAGCAGCAACTTGACCCTGATAAGCATTACCATATGCACTTGTTAATGTCCCAACAGCATTAACAGCCTGTCCTATATTTGATAAAGCAGAAAACATTCCTGAAAGCATTCCACCAGCCCCAAAAGACCCTCCAGCCCCAAAAAGGCCAGCAGTATATGGCGTTACAATTGAACCCATAGGGCCAGCAGCTGTTAAAGCAGTTCCGATAAAAATAGAAGGACACATATTATTCACCCATCATTTGTAATTAATCTTAAAATAATTGCTGCAATATGCATAGGCAATGGTTGCTTTTGCTGAACAACAACTTGGCCTTCAGATTCCCAGCTACCACGAAACTTAATTGTTTTGTCGCCCGTAAATAACGGTGGTGCGCTATCCATAGGATCACTACCCTGACGAAACTGAAGTTCATCCAATTCTGATGTTAACGGGCCAACAAATGCCCCTAACGTCTGAATAAATCTTATTGTTACTTCAAAAACTCTTTTTATTTTTCCTTGAGCCACCCCATCATCTGAACCAGCTTCCGGCCTTAATGTCTTTATGGTGGAATAATACGGCAATCCAATCTGAGCTTTTTTTACCGTTGGCGATATTGACGACAAGCCAGAATAACCAACCGAATATCCTGTTATTGCTTGTGTTGAATAAACATCTCCATTGCCTAAAAAATGAACTGTGTCATTAAGCAAGTGGTCAAGGCCCGATATTGTTGCTGTTGCGCTACCATCATACGATAATCCACTATCAACAAAAAATGCTGTATCCTGTGTTTTTCCTTCATCAAGGTCAAAACGTGCATCCATAAACTCAACATATCGTCGTGTTGAGCCATTTACGGTACGTTGCACAATCATCCATAATTCGTCTTCACCAGATGTTGTAGACGGAATAATCGAAAGACTTTCAACCAAAGCAATACCCTGGTCAGTTGTTGCAAGTCTTGTTGTATCGCTAGAAACAACAGTTAATGGATTAACTCCTAATCTAGTTGTTTCTGTAACCGTAACTACATTAGCAGCAGGATTAGCCACCGTAAAATCAGCGTGTAAATTAATAGCAGTATAAATATTATCTGCTGTTGTATTATTTGATTCATTGTGGAAAAATTTATTTGTTTCTGGTGATGGTGAACTTCCAGCCCCCTGGCAAGTAAAAGTAACAGTTGAGCCATCTGATTTTGTTAATTTTAAAGTTGCACCTGTAGCAATATTTGCGTAATCCGTTACGGTAATAGTACATGCTCCCGACACGCCACCTAGTTTGTGCCGATGCCAAGCCACAACATTTTGATCGCGGAGATAAGTCATCCCAACAAGCTGTCCATCAGCTTTAACTGCCCAAACAATTGTTGAAGGTTCTTGCTGATAAGCAATTTCAGTAATGCCACCTTTAGCAACTTGATTGCTTAATATTGTTAAGTCAGGACTATTATAAGCATCAGATTCAAAAGAATAAGTAAATTCACGTAACTTTCGCTGTTGCCGTTGAATAAAAAGAACAACATTATCAACCCGCACAGGTTTATGATTATGAGAACCTCTTGTTCCTTCTCTAACAACTCTTACATTTGTTGGAGTTAAAGGGTCGGCTGTGGTTGATCCTGAAATAATAAATTCACCGCCAACCGTACCCACAGCCATAACTTTTCCTGGCGATAACCAGCGAATAACATTAACTTGGTCTGTTGCCAGTGTATAAGTAACAGGGTCATCGTCTAAAGTTCCAGGCGTAAAGTTTTCATAATCTCCTGATTTTGAACCATAAATTGTTTGTGGATTAGCAGTTGACCCTGCAAAAAATAATCTTTGTTCAAAAAATGCAACAGTAGCTGGATACCCAGTAGTGCCTGACCATGCCCCTAACCGCCATTTTGTTTCGGCTGATGTCCCGCCAAATGTGGCATTAACTGTAACGGTAACTTGCGTTGTGCTTCCTCTTGCCGTAACCGTGGCATAACCCCACTGAATACCACCATCTCTTAAAAATTTCCATGTCGCGGCATTGTCAACAATTTCATCGCCTTCACCTGAAGGTCCAC
>TARA_R110002072_G_scaffold100555_5_pt1 | contig 27517 bp, 21 predicted proteins | sample TARA_R110002072 | Tara Oceans TARA_R110002072 (sample SAMEA4397118) | marine metagenome | biome: Polar Biome; feature: [SRF] surface water layer (ENVO:00010504); material: water (ENVO:00002006), including particulate matter (ENVO:01000060) such as... | depth 5 m | reverse complement strand
CCTGAAATCGGTGTACCAGAAACTGCAGGTGAACTCGCGCGCTGAAGCCACGGTGAAAGCGATGGAAATGGGTTTGATCGGTTTGATAAAGACCTGAGCCAGGCATCCTCCTCCACGACAAGTACTATCCCTTCAACCCCTGCCCCCGCAGCCGGGCATTTTTCTCAATTCGACTGGCACTGCGCAGCGTCCACCGCGTATCACCAATCACATCGGCGACGGTTTGGTCCAGATCCAAAGCCAGCACAAACCAGTGCCATGGGTGGGATTAATTGGACAGGGGCATTTCCAAACTGGAACATGCTGTCATGCTCTGCTAGTGTGCAGACTACAGCAAGTCCTCGCTAAACTCACCGATGGCCCGGCTAATTCCAATGTCGTCCTACCTGTTTGTACTCTGCCCGCCCTACAGTGGCTCCACGCTGCTGTGGAAATTATTGTCTACCTCCGCGAATGTGTCGGCGCTGCCGATGGAGGGACAATTCCTCCCCGAGTTGAAGGAGGTGATGCGTGACAAGCCCTGGCGGGGCGATCACACACTGCCATGGGGTGACATCAAACGCGTCTGGGAGAGCTACTGGGACAAGAGCAAACCCGTGTTACTGGAGAAGAGTCCACCCAACCTCATTCGCACGCGCGAGATACGGGCGAACTTCCAGCCGGTGCGTTTTATCGTCATGGTCAGGAACCCCTATGCCCAGGCAGAAGGCTTGATGCGGCGCAACAACTGGACGGCCTCGCGCGCCGCCAATTTTTCGATGATGTGCCTGCGCACACAGCTGGAAAACGCCAGCACGCTGGATGATTCTCTGGTGATGACCTATGAATCGTTGGTGCAGGATCCGGTGAAAGCCTGCGCGCAAATGGCGGGATTTATAGAGGAGCTATCGGATGTGGATCCTTCTGCCAGTTTTGAGGTCCATTCCATCGACGGCACCCGGCACCGCCCCATTACCGACCTCAACAGTAAAAAAATAGCCGCCCTCTCCGCTGATGATATGGCCACCATCAACACCGTGTTCCAGCAACATCGAGAGACCATCGCGGCCTGGGGCTATGAGCTGATCATCGATCCTGTGGCAGACGCCTAGCCAGACGCATCGCCGTGTTGCATTATGTGCTGAAGAAACCGCGACTGACACCGTTTGCCATTTTCCGCGTGAATGTCGATATCTTCGACGTGCAATCGATGGCTGCGCCATCCAACTCGTTGCGACAGATCAATGGCTCATTGCTCGACTGCTATATGATCTGGCCTGCCACTGTAAACAATACGAAAGAGGTGCACTGTGATGAACACTTGCCAATACCGCGAAAACCTCCATCGCAGAATATTCAGAACGGTTCCGGTACCGAAGGATCTCACAGGGCTGACCGATATCGACACCGCCGCCGAGGTAAACCCGGCTGCCGCTGACCTCAGCCAGGACGCCGTGGCACATATTCTCGAAGCCTGCGAAGACCTGTACCGCTCAGGGGCCTATCCAATGCTTTCGCTGTGCCTGCGGCGGCGCGGCCAGATCGTTATTAACCGGACTTTCGGTCAGGCACGTGAGGATACGATCGCCTCTCTCAAGACACCCATTTGCCTGTTTTCCGCATCCAAGGCGGTGAGCGCTGTGCTAATGCATTTGCTGGCGCAGCAGGGCGAGGTCAACCTGCTGCACCCGGTGAGTCACTACATCCCGGCTTTCGCCGCCAAGGGCAAGGGCTGCATCACCCTGCTACAACTGCTGACTCACCGCAGCGGCATTGCCAAGATTCCAGCCGGAACGGACGTCGATCTACTCTACGACCACGATGGGGCGCTGGCCATGATTTGCGATGCCGCACCCACCGATGCCAATGCCAGCGTACAGGGCTATCACGCCCTCACGTCAGGTTTTATCTTTAACGAGCTGATCAAGATCACCACCGGCCTCGACGCACAACAATTTCTGTACCGGTATATCAGCAAACCGATGGGCATGCGCTACTTCCGTTTCGGCCTGAACAAACGCGACCAGCCGCATGTTGCAATCAACAGTGCTACCGGCCTCAACAGCTCGCTGATCAACCGTGCGCTGGCCTCGGTACTGGGTGCACACCCTGACACGGCGGTAGCCATGACCAATGACCATCGCTTCTACAACAGCATCATCCCGTCTGCCAACCTGTTTGCCACTGCCGAAGAGGTCAGCCGCTTCTACCAGATGCTGCTGAATCAGGGCCAGTGGCAGGGCAAAACCATTCTCGAGCCACTGACCGTGCACCAGGCTGTGCGGCCGCTGGGAGGGTTTCAGTTTGACCGGTCCCTCATGCTTCCCATGCGTTACAGCGCCGGATTTATGCTGGGCGGCTCGCCCGTCGGTATTTACGGACTGGACACGCAGTACGCATACGGGCACCTCGGGTACGCCAATATTTTTGGTTGGGCCGACCCGCAGCGGGATATTGCAGTGAGCCTGATGAACACCGGAAAACTGGTGCTGGGACCACACATCAAACCGTTGATGGCGCTGATGAACGCAATCTCCTCTGAGTGTTATCCGGTCGTCGATATGACGGGCGATACACCGCGGTTCCTGCAGCAAAGAAGAGCCAAATTGTGAACAGTACGCTTCGTATCCGGGCCTGTCGCGCGGTGGTTATGCCATTCGATAGTGATCAGCGATAACCTCTACCCGGGCTTGCCATCCATGGCGAGGGTGCGATCACCCCGTCACCGCGCGGCGACGGTTGCTAGGGCAGAGTGATCTCGGTAGCGCGGCGCTCCGATTTTTCCCACACACGAATGTACCCCTCGGCGGATTTGAACAGGGGTTCAAGCTCCTCATCGGTCACGCCGTCGCGGCGCACATCTTCAATCAGCTCCGCGACAAGGCCCAGATGCACCATTCCCTCGGTATTGAAATCCAGGGAGCGATTGCCGACGACCGGCCGTTCCAGTGTGACATCACCCGCATACGACTTGAACGGGTAGGTGATGCCCTCGTCCGTCTGCGGGGCGGAACAGCGGGCATTGTCACCAAAGCGTGGGCCCGCAGCGCCAGCAAAACCATTCAGGTCAAAGCCGAATCCCTCCGCGGGGAACGCGCCCATATCCCGCATCAACTGGATGCGACCCTGGAAGCCGTCATCCATGGTGGCGGTTGTATCGGCTGAGCGGCAGCGACCCAAATTGGATTTTGACATGCCACCCAACTTGTAGAGCCTGCCGTTATTATTGCGGCCGTGCGTACCCATTGCGGGATAATCATTGTCTTCCAGGATTTCATAGGCTCGCTGGTAGCTTTTTCTCGGCAGGTGATCGACCTCAATAATCATGCCGCGCTTCATCATTTCGGTCATCAGGAATTCGCCGAGATCGGTAAGTCCATGCTTCTGGCAGTACTCTCCCTCCACTGACCCGCTCGAAAGCAACCCTACATAGGGAAACAGTGTACCGACAACATTCTGCTCAAATTCACTAACGTCCACCGGCGGCGTGGAGTCATAGACATCCCGCGGCTGGTTGAGGCCGGCGAAGACCAGGCCGCCGGTATCAAAACCGCCGGGGAAAGTCAGCAACTCGCTGGGGCATTCTATATAGCTATTGTAGTGCCCGGTGTGCCCAAAGTTGCCGATGTCGATGATGCCGCGATGACCATCACCAGCGGAAAAACCATTGTCGTATTTATGCACCGGAAACAGCACTCGTACACCCTTGGCATAATACTCATCCAGCTTGGCGACCACATCGTCCTCAGTGCACTTGCTGAAGCCGGCAGGCGGTACCAGGTAGCAGTCAAACAACACAGACGTCTCGATACCGAGAACCACCGCGAGGTTCCCTGCAACGATTTCCTCGCGCGCCTCCTCCGGGCTGTAGACGATGCGGAACCAACCCTGGCCAGGGCCTCCCGACAGCGCATCGATATAGCGCTCCATAGCGAAGGTGGCGTCAAGGATGGCGTCGACATTGACCATATCGTTGCAGTCGTGCCGTTTTGGCTGGGCGCCAACACCGGCCGCTAACTTACAGAGGAACTCGTTGGTCGTCGCGTGCTGCACCAGCAGTCGCAAGCCGGACAAATAAGCCCTCTCCAACCACTTGTAGTACTGCACCTGGTGCGTGGAACTGGAGGGTGCATTGGGCCAGTCTGTAAATGTCGGGTAGCCGTCAGTATTGTGGTTTTTCTCAGGCAGTTCGCCAGAAATCAGTGCTGGCAGCAGCGCATTGAAATCGCCGCCGGAGAAGCCTGCCCCCATCAAATCCCTGCGCCCTTCAAAACCGTGGGAGAGGTCGCAGTCGTGCAACGCATGCTCAACCCCCAGCGGGTGGAACGGTGCGCCGTGAAAAACCCCGCCGCCGCCAAAGGCGAGATTGGTAAACAGGTGCGAGTGGGTCTCCACAAAGCCAAACACTGAACCGTCGTCAAATTCGGTAACGGAGACGTCACCGGATGCATCGAGCGACAATTCCGGGAATGTCGCACACGCCTGCTGCTCGACAAACTGCAGGTTGGCCGCATCGGCTTCTGCGACCAGCGTGCCGTCTTCACCGATGTAGTTACCTGATTTTATGTGCTGCAACGTAAATTGGGCGTCGGGGGCGGCGCGCAACTGCCACTCGCCTTCAGATTGCATATCCGCGTCAACCACGACCTTGCCATCGACCTCTTTGACGTCGAAGGTAAGCGCTGTCTGTCGCTGCAGGGTTTGGCCGTCAGACACCAGATAGCCTTCATTCTCGTCATACAGCAGGTATTTCCCGAGATCCGAAGGACGCAGTAAAAACCGGGCGCCCTCCTCAGCGGAGTTTTCTCCGAGGCCAAATGAGCCCACCACCGCTGCTGCTTCAGTGGCAGCGGGGGCCTGAGCCGCGACCAGAAAACTACCACCGCCATCCGGGGATATCGCAAAGCAGCCGTTTGCCACCGCAAAAACTGATTGCTCGTCAGGTGCCAGGGGCTGCGTCTCTGCCCCGCTGCTGTCGTTGTTATTGTTTCCGTTGCTGCACGCGACCATCGGCAGCGCCAGCAAAGTGAGATAAGCAAATCGAGTAAAGGTGTGTCGCATAGTCATACCATTATTATTTCATTGGGGCACGGGAGAGTATCAGGTGGGATCATACCTGACATCGATGTGAACTGGCCAACTACTGGCGCTACTGCTGATGCATTTGTTCAGCGCGACGCTCGGATTTTTCCCACAGCCGGATATAGCCTTCGGCAGACTTGAACAGCGGTTCCAGTTCCTCGTCTGTCACGCCATCGCGACGCACATCCTCAATCAACTCCGCCACCAACCCGAGATGCACCATACCCTCGGTATTGAAATCCAGCGAGCGATTGCCGACCATCGGCTGCTCCAGCGTCACGTCACCGGCATAGGACTTGAACGGGTAGGTTATAGGGTTCGACTGTGTGCCAGAGCAGTTGCTTCTCTCACCGAAACGCGGCCCCGGCGCACCGGCGAAACCATTGAGATCAAAGCCGAAACCCTCTGCCTCAAAGGCGCCGACGTCGCGCATCAACTGCACTCGTTGCGCCAGGCTGTCGTCCATTGTGGCGGGCGTATCGGCAGATTGGCAGCGACCAAAGTTGAATTTTGACATACCACCGAGCTGGTACAGGCGCCCGTTATTGTTGCGACCGTGACTGCCCACAGCGGGGTAGTCATTCTCCTCGAGCAGCTCGTAAGCGCGCTTGTAACCCTTTCTGGGCAGGTGATCGACTTCGATAATCATGCCGCGCTTCATCAGTTCTGTCATCAGGAACTCGCCAAGATCAGTGAGGCCGTGGTTTTGGCAGTACTCACCTTCAAGCGGGCCACCGCCCAGCAGGCTGAGATTCGGCAACAGCACACCAATCGGATTTTCGTCGAAACCGCTGACATCAAATGGCGGCGGTGAATCGTAGACGTCGCGTGGCTGGTTGAGATTGGCAAAGCTCAAGCCTCCCTTGTCGAAACCACCGGGAAAGGTCAGTAATTCCGCCGGACACTCTACGAAGTTGGAGTAGTGCCCGGTGTGACCGAAATTACCCACATCGCTCACTCGCCTGTCGCCATCACCGGCGGAAAACGCGTTGTCAAACTTGTGTACCGGGAAGATCACGCGCACACCCCTGGCGTGGTAGTCATCCAGTTTGGCGACAACGTCTGCCTCGGTGCACTTGCTGAACTCACCAAACGGCACCAGGAAGCAATCGAACAGATCAGAGGTCTCGATACCAAGGACCACGGCCAGCTTGCCAGCTTTGATCTGTTCGCGCGCCTCGGCCGGGCTGAAGACTATCCGGAACCAGCCTTTACCGGGGCCGCCGGCCAGCGCATCCACATAGCGTTCAAGTGCGTAGGTCGCCTCAATGATTCTGTCCACGGCGATCATGTCATTGCAGTCGTAGCGTTTCGGGTTGGCACCGATGCCAGTGACCAACTGGCACAGCACCTGGTTGGTGGTGGCGTGCTGCACCAGCAGTCGCATCCCGGACAGGTAGGCGCGCTCCAGCCACTTGTAATACTGCACCTGGTGGGTGGCGCTTTCCGGCGCGGCCGGCCACGAGGTAAACGTCGGGTAGCCTTCTGTATCGTGATTTTTCTGCGGCAGTTGACCGACCGCAATCGCCGGCAGCAGATCATTGAAATCGCCGACTCCCTCATTAAAGGTGGCGCCCATGAAATCCCTGCGGCCATCGACACCATGATTCAACTCACAGCTTGGCAGCGCGTGCTCTACACCCAGAGGATGAAACGGTGCACCGTGAAAAACCCCGCCGCCGCCAAAACCCAGGTTGGTAAACAGGTGGGAATGTGTCTCGACGAAGCCATACAGGGAGCCATCTTCAAACTCGGTGACGCTCACTTCGCCGCTGGCATCCACTGTCAGTTCCGGAAAAACAGCGCAGTCGGCCTGCTCTTCAAACGATAGTATTGCCGCTTCCGCCTCTGCTACCATCGCACCGTCTTCCCCGATGTAGGCACCGGACAGAATGTGTTGTAGCGTGAACTTGCCATCCGGCGCCGCCCGCAGCTGCCACTCGCCCTCGGACTGTTTGCGATCCTCGACCACAACCTCACCCTCGACCTCGCGGATATCAAACGCGAGTTGTAATTGTGTGAGCAGGCGCTGGCCATCCGAGCTCAGGTAGCCATTCCTGTCATTGTAGAGCAAATACTTGCCGAGGTCGGAGGGCCTGAACAGAAAGCGGCTCGCGCTGGAATTGAGTTCCACAGCAGCGCTGACCTCCATTACACTGCCGGTATCAGGGTCTCGTATCGGATAATCCAGTGTGGACAAAAAGCTCTCACCGTCGTCCGGTGAAATGGCATAGCAGCCATTCGCCACCGCAAACACCGAATTCTCATCGGGCGGCACAACGACCGGGGTCTGTGCTGCTGTATTGTTATTGTCACTGCCATTACTGCAGCCGGACACAAAAAGCACCGACAGGTTTACCCAGATCAGTGCGGCAATTATTTTTTTCATAACTGTGCCATTCAATTAATTATTTGATTTAGTTAGCGGCGCCTGACTCATTCACCAGCTGTTCATACTCATCGCACTCTGGCGTTACCATTTCCCCGGCATCCTGCATGTTCTCACAGGTCATTGAGTTCATGCTCTGCATGCAGGCCACAGCCGGTTGGTACAGCGCATGACTGGAAGGTACTTCACCGACCCTGCTGCGCACTTGCGTACACATGCTGTCCAGCATGGGTTGCATCATCTGCCTGGTCTCGGGTGTGAGCTCCTGTCCCTCCATCTGCGCCATGGCACAGGACTTCACTTTTTCGCACAACGCCTGCGCGGCATCGGCAAGCTCGTCCGCATGCAAAGACGGCATCGCAAGCAGCAGACTGAACGCCGTTGCACTTATACACTGTTTTATCATCGGCTCTCTCCCTTGGCGAAGGGGTGAGGATAACGCGAAAAAGTCCGGGTGTGGAGCCCCCCTACCCAATACAGCGTTGGCGGGCCCCAGCGCACGCGTGGCTGTGAACTATTCCACGTTTCGCATTCTTTGATTGACGCGCTGTGAAAGCGAGGGCATTATCCGCCGCTGCCAACCGGCACACCGTTTATTTGACTTTAAAGTGAACTCCATGAAAACCGCGTTTAAACAGACACATACCAGCAAGCGTCACGGCTCAATCGCCATGATGCCGGCGGTCTGCCTGTGGGTGGACAGCGAGGTTTTTGGAAGCACTTAAAGTAGACACTCTTTAGAAAAGGCCTCCGAGAACCCTGATTCCGGAGGCCTTTTTTTATTCTCGCAAGAAATACCTCCGCTTTCAGGGTCCTGAGCAAAAAAGGGACAGGGAAAGTGAACAAGTCTTTACACAACAATATTCGAAACATCTACCTGCTGGGATTCTTTAACAGCTTTATGGTGATCAACCCCGTGTTCGTGCCGTTGCTGCAGGGTCACGACCTGTCCATGAACCAGGTTCTGCAGACCCAGGCACTGTTCGCACTGACTATCGCGCTGTTCGAAGTCCCCTCGGGCTATATCGCCGATATATGGGGCAGGCGTCGCGCGATCCTGTTGGGCGCCGTGTTCTTCGCAATAGGCTTCCTGTTCCTGCTGCTGGCGGACAGCTTCGTCGATTTCCTGATCTACGAAGTCATCCTCGGCCTGGGTTTCAGCCTTGTCTCAGGCGCCGATCTGGCACTGTTGTTCGATACAGAGGTGTACCTGCAGGAGCAGGGAGCCGAGGGCAGCACGGCAACCAGTAAGTCACTCAGCCGCCTGATTTCCATCGAGGCCGCCGCATCCGGCATCGCCGGGATTATGGCCAGCCTGTTGCTACTGTGGTCGCTGGATGCAGTCGTGGTGGCGCAGGCCGTTATCGGGCTTATGCCGCTGCTGTTGGCACTGATGCTGGTCGAGGTACCGAGGCCGACGATCGAGGTCAACCACCGCGGGAATGCACGCTCTATTCTGGAGCTACTGGTATTCGGCAAACCCGTGGTGTTGTGGACGGCTTTTGCAATAGCGGCATTCGGCTTACTGGCGGTCTACGTATTCTGGATCTACCAGAAATACTGGGAGTTCCAGGGCGTTCCGATAGAGTGGAACGGCTATATCTGGGCGGCTTTTGCTCTCACCGTGAGTGTCTCTGCCAACTATGCCAGTGCGCTGGAGCAGCGATTGGGCACGCACCGGGTGTTGCTGCTGATAGGTACGCTGCCGCTGTTCGGATTGCTCGGTATGGCACTGGGCGCGGGCTGGATCGGAGTAATGTTCGGCTTTGCGCTGCAGGTCGCCAGGGGACTGAGCATGAGCCTGTTTTACGAGGCGCTGAATAGACGGGTACCGGGCACTTTTCGCGCCACTGTCAATTCGCTGGTCAGCCTGGCAGTGCGGGCGATTTTCATCGGCACCGGGCCGTTACTGGGATATGCGCTGGACAGGTATGGCGTCACCTCGACCCTGCTGATACTGCTGGCAGTCTTTGCGCCATTGCTCGCGGTGGTGCTGCTGCCGCTGATCGCTCGCATACGCAAAGAGGAAGCCAGCGAGAACCGCCAGGTCGTCCCCGCCAGCTAGGCCGGGGACTCTCCAGCACTGCCCGCCACCGCACCGGTGGCGGGCAGTGCTTTTTTTTCGGGTAGAATACTTGCATACACCAAACGGACGGTGCTGGACCAGATGATCTGCGCTTCTCCACTCACGCGCTGTATACAGGAGGTTGGAATGACAGCAATCCGATTCGCCGCGCCTGTCGCGCTCCTGATCTGGCTCGCCCTCGGCACTGCTGTCTCTGCTGGCACCCCGCATTCCAGCGCGCGCGATGGTTGGGACTACACATTGACCGGCGCTCAACTCACGGCGCTGTGCAACAGCACGCTGGCCAGCGCCCGCGAGGGCTTCTCTCGCCTCGAGCAGGACAACCGGGCCGCCACCCTGCAGCGGGTGTACGGCGCCTACGATGCGATACTGATGGAACTGCAATCGATCCAGCATATCTGGTACATGAAAGCCGTACACCCGGACCCCGCGGTACAGACAGCTGCCGAGCAGTGCATCGCACATTACACGGACTTCATCGTAGCCATGAACCTGTCACCGGCTTTTTACCGGAGAGTTGCCGCAATCGACCTGACCGAAGCCAGTGACTCAGAGCGTTTCATGGTGAACCGGAAACTCAGGCTGTTTCGCCAGGCAGGTGTTGACCGTGATGTGGCGACCCGGGACAAGGTGCGCGCACTGATTACGGAAATAACCCGCCTGGGAAGCGCCTTTGAGAAAGCAATCCGCCTGGACAAGCGCTACGTTCAGGCCACACCCGCACAACTGGCGGGATTACCGCAGGATTTCCGGGACTCGCATCCGGTGGATGCACAGGGCCTGGTCACGATTTCAACTGACTACCCCGATTATCTGCCGGTGATGAAATACGCGTCGAGCGATGAACTGCGCTACCGCCTGTTCAAGGCCGCCAAAAACATCGCCACGCCCTCGAACAGTGAGACCCTGAAGACGCTGCTCTCACGCCGCCACGAACTGGCCGTGTTGCTGGGATATGAGAGCCATGCCGCGCTGGCAATGGACGGTCTCATGGCCGCCCAGCCGCAGACTGTCCAGCATTTCCTTGCACAACTGGGGTCCGCGGTGGAGGCACCCGCCGACAGTGATCTGGCGATCCTGCTCGCGCGGCTGCAAACAATCGATCCGCAGGCACAACGGGTTCAGGCGTGGCAAGTGGACTGGCTGAAAAACCTGGTACAGCAGGAGGACTACGCACTGGATGCCAGGGAAATCCGCAACTATTTTCATTTCGACAGGGTCCAGACCGGTATTTTTGCCCTCACCGAGGATCTGTTTGGTGTGCAGATCGTGCCGTGGCGGACCGCAAGCTGGCACCCCGACGTCACCGCGTGGGAGATACGCGAGCACGGCAAGGCCATCGGGCGCTTCTACCTCGACATGCACCCGCGCGAGAACAAGTACGGACACGCCGCTCACTGGACCCTGCGAGCGGGGCTAAAGAGCAGACAAATACCACTGTCGGGCATGGCGACCAATTTTCCGCGCGGCCTGATGGAGCACAAGCAGGTCGAATCCTTCCTGCACGAATTCGGCCATCTGTTGCACAACATGTTCTCCGGCACCCAGCAGTGGCTGGATATTGCCGGCATGACCATGGAACGCGATTTTGTCGAGGCGCCATCACAAATGCTTGAACAGTGGGTGTGGCACTACGAGACATTGCGCGAATTCGCCGTGGATGAAAAAGGCCAGCCGATCTCCCCGGCGCTGGTGGAGAAAATGAACGCGGCCCAACATTTTGGAGAAGCGGCCAATACCAGCGCACAAATTTTCTACGCCAACCTCGCCCTCAATTACCACAACCGCGATCCCGACACCTTTGAACTGCTGCCGCTGATGACGGAATTACAGGCGCAGTACTCTCCCTATCCCTATGTGCAGAACACGCACTTCTACAACAACTTTCGCCACCTCAATGGCTACTCATCCAACTACTATATCTACCAGTGGTCGCAAGCCATTTCGATGGATTTGTTCAGCCGCTTCCAGCGCAATGGTCTGCGCGACAAGGCCACCGCCCGCGATTACCGGGAGCAGGTACTCGCCGCGGCCGGCAGCAAGCCCGCTGCGGACATGGTGGAGGCATTCCTGGGCAGGCCCTTCTCTCCCGCAACCTACACCCGCTACCTGAACCGACTCAAGCAAGGACAGGCTGTACCGGGGATCGCGCAATAACGCCACCGGCCACAGATAGCACTGCAGACCAGTTGACGCCAGAAATGACGGCAGTATGCTGGAGGCAACAATAATTCTATAAAGAGGAATAGGTATGCAGCAGTTATCCGGCCAGGACGCCATGTTCCTGCATGCTGAGTTGGACGGCCTGCCGCAGCATATCGGCGGCGTCAGTGTCTACGATCAGTCCACTGCCCCCAACGGCAAAGTGCGTTTCAAGCAGATCCTCGACATGCTGCACAGCCGGGTCCACCTGTCACCTATCTTCCGGCGCAAGTTGGCGTTTGTGCCATACAACCTGGGCCGGCCCTACTGGGTTGAAGATCCGGACTTCGACATGGAATACCACGTCCGACACATCGCCCTGCCGAAACCGGGCGACTGGCGACAGCTCTGCATTCTGACAGCACGTATTCACTCCCAGCCGCTGCGTCGCGACAAGCCGATGTGGGAGATCTATGTCATTGAAGGTCTCAACAACATCGAGGGCTACCCACCGGGGTGCTTCGCCCTGCTGATGAAGGTTCACCACTGCGCGATGGATGGCGCCACCGGTACGCAGTTCATGAACATCGTGCACGATCTCACGCCACAGACCCGCGACGTCGGAGACCCGCCGCCGTGGATTGTGGAACGACCGTCCATGACCAGAATGCTGGGCAAGGCCTATCTGGACGCATGGCGCAAGCCGGGGCAGGTGATCGATATGCTCAGGGACGCCGGCCCCACCTTCATGCGTTTGCGCAAGGGCAGGCAGGATAAGAGTTTCCACAACCTTGAGGACAAGCCAAAAACCCGTTTCCAGGGTCGTATCTCACGGCACCGCGTGGTTGAGGCGCGCAAGTTTGACTTCGAAGAGATACGGGCAATCAAGAATACGCAGCCCGGCACTACAGTAAACGATGTCATGCTGACCATCGTCGCCGGGGGCATGCGCAAGTACCTGCAGAGCAAGGGCGAACTGCCAGAACACTCGCTGGTTACAGGCTGTCCAATTGATGTGCGCTCGGCCAAGGAACGCGCCGCCGGTGGCAACATGGTGGGGTTCATGAATGTCTCCCTGCGCACCGACATCGTCGACCCCTGTGAAAGACTTGCCGCCGTGCACGAGGAATCACAGTCCGCCAAAGCCTATGCCGAGGCATTGGGGCCGCGCTTTGCCGTCGATCTCACTGACGTAATGCCAGGCAATGTGCTATCGCTGGCGATACGTACGGCGAGTGCCACTGGCCTGGCCGAGGCCAGTGTTGTGTTCAACACGGTTGTCACCAATGTTCCGGGGCCGCCGTTCCAACTCTACATGTGCGGCGCCGCGTTGATCGACTCAATCAGCCTCGGCCCGCTGCTGCCCAATGTCGGACTGTTTCACATCGTTTACAGCACGGTTGAGGATAAGAAGGGAACCGTGAACCTGTCGTTCACCGCCTGCCGGGATATGCTGCCGGACCCGGCCTTTTACGCACAGTGTCTACAGGAGTCGTTTGACGAGTTGCACGCAGCGGCACTGCCGGAGAAAAAAACACGCAGGAAATCGCGACGCCGCTAGTGCCCCGCTTCAGGTGAGCCAGCGCTGCACCAGTTGATGCACGTTGACCCGCGCCTTCAGGCGCGTCGCCAGCAAGTACATGCCGGCAACCTTGCGGTGAAAATACACCGCGTCTATCGGCGGCGCCCGCCAGAAATCGCGGTAACCGCGCACATCCTCTGCCAGCGTCGACAGATCGCGCGCCATTGTGGAGCGGGCGAAATCGTAGGCAACATCATCGCGCAGCGGTTCCAGCACCAGCATCAGCACGTCCAGTACCAGTTCGCGGTACACGGTGTCCTTTTCCCCCATGGAAAAGCCCAGTCGCTCTGCGGCAACGGCGATCTTTGCCTTGTCTCCGGCGATAGCGGCGCGTGCGAGTTTTTTGTAGTTGTTGACGAAACTCGCCTTGAATCGGCGTGTGGCGCCAAAATCCAGCAACACGATCTCGCCCGATTGTCGGCGATACTGATAGTTGGCGAAGTTCGGATCGGTCTGCACCATCCTGAGTTCGAACAGTTCCAGTAACATCAGCTCGATCAGCGCACTCATCACTCGATCGCGCTCGGCCTGCGGCAGATCGATGATGGAATCGATCGGGCTGCCACTCGCGTATGTCATCGCCAATACGTTGCGGTGAGTCAACTCCGGCAGCACTTGCGGCAACAGGAACCGCTCGTCATCGCCGAGCAGTTCGCCAAAGGCCTGCAGAAACTCGGCCTCTTTGAGGTAATCCGCCTCGTCCCGGAGCTGGCATTTGGCGTCATCCAACAGCGGCTGTATGTCGAGCCCGTCGGGCAACAGGCCCGAGATTCTCAGCAGGCTGGCGATATTGTCTACATCGCTATCGATGCTGTCGGCGACCCCCGGGTACTGCACTTTCAACACAATCTCGCGGCCATCGGGAGAGATCGTCTTGTGCACCTGGCCGATAGATGCCGCAGCCAGCGGCTTCGTTTCAAAGCCGTAGAACAGGCTCTCCCAGTCCGGGCCGTAGGCCTCGCGCATGACCGCATGCAACTGTTGCGCCGGCATGTAGCGAGCGTCATCGCGCAGACGCGCGAGGATATCGGCCAGTTCGCGCGGCAGGAACTCCCCGGTATCCATCGAGAGAATCTGCCCGACCTTCATCGCCGCGCCGCGCATGGTTGCCAGTTGATCTGCCACACGGCGGGCGTTTCCCGGCGTCAGCAACATATCTCTCGCCGAGGGCCGCTTGCCGGCACGCAACTGGCGCGAGCCCTCTGCCAACATGCCGCCAGCGACGCCGCCTGCCATGCGCGCCATACGCGCGAAACGCCCAGCGCGGGAGGTGGGAATCGATTTAGAGCCGTCGTCCTTGTCTTTATTTTTGCGCGCCACGTCGCTCCCCCTGCCGCCATCGACGGATGTGGGCCTCGACCAGTTCATAGGCATTGAACTCGGCATCCAGTGCCACGATAAAATTAAATACACCCGTTAACTTTCTCGCGATCAGCGCAAAATCGCGCGAGGGTGTTGTGAAGTGCCGACTGACCGTCGATTGCGCGGCCATTCCGCCGGCCCGACGCATCAGTTGCGACCTGCCCCAGCAGTACTCGCCGTTTTCATTGAGGTACTGTGGCGGCAAGCGATCTGGCGGTCGCAGCGGCTCAAGCAGATGCTGGCAAAACTGGGCGAACAGGGTCCGGCCTTCCTCACTCGCATCCGGCTGCAGGCATCCAAGCCCGATCAGGCCCTCCACCAGTTGCGGCACATTCTGTCGCTGCCCGGCGTCGATCGTCCGGCGCAGGTGCAGCAGAAAATCATCGGGACATTCCAGAACAGAGCCGAAGTCCAGCAGCACCAATTCATCGTCGGCGATTTTCTTGCGTCGATCCTCGAGGCGTAGCAGGTAGTTGCCGAAATTGGGATCTGTTTGCAACAATCCCCATTGATACAACTCGTAGAAAAACAGTTCCAGCATCCCTTTGGCTAATGCATTGCGCCGCTCCAGTGACAGGTTTGCCACATCCGGGTCGGCCACAGAGAAACCTTCGATGTACTCCATGGCCAATACCGTGTCGGTGCAGTACTGCGGGTATAACTGCGGCACGTGGTAGCGCACGGCGGTATCTTTCACACCCGCCACCAACACACTCATTCTCTGTGTGTACGTCGCTTCACGCCGGTAATCGATCTCGTTGTGCAGGTGGACGCGCATGGACTGCAGCCAGTCGTCCAACTCCCGGCCCGCCTTCACCCAGCGCGCCAGTAATAGCATGCGCACAACTGCGTCAAAATCCGAGTCGATCACCTGTGCCAGCCCCGGGTACTGGAATTTCATGCAGATCCATTCACCAGTGGCGCGTATCTTCGCCAGATGCACCTGGGCCAGGGACGCTGCCGCGATAGCCTGCGGATCAATATCCAGCTCCACATAGCGTTCTCCCAGACTGTCTCGAACAGAGGATTCGAGTGCATCCCAGTGCAACGGTTCGGTCCTGTCGGACAAATCGCGCAGGGCATTCACCAGCACACGTGGCAGAAACTGCTCTCCGAACAGCGCCAGCATCTGTCCGATCTTGATGTAGGTACCCTTGAGCCTGCCCAGTTCCTGGACAAAGCGCCGCGCCTCGCGCCGGGCGAACTCGGAATCGTCATCGTCGGGGCCTCGCCCCATCACCCGCTGCACAACGCCGTCCATCGCCAGAGCGCCACCCGCCCGCAAGCCGGCAAGAGACACAGAGAGCGTCCGGGGCAGTGCGCTACTCTTCAAGCCGCGATGCTTTTTCGCCATGTAAAATGCATTCCTTTTAATCGAGTAGCAGGGCCGCCAGTCGTTTTCGATGGTGCTGGGCGTCACCGAACTGCTGCTGGCTCCACTGTGCCCTGCGAATATAAAGTTGTGCATCACATTCGTAGGTAAATCCCATTCCACCGTGAAACTGCACGGCGCGATCACCCGCGTACAGCAACGTCTGGCAGGCCTGGGCCTTGGCCATGCGGCAGGCGATTTCTGCGTCTTTATCCAGTGCCGCCTCGCCAGCCAGAGTTGCGGCATGGTAAATAAACGAGCGCGCCGAATCAGTGGCGGTGAGTATATCCACCGTCGGGTGTTTCAGCGCCTGGTAGGAACCAATCAGCTTGCCAAACTGCTTGCGGGTTTTCAGGTAATCCACAATCGTATCCAGGCAGGCCGCAGCACTGCCGGTGGCTTCCGCAGCCACCAGCAGCGCACCCAGCAGGCGAATATCACGCAACGCTGGCACGACTTTCGAGCCGGCAATGATATTGTTCTGATCGACAGCCACACCGCTGAAATCCACACTGGCGGAGCGCTTGGTTTGATCGATCAGAGTGTTGGCTCGAAGCGCGCCAGCATGCAACTGCTCAGAGCGTACCACGGCCAGCGCTATTTCACCCTGATGGCGCACACTGACTACAAACAGGCTCGCAACCGCAGCGTCCGGCACGTACTTTTTTTCGCCCTGCAATACGCCTTGTTCATCCAGTACCAGCGTCACTGCCTCGTTACCCCAATCGGCATCGTCCAGCAGCGCCACGGTTGCGGGAGCTCCCGAGACGAGAGCCGGCAACAGGCGTTCACACTGTTCGCCGTTGCCGGCGCGCAGCAGCAGTTGCCCCGCGAGCGCACTGCTGATCAGCGGTGTACCCAACATCGCGCGGCCCATGGCCTCAATAACCGGCACCAGCGTCGCCACCCCCAAACCCGAACCGCCACAGGATTCGGGCAGGGCGATGCCGGTCCAGCCCAGCGACACCATTTCATCCCACAGCGCAGCGTCAAACCCTGTTTCGGTTTCCAGTTGTGCACGCACGCTGGTGATCGGCGATTTGTCACTGCAAAATTGCCTGGCTACATCGAGTAACATGGCCTGCTCGTCAGTGAAACTGAGGGCCGTACTTCCCACAACAGACATAAACACTCCCTACTTCGGCAAACCGAGAATATGCTCGGCGACAATATTGGCCTGCACCTGACTGGTACCGCCGCCAATGGTCGCAGAGAAGCTGTTAAAATAAGCCCGCTGCCAGAACCCGCCCTGGCGGGCTTCATCATCACCCACATAGAGTGCACCCTCGGCACCCTGCAGGTTAATGGCCAACTGGCGCATGCGCCGTGTCATCTCGGTGAGGCGCAGTTTGCTCGACAGCGGCAGGGAGCCGGGATAATCGGTGGTCAATGCCGGAATGCGGGAACGCCGGTCGCCGAGTACCATCGCCTTCTCCTCCATGATCGCCTGCACCAGTTGGTCGCGCACCACCGCATCCCTGAGCACGGGCTCGCCGTCGCGGTTTACGCCCTCGAGCTGGTTAATCATGTCATCGATGGTGACGCGAACCATCGACAGGCCACCGGCCGCTCCGGCCTCAGCGCCACGCTCATACTGCAGTGTCTGCATCGCGATCTTCCAGCCCTGCCCCTCCTCGCCCATCAGGCAATCGGCGGGGATGCGCGCGTCAGTAAAAAAAGTTTCCGTAAAGCCGAATTCACCGGTGATTTTGCGAATAGGCCGCGTTTCGATTCCGGGCACCTGCATCGGCGACAGGAAAAAGGAGAGCCCGTCATATTTGCGTGGAGCATCGGGATTGGTGCGCGCCAGCAGGATCATATACTTGGCGAAGTTACCCATGGTGGTCCAGATTTTCTGGCCGTTGAGCACATACTCGTCGCCATCGCGCACCGCGCGCAGCTGCGCATTACCGAGATCCGAGCCGTGATCCGGCTCGGAAAAACCCTGGCACCAGACATCGTCGGCGGTCAGGATACCTTTGAGGTATCTGGCTTTTTCCTGCTCCGTGCCGATGTCATTGATCAATGGGCCTGCCCAGCCCAGGCCAATCACATTGAAACAGATCGGCACTGCGTGACGGCGCATCTCCTGATCGGCAATGCTCTGGTACACCGGGTCCAACCCGCCGCCACCGTATTCCTTCGGCCACGCCATGCCGAGGTATCCGGCAGCCCATACCTTGTGCTGCCACTCCCGAAGAAACTCGAGCTGTCGTTCATCACCGACCTCCATGAACGTCTGCGGCAGCAGGAAGCCCGGGTCAGCCGGATTATTCTCTTGCATCCAGGCGGACACCTGCGCCCGAAATTCCTGTAATTCCTTGTCGCTGGCACTCATCGATCAGACTCCCTCTCAGGCAGTTGCATGGGCTCTCCCTGTTCATCCGCTCGTTTGAAAGCGGGCCTGTCCATCATGCGTTGCAGATAGGCCGCTGTCTGCGGTTTATAGCGCTGGTCCAGCTTGATCGCCCGACCCAGGTACAATGCGTAGCTCACGGCAATATCCGCGATGGTGAACCGGTTGTCGACCAGATAGTCGTTCGACTCCAGGTGGGCGTCAAGACGACGCAACCTGGAGATATACCACTTCGCGTAATCGTCGGCCACTGCCTGTTTTTCCGGGGTGGGTTCAAGGTAGTAGTAGCGCATGGAAATCGTCTGCGGGAATGTCAGCGTCGCATCCGCATGGTGCAGCCAGTTCAGGTAAGCACCGTATTCGGGGTGCGCGGGCTCGAGCCCAAAATCGTAGCGCTGGTAGCGATCCACCAGATACTGGCAAATACCTACGGACTCCGTCATGTGTGTATCGCCATCTACAAAATAGGGCACGGTGCCGAGGCTGTTGACCTCCAGATACTCGCGCTGGAACAGGCGCGGCGGAAACGGCAGGATCTCCACCTCATAGTCCATGCCCATCTCTTCCAGTGCCCACAGCGGGCGCAGCGACCGCGCGCTGTTGCAATGCCATAGTTTCATACCTATACCCCGTACTGGCGCGCGGCCAGGTCACGCATGATTTCTTCGGAGCCGCCGCCGATGGCGTTAACCCTCACCTCGCGGTAGATCCGCTCCACCCGGCTGCCGCGCATATAGCCGATACCGCCCAGAATCTGCATCGCCTCGCGCGCACAGAACTCCATGGTCTCGCTGGCCTGCACCTTGAGCAGGGCGATATCACCCGGATTGGCGGTGCCCGCCTCAATGGATTCAAAGCATATACGGATATACGCCTGTGTCGCATTCAGTTTCTGTTTCATTTGCGCAATCTTGTGTCGAATCACCTGGTGATCTGCCAGTCGCTTGCCAAACGTCTTGCGCTCCTGCGCCCACACTACCGCCTCCTCAAGACACACCCTGCCCAGCGCTTCCATACCGGCCGCCATCGCCATGCGCTCGCCGTTGAAGTTTGTCATTATCACGAGGAATCCCTTGTTCTCTTCGCCGATAAGATTGGTCACCGGCACCCGCACATTATCGAAGTACAATGTGGCAGTGTCTGAGGCCCACCAGCCCTGCTTTTTGTCCAGTTGCGTTCGACTGAAGCCCTCGGCATCGGTGGGTATCAATAACATCGAAACACCCCGGGCACCCTCCCCACCGGTGCGCACCGCCGTCGACACCCAATTGGCGCGCATGCCGCCGGTGATATACGTCTTGGAACCATTGACAATGTAGTGATCACCATCGCGCACGGCCGTGGTGGACAGCTGCGCCACATCGGAGCCGCCCCCCGGCTCGGTAATACCCAGCGCAATATGTTTGGTGCCGGCCAATACCGGGGGCGCCACCATCTCCTTCATTGCCTGTGAGCCCCAGTTAATCACCGGGGGCAAACCGATGCCGTGCACCATCAGACTGGCGGGGATGCCACCGGCACCGATACGCGCCAGTTCCTCGTTAGCGACCCACATGTGCCAGGAATCAATGCCCTCCCTTATTCCGCCAAACTCCTCCGGGTAACCGAGACCGAGCAGCCCGACCGCCGCCGCCTTGGGCCACAGTTCTATCGGGATATGGCAGTCCTCATCCCAGGCGTCGGCATAGGGCATAATCTCGCTATCGATAAACTTGCGCAACTGCGTGCGCCATTCATGGTGTTCTTCCCGCAGGTTGGGATTGGGCAGGCGTGCGCTATCGAAGTCCAGTGACATGTTGTTGATCTCACAGCAATAAATGATTCAGGGGCACCCATACTAATGGACACCGGGCACCGGTGCATGTGCTACCGCGCCATTAGGTTGGGCAACGGTGACAGGCCCCCTGCGCCGGGTAACCCTATCTCGGGCACCGGGTTTCCCGGCAGTGTCGCATAGGATACCCTCAGCACTCCATTTGCCAAACCGGGGAGCTTCGCGATGACGCACACTGCATCAAGGAATGCGGCCCAGTCCGCGCCCTTCTGGCGGCTGGCATTTCGCCCCGGTTTCCTGCTCGCGGGCGCCTTCGCGGTGCTGGCCATGGCGCGCTGGCTGCACTGGATGTGGCAACCCCAGAGCTGGGATTTCAGCGTATTTCCCGGCTGGTGGCACGGTCACGAAATGGTGTTCGGATTTGCCATGCCAGTGGTCGCCGGCTTTCTGCTGTCGGCGGTCGCAACCTGGACCGGTATTCCCGGCACCACAGGCTGGCGCCTGAAACTGCTGTTTGGCTTCTGGCTGGTCGCCCGCCTGGTGCTGTGGCTGCAACCGCAGCAAATGCTAGTCGCATGGCTGGCAGAAATGCTTTTCATCGGGCTGCTGGCGTGGGAACTGACGCGTCGGGTGTGGGCGGTACAACAGTGGCGCAACATGCTGTTCACACCGGTACTGCTGGTACTGGCAGCGCTGAGCAGCGCCAGCTACTGGAGCGCCGATGATCCGGCCCTCAGCGTCCGCCTGCACTACGGCGCGGTTTGGATGATCACCGTACTGGTGGTTATCATCGGTGGCCGCGTGACGCCCCTGTTTACCGGCAACCGGCTGGGCCTGAAGATCTCACCCCTGCCCCTGTGGTTCGAGTCACTCGCCATCGGCAGCACCGTCCTGATCGCTCTGGCAATGGTATTCTCGCCGCTGCAGTCCTCGAATACTGCGCTGCTACTGTTGTGCATCGCCGGCGGTATCATCCACAGTCTTCGCCTGGCCCATTGGCAAGGGTGGAAAACCAGGGGCGTGCCGCTGCTGTGGTCCATGCACCTGAGCTACCTCTGTATCCCGCTGGCAATGTTCGGCCTGGCGGCGGCTGGCGGCGACCCCGGCGCGAGCAAAAATATGATCCACCTGCTGGCAATCGGCGCTATTGGCGGCATGATCCTGACAATGATGTCGCGAGTGTCACTGGGCCATACAGGTCGGCCGCTGGAAGTACCCCGGTACCTGTCTGTTGCCTTTGCTATGATATTTGTCGCCGCCATCGTGCGCGCTCTCTTGCCACTGCTGGATATCGCGCTGACGCTCTGGGCCTGGCGACTCTCCGCGCTGCTCTGGATTGTCGCGTTCTCCATGTTCCTGGTGCGCTATGCCCCGGTGCTGACGCAACCGCGGGTGGACAACAAACCGGGATAACACACAGCCTCCGCCTGCCCTCAGTACTTCAAACGCCAGGCCTCGTAGCCGCCATCGACGCTATACACCTCCTCGAAACCCTGTTCCCAGAAATAGTTTGCCGCCCCCTGGCTTGAGTTGCCGTGGTAGCAGTAGATAATCAGGGGTTTGTCCCTGTCAGTGTTGGCCAGGAAATCATCCAGTATTTCCTGCCGGATATGGATAGCATTTTCGATGCTGCCCTCAAGATAGGCATCGGCAGCGCGCACGTCACCAACGGTAGCGCCGCCTGCATCAATCAGCGCCTTCGCTTCATCAATCGAAATACGTTTGTAGGACAAGGTATCCTCCGTCACTATTGGTCGAATGCAAAGAACGCATAGTCTACCCCATTGTTTCACTATTCGGCGCACCTCGACCAGAAACAGGAGGTGTCCCGCGATGGATGCCAGCAACATTTTGGGGACACCGTGCGCCAGGATGTCATACCCGTAGGCAACCCCGGCAGCATCCCCCGAGAACCATTCCCTGCGTCCGGCAAACGAGTCGCATAGGCTGCACTGCACGCGCGACACTTGGCAGGACCCAGGCAAACGTATATCGTCCACTCCATGAAATATATCGGCACAGAGAATTACGACCACGAACAGACACCGCGCGTCGGTATCCTGCTGACCAATCTGGGCACGCCTGATGCGCCCCAGCGCAAGGCACTGCGCGCCTACCTGAAGGAGTTCTTGATGGACCCGAGGGTGGTGGAAGTACCGCGGGTGCTGTGGTGGTTCATTCTGAACGGTGTCATCCTGAATATCCGCCCCGCACGGTCCGCTGCCGCCTATCGCGGTGTCTGGACCGAACGCGGCTCCCCGCTGCTGTTCCATACGCAGGATCAGGCCGATGCATTGCGCGAACTGCTGAACCGCGAGTACGGCGGCCAGGTTATCGTGGAATTTGCGATGCGCTATGGCACCCCGTCGATTCCCGATGTGTTGCAGGGCATGTTGCAGGGCGGCGTACGCAAATTGCTGGTGCTGCCGCTATACCCGCAATACAGCGGCGCCACCACTGGCTCAACCTTCGATGCACTGGCAGCCGATTTCACCCAGCGCCGGTGGCTGCCGGAACTGCGTATGATTAACCACTACCACGATCACCCCGCCTATATCAGCGCCATAGCCAACAGCGTGCGGGCGCACCGCGCAGAGCATGGCAGTGCCGATCTACTGCTGTTCTCCTATCACGGGGTACCGCAACGCTACCTCGACCAGGGGGACCCATACCACTGCGAATGCCTGAAAACATCGCGCCTGGTGGCAACGGAATTGGGCTTGCCCGAGGGCGCATACAAGACGACGTTCCAGTCACGGTTCGGTCGCGAGGAATGGCTGAAACCATACACTGATGCGGTGCTGAAGGAACTGCCCGGGCAGGGCATCAAATCAGTACAGGTTATCTCGCCGGGCTTTGCCGCCGACTGCCTGGAAACACTGGAGGAACTCGCAGTGGAAAACCGGGACTATTTTGTGGCAGCGGGCGGCGAGCAGTACCAATACATACCGTGCCTGAACAGTTCAGCAGACCACATCGCCGCGCTGGCAGCAATCGTGAAAGGCCATCTGATGGGGTGGCTGGATCACGCCTGACTCCAGCCGGATGCTCCGGGCCACCCGGGCCCGGTTGAGCGGGTTGCCTGGCGTCTTACTTGGGCGGCAACAACACCCCGATCATCAAACGCAATTGTTCATCGGTCAGCGCCTGGTTGGCCTCATGGCGTTTGTTGCCAGGTGCTTTAGCTTCCACAATGATCTCGTCGACGGTCATACCCGCCCAGTCTTCAATGGGCTCGTGGCACTCCAGACACTGCTGAGGATCTGTGTCCGCAGCCAGAACCGGCAGGGCGACGCCAGATAGGCCCCAGAAACACAGGCCCGCTACAACTTTCTTATTCATATTAACTCCCAGGTGGTTGAACCAACGTTAACACGCACTTCACTGCCGTCATCACCGCGCTGGGGCACGGTTATTACGTCGCGCTTGGGTTGACTATAGCCAACGCCTTACGCGCTCGCAATAGGCGGGATAGTCCTGCGGGAACATGCCGCGCAGCATGTTCTCCTCGGGACGGATAAATCTCACTTCTATAATCACGGCAAATAGCGGCGGAACCAGCAGTGCGGTGGCGGCACCGACGGTAACAGCACACCCTGACAACACCGCCAGCATACCGAGATACATGGGGTTGCGCGTGTATCGATAAATACCGCCGGTAACCAGGGCGGAGACATTGCGAAACGGGATAACCCCCGTTCCCGCACGGGTAAACAGGCCATTTGCGGTGACCAGCAGCACCAGCCCGATAACGATGACTGCACCGCCGACGATCTGCCAGGTCAGGCTGGTGAAGCGCGGCCCGGGAAAATACTCATTGCACGCAAAGATCGCAATCAAGCCAAACAACAGCCAGATCGGCGGGTAAATAATGCGTTTGACCATATCGACGCCCCTTCCTCAATGAATCGCTACATGTACTCCGGCCGGCTCCACGCTGCCTATTGCATAGGCTATCGCAATCCCCAGCAGGAAGGCCAGCGTCAGCTTGCCGCGATCATGACTGTGGAAGTGAACCTCCGGCAGCAGATCGCTCAGTGCAATGCAGATGAACGTGCCCGCCGAAAACGCCAGCGCCACCGCCACCAGGTGATCTCGATCAACTGCCACCACATCGACGCCAAAAAAGAACAGCAGCGCCCCCAGCGGACACATCAGCGCGAAGACCACATTGGTAGTCGCTCGCGCGGCCCTGCTCCAGCCACCTGCCTGCATGACAGTGACAATGGACATGGCGTCGAGGGGTTTGTGCAGCAGAATCGCCAGGAACACCCCGATTCCAAGCACACCGCTGGCATGATCTCCCGCGTGCATCACTGCGCCGAGCGCTACGCCGTCGATCAAGGTGTGCACGGCCAGCCCCAAAGCCAATCCCACCCAGCTCAAGCCGTGGACTGGCTTGCCGTTACTGTGGCTATGCTCGTGGTCGTGAGTGTGATCGGGGGAATGACCGTGATCGCTGTGGGGTGCGTTCTGCTCGCCCTCTTCACCACTGAAATCGTGCTGATGGAAATGAAACACCCGCAACAGCAGCAACATCACAATCAATCCGATCATCAACCACCAGACCGTGGTGTCCACGCCTCCGGATTCACTGGCCAATGCCGCGCTGTGAGGCAACAGATGATAAAACGCCACCCCCAGCATCAGGCCCGAGACAAGACTCATCACCAGTTGGGTGCGGGTGTGTGTCATTCTGACCAGGCTGGGCAGCAGGCCGCCCACCAGTGAGAAACCGGCGATGGCCAGACAGTAAACAATCAGCAGTAACGTTGGCGACACCGGCACACGCTCAGTCAGGGGTTAGGTTTGCGACGCGGCGCATTATTCCACATTCGATGGGAATTGTAAGTGCATCGCCCGATGTGCCGCGACAGCTTAAAACGGCACGCGCAGGCAGCAGTGATTTTTTTAGTCAGTCATCTGCGTCGCAAAAGACATTGACACTCTAACTAATGATCATTAGTTTAGCCATATCATGCGAGGAGGACACCATGTCTATCTACGAACCAATCGAATCCAACGACTCTCACCGTCATTTACAACTGCGCAGCCCTGTCACGCTTGAGCCCATCGGCGAGCTGATTTGCGCCAATTCCGAGGACGTGGCCAAAGCCATCGCCACGGCGCGCGCCGCGCAGCCAGCCTGGGCCGCAACCCCGATGAAGGCGCGGGCCGCTATCGTGGAGCGGGCGCTGAAAATCGTACTGGAGCGCCAGGATGAAATCATTGACACCGTGGTCAAGGAGACGGGCAAGGCGCGCACCGATGCAATGAGCATGGAAGTGTTCTCGGTCGTGGATCAGCTCTGTTACTACGCCAAAAATGCTGAGAAGTTTCTCAAGCCGCGCAAGCGCAAGGTTCACGGCATTCTCGGGCTGATGAAACAGCTGCGCATCCTCTACAAGCCGCTGGGTGTTGTCGGCCTGATCACGCCCTGGAACGGGCCTTTTGTGTTGGTAATGAACCAGGCAACGCAGGCCATACTCGCCGGCAACACAGTGGTGGCCAAGGGTTCCGAAGTGACCCCGTTCTCCGCCAAGCTGGCGGAGGACATCTTCCGCCAGGCCGGTCTTCCCGAGGGCGTGCTGCAAGTACTGCTGGGCGATGGCGAAACCGGCGCAGCCATCGTGCGCGGCGGTGTGGACAAGGTGTCCTTTACCGGCTCGGTCGCGACCGGCCGCAAAGTCGCTGAGGCGAGTGCCAGCCAGCTGATCCCCTGCACACTGGAACTGGGCGGGAATGACGCGATGATTGTGTGCGCCGATGCCGACCTGGACCGGGCTGCCGACGGCGCCTGGATTGGCTCGTGCATGAATACCGGGCATTACTGCTGCGGCACTGAGCGCATTTACGTGGTGAAAGAGGTCTACGACGAGTTCCTGCGCCTGGTGCTGGAAAAAGGCAAGGGTCTGCGACAGGGCTCACAGCACGGTTGGGAGGAGGACATCGGCGCGGTGTTCTGGGACCGCCAGATGGCTATTATCGAAGCCCACGTGGAGGATGCGCGCGCCAAAGGCGCCAATATCCTGATGGGCGGACGGCGCAATCCGAACCTGCCGGGCCTTTACTACGAGCCCACGGTGATCACAGAGGTGAGCAACACCATGGATATCATGCTGCTGGAAACCTTCGGCCCGATTCTGTGTATCCAGAAGGTAGACAGTGAAGCCGAGGCGCTGGCACTGGCCAACGATTCCGAGTTCGGGCTCAACGGCAATGTCTGGACCAAGGACAAGGAAAAAGGCTACCGCCTCGCGTCAGCTATCGACACGGGGGCCTGCAGCGTCAACGACATGGCGGTGAGTTACGGTATTCCCGCTGCGCCCTTTGGCGGCCGCAAGAATTCCGGCGTCGGCCAGGTGAATGGCAAGAAGGGTATGCGCGGTTACTGCCACGAAATGCCCATCGTGATCGATCGCTTCGGCGGAAAACTGCAAAGCGGTTATCCCTACAGCGCCAAAAGCGCGGACGGCATGAAGAAGCTGATGAATTTCCTGTGGGTGAAGACGCCGCTGGGGCGCTGGCTCAGCTGACAGCGGCCACCGGCTCGCTGCTCGATCAAGCCGGCGGCAATTTGTCGAACCAGGGGCTCGCCTGTTCAAGTTGTCCCGCCAGCTGGTACAGCAGTGTCTCCTCGCCATAACGTCCGGCAAACATCACGCCCACCGGCAGCCCCTCGGGAGTCCAGTGCAATGGCAGGGACATGGCCGGCTGCCCGGTGGCGTTGTATAGCATCGTGAAGGCAGAGACACTGATCGCCTCCTTCTCATAGCGGGCATTGTCCTGGTTCAGGCTCAGTGCCCCCAGCTTCACTGGCGGCGTCGCCAGCGTCGGCGAGAGCAACACATCGTAGTCCTGCTGCAACAGCGCTATCTTTCGCGCCGTTATCTCTATCCTGTGCTGGGCGTCCCAGAGTTGCTGCGCGGTATACTGCCGGGAGCTCTGGTAGCGCTGCCAGATAATGGGCTCCAGATCATTCTCGGTCACGTCCCTTCCCAACTGCTGTTCGCGACTTGCTACCCGCTGAACGGTTGCCACACCATTGATAATTCGCGTGCTGGCAAAGAATTCCGGCGGATCCACCGGCAGTTGTATCTCCGATACATGGTGACCCAGGCCCTCACAGAGTTTTGCCGCATTATTGGCAGCTTTGCTGCACTCAGCGTCCACCCGGCTATAGGTGATCGGAGTGCCGATCAAACCGATCCTGAGCGCTTTTGGCGCCCTGGCAACCGCTGTTTGGTAATCGCCGTTCGGGAACGGTGCTATCGTGGTTTGTCCGGGTTCAGGGCCACGACTGGCATCGAGCAGCGCTGCACTATCGCGAACGCTGCGCGATATCGCGTGGATCACACTCATGATGGACGACAGCTCTTTGGGACCACTGGGA
>TARA_R110002072_G_scaffold1369_2_pt1 | contig 27537 bp, 23 predicted proteins | sample TARA_R110002072 | Tara Oceans TARA_R110002072 (sample SAMEA4397118) | marine metagenome | biome: Polar Biome; feature: [SRF] surface water layer (ENVO:00010504); material: water (ENVO:00002006), including particulate matter (ENVO:01000060) such as... | depth 5 m | reverse complement strand
CAGCGGGTTAATCAAAGTCAACGTACCGCAGGCTTCGGTATTGTTGCAAAGGCTGTGAGCGATCGGTTAGCCAACTACGGCAACGATGACGTTGCATCTAACATTGCAGTAGGGGCGCTCAGCGATAGCGCAGTATTGTTGCAAGGTGGCGAGTTGCAACGGGAGCGAATTGATCTGGCTCAATGTTTCGAAGCCTTCTTGACGTCCGACACTTATAAAGCGCTACGAGAGGCTCATTCTCTGGTGGAGGTGGAGTTTGAACTCGAGGCCATTGAAGGCGATTTTAATGGCACACCACTGCATTTGCAGATTCTGCTCTACCACCTGTTTCGTTATTGCCTCAGTACCCAGATTCACGCCCAACGAATTCGCGTGACTGGCAAAACAGACTATGTGTTTGCCGGTAGTTTGTTCCATCACCAGGTAAGCGACGGGAACTACTATATTCTAGGGGTTGAGGATCAAGGTCAGGGGATTCGACCGGAAGATCTAGTTGAAATCTTTGACCCTGAATTGCGTAGTGGCGGTTATCACAAACTGAAAAAACCTTTACGGGATTTAGCCGTAGCCTGGACAATTCTTGAGGATCACGGCGGTGCGCTGGACCTCCACAGTCTGGCGGACGCTACCCGGTTAGAACTCTACTTTCCCTGCGGGGCGAAGAGGTAAGCGTGGCTCGGGTGCTGATCAGTGGTGCTGGCATTGCCGGATTGACAGCGGCCCTGTGGCTTCAGCGATACGGATTTGAACCCGTTGTGATCGAGAGAGCGCCTCACCCCCGGGGTGGTGGTTATCTTGTATCGTTGTCGCACTTTGCCTACCAATATGCAGACGAGCTAGGGGTCCTCAAAGCAATGCAAGAAAGGAATATGGGTATCACCCATTCCAGTTATCACGATATGACGGGTCGCGAGTTACTTGCCCTCGACTATCAACGTCTTTTTGCCGGTGTCGATGTACTGCAGATTATGCGGGACGATGTTGTGGATGTTTTATATCTGCAGGCGAAATCTGACATTCAAATTCGTTTTAATGAAAGTATTGAGGCTGTAACTGAGGCTAGTGAGGCGGTGCAGGTGGAATTTGCGTCGGGTCAGCAGGAGCATTTTGATTTGCTGGTGATCGCCGAGGGACAAAATTCATCCACTCGAAATTTGGTTTTCCCCAACGATGTTAGCCTGGACTATCTTGACTTGCACTGCGCGGCTATGCGTATTCCTAACACATTGGGATTGAGCCACAAGTTTGAAACACACATGGATCAAGGCCGTTATATGGCGGCCTTTAACACACCCGATGGTGGACTAGGTTGTGTTTTTGTGTGGTCTAGTGCGGAGAGGCAAATACCCGCAGGGCCGGATAAACTCTCTGCGCTTGAAGCGGCTTTTCGAGGGAGCGCCAAAGCGATTGATACCGCCCTGGATAGCGCATCAGCCGAAGGCATATACATGGATTCTCTGAAGCAGGTTAATGCGTCCACCTGGCATCGGGGTCGAACCATATTAATCGGTGATGCTGCCCACTGCCTAACGCTTTTCTCCGGTCGCGGAGCAGCCGCAGCCATCGCGGGTGCAACGAGGCTTGCAAGACAGGTTAAGCAGAGCGGCATTGTTGAGGGTATTCGAGAATTTGAAACCGAAAGTAGAAAAATACTTGGGCCAATACAGCACCAGACAAAAGGCGCGGTTCGATGGTATGTACCCCAGACAAGAACTGATCGATGGCTAAGAAATAATGGCATGCGCTTTCTACCCAATCGATTGTTTGAGCAATACTTCAAGATGAAGTACTCCAATGTCTGAAATCCTGTTCACAATGGATGTGGAGGATCCTGACCGGGATCGAGATGGCAGTTTTGTACCACCACTGTTGAGTGTTCTGGATTGGTTAAAAAAAGACAAACGGCGCGGCACGTTTTTTGTGGTGGGTGAGCTAGCAGAAAAATACCCAGAGGCAGTACGTCGGATTGCCCAGGGTGGCCATGAGGTTGCTCTACATGGTTGGCAACATACAGATATTGGCCGGTTAGGTGAGCAGCGTTTTGTTCGCCAAACCGAAAGAGGTAAGGCGTTGTTGGAAGACATCACCGGTGAGCCCATTTACGGTTACCGTGCACCCATGTTTAGCCTTACCGCGGAAACCCCCTGGGCAGAGGAGCGGCTTACGGAATTAGGTTTTGTGTACTCGTCCTCAATCTTGCCCGTCGCTAATCCCAGATTCAGTTTCCCGGGAGCACCCAGAGAAATCTTTACCTGGCCGAGTGGCCTAAAAGAAGTGCCGGCACCGGTAACGGGTATGAGGGGCATGGAAATGCCATTTCTCGGGGGTATCTATTTTCGTTACTACCCGAACCCCGTGATTAGATTGCTTCGAAGTCAGTTAAGGGAAGGCCAGGTGCCCTGGTTTTACTGCCATCCCTACGACTTCTATTGGGATAAGGCCTATATTCAAATGCGCGACACCCCGCTATGGGTTAATGTGCTGTTGATGGGGCGCCGGCGCCATGCGATGCAAAAGATGCGTCGGTTCTTCAAACCCTACCAATCGAGTCGAACCTTCTATCAGCTTATCCAGGATCAGACCGCATAAATTGCGCCGAGTGGACCAAGGGTTTTTGTCAGGGGTAGCGGCAGATGGCGCCAGACAGATGTGAGATGTTTGACGACCGCAGAGTTGGGTGTCAGGTCCGGTAGGTTGCCATTTATTGAAAGGTAACAATATTTCATTTTCCTTGGCGTGAAGCCCAAATTCTTTTTGAACTGGTATGCGCCGCTGTCAATTGGGCTCCGCCCAAAGTCGAAAACATTCTGGTCCAGCGCTAGGCCATGTTTCATCAATTGCCAATACATCCAAGGGTAGCTGTGGAAATTTCTCGCTAGCCGGGTGCCGCCACCGTAGTAGGGCATCAACCTGTTGTTGAAGTTGAAGCACAGCACTGAACTCAAATCACATTCCTGGTGTTTCACGCTAAACAATGAGGTTTGTGCTGGGAAAAAATTCAGTAACGCTTCGAAATATCGAGCAGGATAGATAGGTGTCCCTAGATCTCGGAGACTAGTTGCATAAACCGAAAGAAAACGCTTTATGTCCCTGTGTTGATCTAGTGTTAGTCCCATCGCATCGGCTTTTCGAATCACGGCTCTTTGCCGATTTGGTATCGCGAGAAAATTGTCCTCTTCGCTGGGCGTTAACTGCTTTTCAAAGGTGGCGAACTGATGTTCCGACACCCAGCCTTCGTTAACATCCAGCTCTATATCTCGATCCACATCCCGCAACTCAATATAATTGATACCTGCAGCAGTAGCTTGCTTGGCTATGGCGTCAACAAACTCTATCTGGTCGCCGGGGTCCATGGTCAGGGGGCCTGCAGAAACTGAAAAAGGATTCGAAATCAATGCGTATCCTGCAAAGGGCCGCTTAACTCTAAAGGCGGGTAGAATTCCCCCGATGCATCCGTCTTGCTCCCACAGGTAGTAATTTGGTTCAAACCGGTAGGTTGCCTGAATCACCTTGAGCCAGGTACTGAGATGAAAAAATGTACCTTTTGTTGACGCGAACTCGTCCCACTTAGTCTTATGCAGCGCATCGTTGTAGGCAATTAACTTCACCCGGTTTTCTCCAAACAAAGATAGTGGGAGGCACCAAAAATTGCAGCGAAGGGATTTTGTGGCTGTATTTCTGCGGGACCTAGAGGCAGCGTCATGGTGCGAACTACCTCGCTGAGATGGCAGCTTTTTGCAACCCGGACGAGGTTATCCGGTGTGTGGACAAATTGTGGGAAATTGGGTTCTCCTTTGACACGATTCAAAGTTCGGCTGAGCTGATTGACCGAGCGATGTATCAGGGTGGTTGCTCCCCGCCACATGATATGAAGTTGACCGCCTGGCTTGAGAACCCGTGCAGCCTCGGTGATAAATAGTTGTTCCTGGCCGATGGGCTGTTGGTTGAGGAATTGGCAATTCACAACATTGTCGAAGCAGTGTTCGGCGAACGGTAACGTGAAGGCGTCGCCCCGTGTGATTGCTGTTTGATTGCTTCTCGCCTGTCGACAGGCATCTGCATTGAAATCGAGCCCAATCACATCAAGCCCCGGAGCGCGTTTTAACATGAGTGCTGATCCGCAGGCGATATCTAAAGTGAGTCCCGGCTGAATCCTGTTGAGCAAGAATCGTTGCTCTCTTTGAAAAAACCAATTGCCGACATATCCGTTTGCGGAGGCATGCTGGGCATCGTGTCGATCACGCATCGGAGTATATTTTTCATCTACCCGTTGATCGGCCACCTAGCGGCTCCTCAGCAAAATAAAGCTGGATATGAAGAATATTGCCGCATAGCCAAGGGACATCATTCGAAGCATCAAACTAGCGGCGACCGCATCTGTAACTGGTACCTGGGCTGCAACTAAAAGGCCAGTCAGGCCAACTTCAACTACCCCAAAGCCGCCAACAGATTGAATGGGTATCGCACCAAGAAAGTGTATCAATATGCAGATGACCAACAGAGTCGCAAGGTCGACCTGGATATGGCAGGCGCTGAAGATCAGTAACACGGCGACCAGGTTGACTAGCCATTTTGCGAGGGTTGCCAACACAAGGCGCATCACCACCCTTTGATGCTGGCGACTGCGGTACCAGCTTTTTGCCTGCAGGATGATGCGCAGCACCCCGCGAGCGATTCTGTGTCGATGGTTAAGACCGTAAAGGCAGCGCGCTGAAGTTGAGAGCCAAAAAGGCAGCGTCATAATCAATAGCACAAGCAGTATAAATATCCCTACCGCGATCCAAATTGATAACTGGCCATCAAGCCAGATCTGGGACATGAACAAGACCAGTAACCCGCTGAGAATAGTGAGGTCATAAATGCGTTGGACAACGATGCTGGCTATCGCGCTGCCATTCGACATACCGAGTACTTTCTTAAAAACCCCAATACCCGCAACCTCGCCAAGTCTAGCGGGCAGTACGCCAAGCCACAGGACATACCAGGCGTTGCTATAGATCGCTCGACTAAACGGGACCGCGCCATCCGCACAGTACTGAATGCGTTTTGAGGTGATTAGTGCTTCCGCTGTTAGGGGAACCAGTGCGGCTAACAAAAGCGGTAGTTTAACCTCCCCGAGGGCTGCGTTCAGGCTTGTCAAATCGACAACCCAAAGGAGAAGGCCAATCAACAGGATGCTAATCCCGAATGAGACAAACCAAAGAGATCTAGTTTTAGTCATCTGTGTGTAAGTCATGCTGAATGCTAGAGCGAGAAAGTGCCCCTAAAAAATAGACCCAGCCCATCGCAAGTAAGCCAATCATCGGCGCGTTATAGCGCGGCACATTCAGGGACACGCCCGCCCTCATGGCGAGCATAAATAGCGGCAAGACACTTATCCACATCAACCCATATCGGCCGCGGCTGGTTTCTCGATATAACAAAAGCAAATAGCCGATCAAGCCAACGGCGCCCCAGATTTTTCCAACAAAGACGCCTCTCCAGGCCAGAGATAAGGTAACGGCGATGTGTTTTAGGGGTTCTTTGACAAAGCCATCAGCCAAGATCATCAGAGGTGACCGGGTTGGATCAATGGATTCGAAAAGTTCTGAATTTGGTGCTGCAAATATTGAGTAGGCTGACGAATTATCAAAGGCGCCACTCACTTCTTTGCGAAAGAGAAATTTGGCAATCTTGTCACCACTGTCGGGAAACCAATAAATAAAACTCACTGGCCATTGTGTCCAGGACATTTGATTCAGTGCAATTCGTTCCGTTGCAATGTGATTGCCGTAGTTGCTCTGGATTAAAGTGGTTTGATCAAAGTGGCTATGATTGCGCCATATCCAGGGTGTGAGCGTCATCGCAAAAGCAATCAGGAGGATAGCTGGATAAATGGGCTTTTTCGATAACCACCAAAAACAGCCCGCAACTACAGGTGCCATGTAGAGGTACTCGGGGCGAGTTAATGTTAAAAGCCCCGTAAGAATTCCTGCTGCCGAGGATAGTTTCAAGCCAGGCTGCTTTATGAACGCGAGCAAAATGAGCTGTAAGCTCAGAAACAATGGAATGACCAGGTTGGCAACAAGTAGTCGTTGTCCGTAGTCCGTGAGTTGAAATGAAAGAAAAGCAAACAGCGGTGTGAAATAAAGAAAAAGATAGCTGCCGGTTAGGGAGAAGGCCAGCCACCCGCAGAGAAACAGGCTAAGGGCTAGTAGCGCATAGTTAAACAATATGAGTGGCTCCAGGCTTGGCTCGCAGCTGTTCAAGACATTTATCGGTCCGCAACTAGTCCCGGGAGACTGGCAATCAAATCGTGGGGTTGATGCCAGAGTGCAGGCCAGACTGCGGTTCGTTTTGTCGGTCACAAATAGACTTACCAGGGATGGATACAGTGGCGCATTAGCCGCCCCCGGCAAAGGCGCAGTTTCAGTTTTGCCATAGCTCAGACCAAAGACCTGAAAAGTATGGAGGTTAAAGATGTAGTCAGCGTACCGAACCGAGTCTTTGCGGGGTTGTTCTGGCGCTGCTCCTAGAATCCAGTGACCAATAAGAACGGCGATGATTGCGATAAAAAGCAAACCAAACCGAACCTTGATCATATGCGGCTGGATTCGATTGTTTGATCTTTTTGCTCGGCAAACTCTCCACTCCGATCGGCCCAATCTTTTAGTTGAGGTGCAATGGGTGTTCGAGGTTGATTATCTATATCAAAGCCCAGAGCGGATAGAAGTAACTGCAGTCCCAGGATGATAGGCAAGGTCGCCAGCATGACGGTACCCGGTGGTGTCTCAATTTGATTGGCAACATTGGTTGACCAGGTATAGGCGCCAAACATTGTTCCAAACAGTATTAGTAGGGGGCCAATCACCCATTCAATTGAGGCCAAATGAAAGTCACGAAGAAAATAGGTATAAAAAATCCGGCGACAAAAGTTTCGACTGTGCAGCCAAAGAAACAACGGGATGCTACTTAATATATTTATGCTACTATTTTCTTCGCCATAGTGAGCTTGTTGGGGAATGTCCTGTACAACGGCTCGAACAGTCGAAAGTTGATACAGCATATCCGATTCAAAAAAGTATCTAGGGTGGAGCTGTTGTAGCGGCAGTAATTGAAGTACCTGCCGATGGATAGCGGTAAAGCCATTTGTTGGATCAAAGATCCGCCAATACCCGGCTGAGAGTTTGCTCATAAATGACAGGGCAGCGTTCCCCAGCAGTCGAGAGGTTGGCATGGCATTTAGCCCTGAAAGAAAGAAAAAACGGTTACCTTTGGTGTAGTCAGCGTCGCCGTTCAGTATAGGCGCGATCAGTTGGCTAATGGCTTTCGGCGACATCTGGCCATCGCCGTCAATTTTGACAATGATATCAGCATCAAGGGTAAGGGCCCGTTGATAGCCACTCACCATTGCCGCCCCAACACCTAGATTGGATTTATGCCGAATTATTTCAACCCTGGGGTCTGACTGATTTTGTTCGATCAGGTCTGCGCTGTTGTCCGGGCACCCATCGTCAACGCAAATGATATGGTCGACTAGAGCTGGGACGTCAGCCAGTACCAGTAATACTGCGCGTCCAACTTTGTAACACGGAACAACAACTGCCACTTTCATCTTCGATTCCTGACGACAACCAGTTCACGGGACTAATTCCAAAAAAGAATAATAGATCAGCTAGCCAATAGCTAGACAGCTCCGCTGAACGGAGCAGTGGCCTGTGCAAAACTGTGAATACGTTGGGTATTGTAGATTTCGACGCCGTCAACCTAGGTGTCTTGGATGATTTCACCCACTCTGGCACCTTCTGCTATCTGAAGTTCTACTTCTTGACGCAAAATGATTCGGCCTCGAACTTCTGAGTTGGCGTCGATGACGAGTGTTGGTGGGGAGTGATGCCCGTAATGTTGTTTCTCGCGGAATACAACATCACCTTTAACAATACTGTGACGTAACTCGATGTCACCGTTCAGGGTTTCTACATCTTCACCCACACTTGAGCCCGTTAGTTGAATTGAGCCGTTAACAGTGATCACGGAATCACCAATTCTACTCCCGGATTTCAAGCGGATATCACCATTAACGGTTCTAACTCCTGCGTCAACGATGAGGCCCTCTCCGGCACGTATACTACCGTTTACGGTGCTCAGCTCCTGGGCTTTGACGTTGTCATTAATTCGAATGCCACCATTGGTTGTACTGGCTTTTTCAACTTCGCTGTTTGCTTCAAGGCGGATGTTACCGTTTACGGAGCGGACATCTCCTGCCTGCTCACCATTGTGGACTTCGACGTTACCGAACACCTTTGACTTGTTTGAGTGCCCGTAGTGTTTATGGTCTGCCGAGGCATTGGGCGAGGCATTGGCCGAGGGATTCAATGCGAGGGTAAGAAGTGACAGAGCTGTAAGAATGCGCATAATTTGACCTATTGGTTAGTCTATTTACCTGTTCTGTAGGACGCAGACTCCGGGGAAATGGTTTACGCCCTTAATTTTCGAGAAAGACATATAATCCTGCTATGACAGAAATACTTGAAGCTTTTCGACTGGGAGATATCCGCGGTGTCTACCCCGATGATATTGATGCGGAATTTGCGATCCAGTTCGCCCACGCTTTTGCTGAATATTTTGCACTTAAAGGCCACATCGCAATTGGTCGCGATATGCGGGCCTCTAGTGTTGTCCTGCAAGATGGCCTGAATCAGGGTTTCACGGCGTCGGGCCTAAATGTTATCAACCTGGGACTCTGCGCGACGGAACTTGGATACTTCGCGAGCTCCATGGCAGATGTTGCAGCCGTCATTATTGTGACCGCGAGCCATAACCCTGCCCGATACAATGGGTTCAAGTGTGTCCTCCAGGGTGGCATTGGGATTCACTTTGAGAATGGACTGCAGCAAGTTATGGAACTCATGCTGGCGGGCCATACCAATCAGGTTAGTCACAAAGGCAAGGTCTCAAGCCGTGATTACCATGCTCAATATATCGATTTTTTGATGCGCCGCTTCGACATAGACGGCACCAGGGCTGGCGTCATTGCGTTGAATGGGCTTAATGGAACAGCGTCAACACTGGCGGCGGATATCGCCTACGAGTTTGAATTGCCTGTGACCTGGTTTAGAAAGGAGCCGGGTCCCATTCCTGAATCCGGTGCAGACCCCATTAACCCCGCATTGCGTTTGCAAATGTATGACTTTATGCAATCGGATCACTTTAGTTTGGGAGTGGCCTGGGATGGTGACTGTGATCGTTGCGTGTTTTTTGATGGCGAGGGCCGCTACGTACCCTCCTATTATATGGTGGGATTTTTGGCGGATCACATTCTGCAGCAATCTGGACCGGGCAATATTGTCTACGATACCAAGGTTTGTTGGAATCTAATGGAGGTGATCAAGCGCCATGGAGCCCGGGGCATCCCATCGAAGACCGGCCATGCGTTTATGAAAGAAAATATGAAACGTCACAATGCCCTGTACGGCGGTGAACTCTCCTCCCATCATTACTTCGGCGATTTTTTTCACTGTGACTCAGGAATGTATGCCTGGCTCAAAGCTGTTGAATTCATTACCCAGCTTGAGCTGCCTCTGGAGGAGCTTGTCGCTGAACGCCGGCATCTGTTTAAGTGCACGCCCGAACTCAGTTTGAAGTTGTCCAGCACAGAAAGTGCCGCTGGGGCATTGCTCAAAAAATATGGTTCAGATGCGAAGGGCATAGATCGGACAGATGGTTTAGCTTTTGATATGGAGAGTTGGCGGTTCTCGATTCGAGACTCTAAAACCGAGCCATTCGTCCGACTAAATTTTGAGACAATCGATAGTGGTGTAAAGCTGCTAGAGTATGGAGGGCGCGTGTTACAAGTGCTTGAGCCCTTTAGGGTTGATGATGCCGAGTGGTGGCGGGGTCTTGAAGTTGAATGATGATTAAATAATCAACAAATGAAGCGAAAAGAAAGGATTTTGGGTCTATCCTTGAACAAGTAACTGCTTATATCCCGTCGCGATCTTGACGGGTAAGGGCAGCGGGAAAGGAATCTGCGTAAAGACACAAATGAAAAACACCCATGAATAGACAATCTCTGCTTGATCAAAATGAAGACTTCAACGGCACGATGGGTGTCTCTCTTAAGAATCGCAGTTTGGGATTTATCCCGGCATTTCGAGATGAGCGTACCGGTCGTGTTGAGCTTGCCCGATTTCGTAATGGGGAAATTGCCCCGATGCATGTGATCGCCGGGCTACCGAGGGATTGGGCAACTGCCTTCGATGAAGATGGGGACGTTGCATCCCTTACCTCAACAATCATTGCGGGCTTTGTCCGCCAGGAAGAATTTTTTACCCGCGAACAGGCCTGCGCAGCCTGCGGTGAGTAATAGCTAATCTCCTACGCTCCTCTAGCAGCGTTCCTACACATTTCTTAATCTTTGTCTCCTGCCTGTGACTGAACCTCTGCTTTAACTTGAGGGATTCATGCTTGTCGCCCCGTTGCCATGACTTCTCAACCCAGTCTGTTTCGTGCAGAGATTACTGAACAACAGCAACAACGATTGCTAGGCAGCATCAGCCTTGCCCAGCCGCTCTCTATTTATCTACTGTCAGGGGCATTATTCGGGCTGCTCGGTCTGACCCTATGTTTGTTGTTATTCGCTGAACACCACCGCAAGGAGAACGTTCAAGGTTATCTGGTTCCGGACAAGGGTTTGATTCGGGTACGGAGCGCCTGGCCGGGATCCGTGGCAAGCATTCATGTTCGGGAAGGGCAGCGGGTTGCCGCGGGCGATATTCTCGTTTCTGTGCTGCGGCCCCGAAACACCGCCGAGGGCCATGAACTTGGTGGGCTGCTGGTGGATCGATTACAACAAAGAATTGCGCTGACGGAACAGAGTCTTGAACAGCATAGCCAATTACTTGCAAAGCAGTTGGAGAGCAATCGGGTCTCAATTCTGTCATTAACTGACAAAATCCTGAACTTGAGCGAACAGGTGCGCTTATCTCGTGCAAAGCTTGAGTTACATCAATCACGTTTATCAATGCAGCAATTGCTCTATGAAGCGGGGCATCTGCCGAGGGCACTGTTAGATCAAAGTGAGGAGGCGTTCCTTTCCGCCCAACAGCTTGCCGCGCAACTTCAACAGCAACTCCTTTCTCTGCAGCAAGAGCATCGAATTGCGCTGGCACAAACAGAACAACTGCCGATTCAATACGAGTTAACGACCAGCCAACTGCGACATACACGGGCGGAATTGGATCAGCAGCTTGGGGAGGTCCAGTCTTCTTTTCAGTTTGTGCTGCGGGCGTCCGAGCCAGGGGTTGTTACCGCGGTGCAGGTTGTCGAAGGGCAATCGGTCGACTCTACAGTCTCCCTGCTTACCCTGATCCCAGAGGGGTCAGTGTTGATTGCCGAATTGCTGTTACCGACCCGGTCGATTGGTCTGGTTGAAACCGGAGACCCCGCGCGGCTTCGTTTTGATGCATTTCCTTATCAACAGTTTGGTCTGGTGACCGCTGAGATTATCCAAATAGACAAGGCGTTGTTAATGCCAGATAGCGTCACGCCTTTGCCCTATCGGGAACCGGTTTACCGGGTTCGTGCCGCGCTATCGCAGCAAAAAATTAGTTCCAAAGGCGATGGCCATCCGTTGCGGGCGGGTATGCAGGTACAGGCAGACATATTACTGGAAAAACGCAGACTGCTTGATTGGGTGCTGGAGCCGTTGAAAGGTCTTAAGGAGCGAATCGGTTGAGCGCTTACGGGAATCCAGAGGTGGCCACTTTAAATTTTTCGTTGTTCAAGCGCGTACCGGTTATCCTGCAATCGGAAGTTGCTGAGTGTGGCTTAACCTGTATGGCGATGGTCAGCGCTTACTTCGGCTACAAGCAGGATGTTGGTTTTCTGAGGAAAAAATATTCCACCAGCTTGAAAGGGCTCAACCTCAAACACCTAATGCACATTGCGGAGGACTGTGGCTTTACTAGCCGGGCTATTCGTTGTGAACTCGAGGAACTGTCTGGGTTAAAGCTGCCTGCGATCCTGCACTGGGATCTGAATCATTTTGTGGTGCTAACCCGGGTGCAAGGTCAGCATATTTGGATCCATGACCCGGCGGTTGGCAAACGAAAATTGAACTCCCGGGAGTGCTCTCGACGATTCACCGGTATTGCCCTTGAGTTACAGCCCGGTTCAGACTTTACCCGGCGTGATGAAACCGTCTCTATGTCGATTCGTCAGCTGTGGAGTAAAACAACATCCCTGTACCGGGCCCTCGCCATCCTATTTACACTTTCGATTCTGATTCAGCTGACGGGAATTGCTGCGCCCTACTATATGCAGTGGGTCGTGGACCATGTTCTGGTGACAGCCGATAGCGACCTGCTTGTGGTGTTGGCATCTGGCTTTGCGTTGTTAACAGTAACCGGTGTATTGATTTCAAGCCTCCGCAGTTGGCTGGTGCTCAGACTGTCATCCACACTGAATCTACAAATGGGCGTAAACCTTTTGCAGCACCTGTTGAGATTGCCTCTAGAGTTTTTTGAGAAACGCCATATTGGCGATGTAGTTTCCCGCTTTGCTTCCCTTGGCCAGGTACGTGAACGGATGACCACGGGCATTGTTGAAACCGTTGTTGATGGCGTGATGTCGATTATGGTGCTGGTTGTGATGCTGCTCTACAGCGTCAAGCTGACGCTGGTCGTTCTCGCTGCGATACTGTTCTACACGATTATCAGAATGATCTGGTATGGCCCCCTCTATCGGGCGAGTGAAAGTGCGATTCAAGCCGGCGCGAGCGAGCAATCTAATTTTCTTGAGAATATCCGGGGTATCCAGACGATAAAAATGTTCGCATCAGAAGGGCATCGTCTCTCCCTATGGCAAAACCGATTTACCGATGTGATCAATTGTGAAATTCAGCTCAGCAAACTCAATATCGGTTTTTCTATGATCAGTGGCATTTTGTTTGGCGCGGAAAATATTCTGATTGTTTATCTGGCGGCGCTGTCGGTACTTTCTAACCAGATGACCATCGGTATGGTGTTAGCTTTTCTGGCCTATAAAGGTCAACTCTCCGGAAGGTTGAGTAACCTGGTGGAACAGTGGATTGCGTTTCGGATGTTACGGCTACATTTGAATCGCCTTGCGGATATTGCCCTTGCTGAGCCGGAAATTTCAGATCCGAGTTCTCCCGTGTTGATGTCGACCGAGCGAACAGCCGGCCGCCTTGAGGTTCAAGGTTTGTCCTTTCGATATGGTCAGCAGGAGCCACTGGTTCTGGAGGACATCAATTTTGAAGTGGTTCCCGGGGAGGCGGTTGCAATAGTGGGGGCGTCTGGTGGAGGCAAGACCACCTTAATCAAGTTGCTTTCGGGTCTACTTGTGCCGACGTCCGGACGGATCCTATTTAACGGCATTGATATACGCCAGTTAGGCCTTCGTCGGTATCGGCGTCAACTGGGGGCCGTTATGCAAAACGATACCTTGTTGGCCGGTACGGTGCTTGAGAATATTAGTTTCTTTGATATGGAGCCTAATCTGCTTAAGGTTCAACAGTGTGCGGGTTTGGCTTCGATTCATGAGGAGATCACCCAATTGCCGATGGGCTACTACTCGTTGGTGGGGGATATGGGCAATCAGTTCTCCGGTGGTCAGGTACAAAGGTTGTTGCTAGCCCGGGCGCTTTATCAGCAGCCACGGTTATTGTTGTTAGACGAGGCGACCAGTCAACTCGATGTGGCCAACGAGTTTAGAATCGCTCAACAGATTAGGGGCCTGGCTATGACCCGAATCATTGTGGCCCATAGGCCGGAGACGATAAAAGAAGCAAGCCGGGTGCTGCGGGTTGAAGGGGCCAGGGTTGTTCAGCTGCAACAGGTTCCAGCCCAGGCCGGTCAGTTTTTATAAGTAGCAAGTACTTTTCCAACCATGGATGCCGCTTCAACATCGTGTTCTTTGATTTCTCGCAGTCGACGAATAATGGTTTGAAAAGTTTTTGAGCCTTTTGGGAGAAGACTCAGTAATTCACTCAGCAGAAGCCAGTTGTCTGGATAGCTCTCCAACACCTGCATCGCCACTTGATCTGGGTTTCGCTTTTCCTGTCGCAATTCTTGAATCTTGCTAAATAGTTCCAATTCCTCCGGGTCCTCTGCTCTGCTCTGGGTGCTGCCAGGTGAGGCGGAGGGATAAACATCAAATTTTGAAGGGTCTGCGCTACCGGCAAAAACAGAGGCAACCGAATCACCGACAACCATGTCATAGGTGCCCCAGGACGGGTCAAACAAAACTTCACCTTCGGGCCCCTGTACCGTACAGTTTGCAAACGACATAAGGACTACAAGTCCTTTGACCTTATAGATTGATTGCAGTTCGCCGCTAACGATGATCCCAGAGAGAAAGTCCAACTCGGTATGCTCGCCCCGCACAATGTTCATTTCCTGAAGTTCGTATTCGCTTGCTTCCTCTAACGGTTTCATTAGGTTGCATAAGCGCCCCACGGGTGAGCCGAAACCTTCAGGATGAAACTTAGTTCCCTGGCTATCGAGTTCAACACCCTCGAAGGCTAGTTGGCTTGGGCCCTGGGTGTTTATGTAGATCACCTCGTCAATGGCGTTCTTCAGCAAACCGCTAAACTTTCCGGATACGGTTATGCCTGAACTTAATTTGCAGGTTGTGACAACGCCGGCGTCAATTGCGACTTCAAGACTATGGGCTCCGCCGGTTTGATAGCACATTGTGGTGGCATACTCATTGAGTATCTGGGTCAGGTGCCGGCAGCTTTTTGTGACAAAGAGTTGGGGTTGTAAGCTGGTGATATCATAGGGTGTTTTGATAGCGTCTACCGTCAGTGGTAGTTTTTTCACCTTTTTATCATCCATACAGACAAGGGATTCGGACAGGGAAGAGAGCAGGCCAGCGCCAAAAAGGGCATAGTTATGGGTGTCTCCTACCAGGCCATACTCTACAGTCCACCAGTGCAGCCGGGTCAGCAGGGCAAGTTCTGAGGGCTGGCCTGGATGGCTAACAAGATTGTCGAGGTTTTGCTCGGCTTCAGCGATTTCTTCTTGGGTTGAGTGGTTCGATTCCTTGACGATTGAAAGATGCCGAACGGCCTCGTAGAGATCTAGATCATATTGATTGTAGATAGCCTTCATTCCGACCTCGCCAAAACGCTGGAGGTAATCAGAGTATTCGACATCAGCAATAATGGGAGCGTGGCCGGCGGCCTCGTGAATAATATCCGGTGCCGGTGTGTACTCAATATGCTGAATACTACGCATATCTAACGCGATAGCGAGAATGCGACGGGACTGAAGTTCCATAAATGCCTGGGGAGGAATAAACCCATCTACCACAATTGCCTGCCAGCCGAGTTTCGAGAGGCAGGCGTTCATATCATCTATGGACGGAATTGAATCCAGAGCAATGCCGGTACGTTTTAGCCCTTCGAAGTAGACCGGGTGTGCACTATGTTCGAGTTGTCTAACCAGCTGGCTCATCACAAATCGCCAAACCGCATGGTCCTTCGCGGTATACCTTGCTGAATAATTTTGATCAGCAACAAATTGGCGAAGATGTGGGGGAAGCTTTCGCTTGATCTCTGCCTGGTTCATCATAGTTGGCGCGTTTCTCGTGTTTTATAAGTGTAAACTGACCGCAGCAGGACGCCTAATCGCCGGAGCGTGATTTGCGCAAATTGTAAAAATAAATGTAGAGGTGACGATTGAGCATAGCTGATCTACTGAAATCCCATCGGGTCATCCCAGTATTAACCGAAGATGATCCCGAAGTTGCGATTCATATTTGCTCCGCCATTCTAACAGGTGGCATTACCTGTGTAGAGGTTGCACTGCGAACACCTAATGCCCTCGAGGTGATCGGTGCCCTCAGGCGTCACTTTCCTGAGCTTTGTGTGGGTGCGGGGACATTACGAACAGCACAGGATTTTGGCCGAGTGCAAAAAGCTGGGGCGCAATTTGCCGTCAGCCCCGGCGCTTCCCATGCGCTATTGGATGAAGCGGAGAACTGGGATCTACCTTACTTACCCGCCGCGGCGAGCGTGAGTGAAATTATGGCCCTGCAAGCCCGGGGTTATGGGGTCGCCAAATTGTTTCCTGCGCAGCTGCTGGGAGGCAGTGATTTTATCAGGGCGGTCTCAGGGCCGTTGCCTGAAATGGCTTTTGTTCCTTCCGGGGGCGTAAATCTTGAGAACGCGAGCGACTATCTATCGCTGCCCCAGGTGAGCTCCGTGAGTGGATCCTGGATGCTATCAAAGGCAGCGATCACAGCCAAAGACTGGTCGGCGATCACAACTGCCTGCGTCGAGAGCGCAAAGCTTTAGGGCCAGGTTTTTCTGCCAATTCCCGCTTAAGCAAAAACCAGACAGGTCGGTGAGGGTACGTTGATTCGGTGATCTGTATCCGCCAGTCGGCCGCTCTTCGGGTCTCGCTTAAAGCAACTGATTTGATTTGACAACATATTGGCAACAAATAGCCAGCTCTGGTCCGGTGACAGGGCAAAATACCTTGGATGCTGACCGCCGCTTGAAATAGTTTCTAACAGTTTTAAACCGCCTTCCAGGGAGAAAACCGAAATTGAGTCATCACCTCTATTGGAGGTGTACAGAAACCTACCGTCGGCGGAAATTTCGATATGGGCCGCAATGCTGTCTGGCGCGCCGGTGGGTTGCAGGGTGCTGCAAGTTTGCGTTTGTTTGAGGTCAGCCAAATCATGAACCGTCACCGTGTTATTCAGCTCGTTTAACAAATACACATGGTCTACGAGTGTCACCATAAGTCTCGGCCCGGCACCTGGCGGCGTTGCAAGGGTGAGGCGATGTTCCGTGTTGATTTGACCTAGTGCTGATATTTCGTATTTAACAAACTGGTCAGCGCCCAGATCTGCCACCAGTAAACCCATCTCCTGTTCAACTAACAGCGATGAATGGATGTGTGCAGATGCCTGCCGATCAGAGATCACACTATGCCCGGTGTGTTGGGTGAGGCTGATGAAGGCCTCGAGATGCCCGTCTTCATCCAGAGGAAAGCTTGTTAGGGTTCCACCGGAATAGTTACTCACGAGAAGATAGGCGCCATTCTTAGCAACGGTAATATGGCAAGGATCAGCACCCACGCTAGATTGTTGGTTCATTTCAGTTAACTGGCCGTTGTGTTGTCTAAAGAACGAACGTACGGCGCCGCTGTTAGTTTCTTGATAGTCGTCTACTTCGCTGACGGAATACAGTACATCTCCATGGGGATGTTTTGCGATAAATGAGGGGTTGTCACAGTGGGCTGCCAATACAGCCCGGCCTTCGATGATTGTGTAGATCCCATCGGAATCCGTGTTGCGGGTATAGGTCCCGACGAGCATTTCGATGTTGTTCATGTCAATTCCTAACCGTCGTAAAACATCGGCTGATGTAGCCCAATAATAGTGTGTTCTTCTGGGCTCTTGGCTCGGTCGCGGGCGGCGCTCGATAATTGATTAGCCTGATCGGCTGTTTGTAATCGCTGGGCGATATCACGTCTGCCGTAGTGAGCCTGGACAAAAAACCGACCTTCCTCACCCGGGCGTGTGGGCATACGTCGATGCCAGACATCCGAGACAAACATGGCAATGTCTCCGGCTTTTGCAATCAGGGGCTCCACGCCCCGACCGTCGTATTGCAGATTGTCATCCATTAAGCTTTTCATGGGTGGAAATTGCCCGGACAAATGACTGCCTGGTATCACGCCGGTCGGACCATCTTCGATGTTGCAATCCTGAAGATAGATATGGGCGCCTACCGCAAACACTGGATGGGGAATGTTTGACGGCCAGGTAACACCTTCGGGTAATGGGACGTGGGGTCCGGCATCAATATGCCAGGCCTGGCCACCATGTTGCCCGTCCTGATTGGCTGGGTTTCGCCAGGCAGTGTTGGCAATGATGTGGAAGTCATGGCCCAGAAGTGGCTCGAGTACACCACGAATGCGCGGATGATTGATGACTGCCTGACACTGTGCACTACGGTTCAACATCTCGTATCGAAAGCACTCATCGTCTTCTACGGAGCGACGATCTCCTGCTCTATTGTCCGGGAGTCTTGTGGCAAAAACTTCTGTGGTCTCGGCCTTCAGTGATTGAACCTCATCAACCGTTAAGGCTTGCTTGATCAGGCAGTATCCCTGATCTTCGAGCAAACGACTTTCTGCGGGGGCGTCGCGGCTATCTTGATATTGCAGGTATCCTTTTACTCTTCTCAGCATTTTAGATTCCTCGAATGGGCAGTCCGGCGGCAATGTAACATTGGTCAATTACGGTCATTTGCTTCACCGCATCTTCGCTATCGGTAAGCGGCGCTATTCCGGTCTCAATGGCTTGGAGAAAAGCATCTAACTGGTAACTATAACTGGGTCGACGATCGAAGCTGAGGTCCTGGCGTTCTCCGCCGATCTCTATGGTTAGCCGGTGTCCCATTTGTGGCGCAAGTGGGTTTCGAACTTTCATTGTGCCGAGTGTGCCGGTGACAACAATGTCCGCTTGAAACTTACCATTTGGTCGCATGTCGCCCAAAATTTTTGCACTAATACCTCCAGGCAAAGTCATCGAGGCTTCCAACATCATGTCGACATCTTTTGGGCCGACTACCGCGTTAGCGATAACGTCCGTGGGCTCCTGACCTGATATGTGCCGAACCCAGGAAATTGGGTAGCAGCCAATATCCATCGTTACGCCTCCGGCGGTTGCGTAATTTAGTCGAATATCTTCTGGGTTCGGAATGCCCTGGACGGTGAAGACCGCATTGATAGATTCAATCTCTCCGAGTTGCCCGCTGTCATAGACCTGCTTGGCATGGAGAAAGAGTGGATGATAGCGATAGTGAAAAGCATCCATCAGAATGAGACCGGATTCTGCGGCCACGTCGGCCATTTCTCTTGCCTGTTTGGCATTGCTGGCAAATGATTTTTCGCACAATACGTGTTTACCTGCTTTGAGTGCCGCAATTGTCCATTCTTTATGATGGGAAATAGGTAGCGGATTATAAATGGCGTTGCAGGACCCATGGGCAATGACATCAGCGTAGTTGTCTGCGACATTTGGAATCTTATGGTATTGGGCAAAACCCGTAGCGTTCTCACGGGATCTTGCACCGATGACACTAACGGTTGCTCTGGGCTCATTCATGCAGGGATAGATTAATGCAAGGGGCGCAATATCAGCTGCGCCAAGAATGCCAAAACGGGTCATGATTTTTCCTCCGCTCTGGCGAGCACTTTTGCTGCGGTGATGGGGCCATGGATTAAAAACTGATTGATTGCATCGGCAACGGCGTCGGGTTCATGTATTGCAACCTCATGGCCGGCTCTTGAAAGTACATGCAAGCTTGCGTCCGGAAGCAGGGCATAGTCCCGCAAATTTGCCTCCAGTAGTCCATCTACGCCACCGGCAATCATTAGTGTTGGGGTTTGGATAGTGTGGAGTTGATCTTCCACGTCCAGGGCATACATGGTTTTGATTCCGCCTAACAGGTGTCCTTCCGAAACTCCGAGTAGATGATCAACCCGGCTTTGTAGCCATTCATCTGTGACATCGTCGCGGAATCGAGTTGCAAGCATATCCTTCAAAAAGTAGTCACGATCACCTCGGTTTCGTGCGGCCAATCGTGCCTGGATCATCGCGTCATCTGGCAAATTAGCGATCCCTCTAGCGGGGATAGGCGCCATCAAAATCAGATTTTCCAGCCTCTGTGCGTGTTTGAGCGCGAGGGTGTAGCCAATGCCGCCACCCATGCTGTGGCCAGCAAAACTGACCTTGTTGATACCAAGGTGATCCAGCATGCCAACGACGTCCTCGGCATATTGATTCAAATTGTAACCGTCTTCGGTATGTTCGCTCTGTCCAGTACCCCGACACTCCATCAGTATGATCTGATACTTGTCCTCAAGGCGATCAGCAATGGGTTGCCAGTTCACGTGGGATGCGGTGTAGCCGTGATGGAGTAAAAGCGGCTGACCTTTTCCGCTAACGTGATACCAGAGGTTGGCGCCGTTTATGTGGGCTGTTGCCATGGTGGGTCCCTGTAAGCTCAGAATTCAAGCAGGGAGTATAAACATTTCCAGGGAAACTTGGCGTTAGTTGGTCAGCCATTGTTGGAGGGTTTTAGTGAGTTTGTCTGGATCAATTGGCTTAGAAAGATAGTCGTCCATGCCGACGGCGAGGCATTTTTCCCGGTCACCCTGCATGGCGTTTGCTGTCATTGCAATGATAGGCACCTTAGATTGTTCTCCCGCTTTACCTGCACGAATCCAGCGCGTGGCTTCATAGCCGTCAAGTATCGGCATTTGGCAATCCATGAGCACCAGGTCAAACTGTTCCTGCTTTAGTAGGTCAATCGCTTCCTGACCGTTTTCAGCTGTTTCTATTTGGTGATAGCCGCAGTCTTCAAGGATCCCTAGAGCTACTTCTGTATTAATAAAATTGTCCTCGACCAATAGCAGTTTGTAGGGTTTTGGCCTGACTGTAGCGATAACATTTGTTTCGCTAACTTCTTCGGGTTTGGTCAATGACCGTACCAGTGCGGTTTCGCTGATAGGTTTACTGAGTTGGCGGGCATGATAATCTGATACTGGCTGAGCGAGGATGAGCTGGTGAGGTTGAATCATGTCCTCAGGCAGCGCCTTGCTTCCGCAATAGATCACAATATCGAAAAATTCTCGGCTTAATATGCTGAAGAATTTTTGTTCTACCGGTGTTGAGTGAACCTCGGCCCCCCATGCTTTTAGATAGTTTTTGCTAACCCGCATTGCTGCAGGACAGGGATCAAAGATTAATGCCTTCTTGCCCTGTATAGCTGGCTTAGGTTTTAAAGGTTGGGTTGAGGCTAACTCGATCTGAATCGAGAAGGTAAAAATGCTACCTATGCCGGGTGTACTCGTTGCAGATAGATTGCCGCCGAGGAGTTTACAAAGTTGTTTGGCGATAGATAAGCCTAATCCCGTGCCGCCGTATTTTCTGGTGGTAGATTCATCAGCCTGGGTAAAGTTATCAAATAGCCGAGGGAGCTGCTGATCTGAAATACCAATGCCTGTATCCCTGACGGATATGAGTAGCTCAGGGTCTAAGGTGTTCTGTACTATTTGAGCATGGATTTCTACTTCGCCTTCACTAGTAAACTTTAGTGCATTGCTTAGCAAGTTATTCAGTATTTGTCGGAGCCTTCCGGAGTCGCTAACGATATATCTTTGTTGGATGTGATGGGTATCGAGAATCATCTCAATATGGCGGTTCGTTTCAAGCTGGGCAAATGAGTTTGTGACTTCGTCAAGCAGGTCGACGACATCAAAGGTGATCGGTTCTAGGTCAAGTTTGCCCGCTTCAATTTTTGATAAATCGAGTATGTCGTTAATCAGCGAGAGTAATGTTTGTGCGCTCGACTTTGCGTAGCGTGCCAGTTTTCCTTGTTCTTCATTTAGGTTTTGTTTTTCTAATAAGTTGAGCATTCCCAAAACGCCATTGATGGGTGTTCTGATTTCGTGGCTCATAATGGCAAAAAATAACGATTTGGCTTTAACACCCTCGGTGGACACTGCGGCTGCCAGGCTACGTTCGTTTATCTTCAGCGCCAGGCCATAGGCTAAAATAATGGCCATCATAATCATGCCGATATCGAGCAAGTAGGCATATTCAAATTCGTTCGGCAGTACGCCGAAGCTAGCCAGGGAAGACGTGACGACGCAGGCGATGTATAAAAGGAAGCCAACCAAAAGAAGTTTGGCCCCAGAGGCTTTTTTGCTTGTGGCGTAACAGGCGCTTATGAGGGTTAGTATTGGCACGAGAAAAGTGATGGCCAGCGCAAAGACGGGTGCAAAGGAAAACACCGGAAATATCATCGTGCATATCAAAAATATCGAACTCAGTCTGGTCGCCAGTGCAAGCCGTGGTGCGATACGTTTCAACTCTAGAAATTCCGTCGCAAATAGGCCTGTCATGCCGAAGCAAAATCCGAGGCTCAGTCGGGATACGAATGGATTTAGCCCCGGCGTTTCGGGCCACAGGTTGCTGAACCCAAAACCGGAATTTGTTAGGGAGAAGGCAAAAGCGCTACACATCAATAGAAAACCGTAGATGATGCTCCTCTGGCGGGTGGTGTAGGCCAACGTGCCCGATAGCAAAATAGCCAACGCAAAAAAACCCAGGATCATGCCGTAGAGAAACTGATGATCGGTACCGACTTTTAGGATATAGGGTGCGTTGCTGATACTAAGGTCAGTATGTAGGGGCGAACTGGTTCGGAGTCGCAGAACCAGTTCGTTGTCTCCGACACGTTTATCAAGCCGAAATATAAATTGTGGTGCATCTACATCGCGAGTGGCGTAGAACCGGTCGGTACCGGTATGGCGTTCTCTCACTAGCTGTCCATCGACAAAATGAAAGTAGTCGAGCTGACGAATATGGATTTTGGATAGTAAGAGATATTGCCGAAATTCTGCTCCCGGCTCATTGCCCTGCTCGAATCGAAGCCGTAGCCAGAGGTCGTGCTGGAGGAAGCCAAAATTAATGGCATCACCTCCATGGGGTATAAAGTCACCTTTACGCGCCATCACCTCCGTAACGGACAGCGTCTCATCTGGAATTAAATACTCCACATAGGGCGCAACGTTAACCGAGTCCTGGCTCCCATCCAGGGTCAGGGCACGGACCTCAGACGTCACGCAGAAGATGATCAATAAAGCGATCAGGACAACAGATTTTACGCGCATGGGTTCGATACAGTGGGACTCGAAATAAGTATAGTCGCTGTGTAATAGAACGAGCGGGGACACTTTGAAGGTAGCAATAATCGGGGCTGGAGCAGCGGGGCTGGTGACTGGCAGGGAGTTTCGGGATGCTGGTCATGAAGTACACATACTCGAGCAAGGTGCTCAGCCCGGTGGCGTCTGGGTGTACGAACCCAGAGTTGAGGATGATTTACTTGGCTTGAACCCAACGGCGCCAGTGTACTCGTCCATCTATCACAATCTTAGAACCAATTTGCCTTCAGATCTGATGGCCTTTCTGGACTATCCCTTTGATGAGCGAGGCGGAGGTCAATCGGATTGGCCCAGATTTCCCCATCACAGCTGTGTGCTTCAATACCTGGAAAACTTTGCCAGGGATTTTGAGTTAGCTCCACTCATTCGATATTCGGTGAAGGTTGAATCTGTTTTGCCCGAACCCGGAGGCCAATCCTGGATGATAGAAGGTAAGGGAATCGAGCCGGAGCAGTTTGATGTTGTGGCGGTTTGTAACGGCCATTTTTCAAAGTCCCGGGTAATACCCATTGATGGTGCTGATGAATTTTTGGGTCTTAAACTTCATAGCCATAATTATCGTCAGCCCGAGATCTTTAAAGGGCAACGGGTTGCAGTATTCGGCACGGGGGCTTCTGGCGCGGATATTGTGCGTGAACTTGCAACCGAGGCAAAAGAGGTGCTCTGGTGCGGAGCTAGCGTGACATCGGATCACCGGCGGGTGAGTTGTCTACCTTTGCCAAACCAGATTAGTGAACAACGTCTCCACTTCGAACAACCCCTGGCTGACTTGCCGGTGGATGCGATCATTTACTGTACGGGTTATGAGTACGATTTACCCTTCTTAGATGAAACCCTTGTTCAGGTTAATGATAATTTTGTCACTCCCCTGTACCAGCAAATTATCCCAATAGAATGGCCAAGATTGGGTCTGATTGGATTACCATTTCTGGTGGTACCGTTTCCCCTCTATGCCATGCAGGCACGCTGGTTTGTGCGAACGATAGACGGGCAAGTTGTATTGCCCGATGCGCAGACGATGTTGGCCAAGTCATTGGCTGAGCAAAAGGCGTTAATTGCCGAAGGAGTGCAGCAACGGCATTTACATCGCCTGGGAGATCGGCAGCAGGGATATTACAATCAGCTCGCCTCACAGTGTGGAGAACCCGCGCTTCCCGATTCGTTCTCAGAACTGGCCCAGCAAGCCCAGCGTGCCAGGCAGGATAATCCCGGCGGATTCCGTGATGAACCTTTACCAGGCTAGTGAGCAGTGGCGACGCTACGTTTTAGTCCAACCGCGCCAATACCTGTGATCAGTGCTACGAAGGTGAGGAAATATAAGCTGGCAGTGAACCCACCGTAGTAATCGTAAAACAATCCCATTGTAACCGGGCCGAGCACGCCGCCAATTTGCGCAGCAGAAAAGAAAAAGCCGCTGACGACCCCGGCATATCGTTCTCCAATTGACGGGAGTTCAACCAGAATCAAAATGAGAATTGTCATCATGGCTGAGCGCGTAAGGCCCTGCAGAAACAGACCGGTAAACAACGCCGGTCCATCATTAAACTGAAGCAAAAAGCTCGCCCCGGCCGCACAAAGACACAACATAATAAGAATGTTAAAGCGCCGTTCCGGGGTGGCGAGCCTGGGGATCAATAGAGAGCCTACAATACCAATCAGGGTTGGAATCGCCGCCCAGTAACCTGCCTGGGTATAGGTCATGCCCCCGGTATGGAGAATCTCCGGCAACCAATTGCTTAGGCCATGGTTAACGAGGAATGCGCCGATGCTCATCATGAGCACAATTGCCACGGTGGGCTCTTTACTGATTAAACGGAAAACCTGCAGTTGGCTAACGTTTGATTCTGAAGTCGTTGGCGCTGCTTGAAATGCATTCTTATGGCTGGATATCCAGAACCATGCAAGTGCGACAACGCTGCTCAAGGCCGCCCAAAGAAACATAATATTGCGCCAGTTGTGATCGAGATTTGGCAGCAATAGTGAGTGGGTTAATGTCAGAGAAATAATCCCGCCGACGGCGGGCCCGGTCATGTAGATCCCCATCGCCATACCACGACCAGAGCCGGCGAAGAGACCCATGATGACCTTCGGCGCACCGGCGGAAATAATTGGCCCGCCGATACCAAAAATCATAACGGCGATCAGCATACTGTAAAAGTCAAAGGCGACGGCCCTGGCGAACAAGGACACAGCGACAATCAAACCGCCTATGAGAAGGGAATGGCGAGCACCAATCTTGTCTAACAATATTCCACAGGGGATAGCGGAGCCGATATAGACAAACTGCCAAATACCGAGAATCAAGCCCATGGCTGTGTAGCTGATATCCAGATCAGCGCGGATATTTTCTACCAGCGGGGCAAGACTGGTAATGCCTAAACCAAATGCGGCATACAGCAGCCAGACGCCAGCGAGCATCAGCCATCGGTAGCGATCAGTATTTGAAGTTGTGGGTTGTGGTTCTGTCACTTTAACAACTGGGGTATTCTGTTATGCTCGGCGCCGGTTACTATAAACTAAAGTCCAACGATTAGGCGTATTTAGGAGCACTGACCAATGGCTAATTTTAGTGAAATCCCCTGGATTGCAGCACACATTGCGTTATACAAATCCGACCCTGAAAAAGCCCATAACTGGGATTCGAGCGAACTTGGCGGCCCGGGTATTTTACCTACACTGTTGCTCACGACAGTCGGTAGAAAGTCGGCCGAACCCAGATCCGTGCCGCTTATCTATGGAGAGCATGGCAGCAGCTTTGTGATCATCGCCTCCAAAGGCGGCATGGCTACCCATCCAGTCTGGTATTTAAACCTGGTGGCCAATCCCGAGTGTGAAATACAAGTCGGCGCTCGACACTTCAAGGTCAAAGCCCGGGTCGAAGAAGGCGACGCGCGTGAAACGATCTGGAATCATATGACAACGGTTTACGCGCCTTACATTGATTACCAGAAAAACACCGAGCGAAAAATCCCGGTAGTGGTGCTTGATCCGATCTAATATCGGCAGAAGTCTTGAAATAACAAAGCTTCTTCGTCGGTCGGCGCTTCGAACATTCCAGCAAACCTTTCGAGGGCGGAGTCAGAAACTGGGAAGGTTGATTTGGGCAGATTTTCATTTCGCTGGGCAATACGATCTTTCAGGATTGAAAGTGGTACGTCTAGAAAGTGTAGGGTAACCCGAATACCTCCGGCATTCGCAAGATTCAAATAGCGTTCTCGATCCTCTCGAGTCCAAAATCCGTTCTCTAGTATGACGCAGCTATTGGTGGCAAGTTGAAGCTGGGCTTGCTGCCACTGTGTTGCTTCCACAGCATCTCGAAGGGCGGGCTGTTCAATAAAACCATTTTGAAATCTCGAGATCCATTCGTCTGGACAATACCGATGAGCCGGTAACGTGGCGGCAAGCTGCTTCGCCAGGGTGGTTTTACCCGACCCCGGTAAACCACAAATCATATGTAATGGCGTATCCCCGGCCGGTGAGGGATACGGCTGTTTAAAGGTAAAAGCCTCAGCGCTGGGGCCTTCTTGCTGTAATGTTATCAGTCGTTCTTTTGCTTCTGTGGTGCTAGGCCGATGGCCTGCCTTTACCCACCACAGGACCTGAAAGGCATGATCCATTGGTGCAAACCATTCCTTTTTCCTGCGCAGGATCTCGACGTGGGCTGAATGATAAACAAACTGCCGCAATGCCAATATATTGGTCCAGCTCGACATATTCACGATAGTAGTGGGGCCAAAATCTGTAATCCCGGTGGCATCACCGGCATCGGTTTGTAATCGCCAGCGAAAGCCAGGGCTGCGCTCGGCCAGAAGATTGACCCGGTCTAAGTTGCTAACAAATCCGGCCAGTTGCGGAGAATCTATTGGGGCTGCGAGTTCAGCAATATTAAGTTGAACGAGTTCGTACATAACCTGCCATACCTATTTGAGCATTGCGCCTAAGTTGAAAGCCCTTTTCTCAGGCTCGCAATTTCTTTGTTGAGGGTGTTGATGAATTCCGCAGCCGGCATTGATCTAAACAACCCCACACCCTGACCCGACCACATACCGAGAAAGTCAGGATTGCCTGCTTTGGTCGCAGCGCTTCTTAGTGGCCCGGACATTGAGTAGTGCAAAGGGTAGGGCAAAAGATTCTCTTCGAGAGATTCAACCTCGGTGATGTATCGGTTGCGCAAGCCCCTGGCTGGTTTGCCTGATATCGCCCAGGTCACCATAGTATCTGAGGCTGAGGCGCTTGTTAGTTTCTGGCGCCATATATCAGCGATGGGGGATTCGGTGCAGCCGAGAAAAGCCGTGCCAATTTGTACCGCACTGGCACCAAGGGCAGCACAGGCAACGATGCCTCGACCGTCCATAATACCTCCGGCTGCAATCACCGGCACAGAAACACGATCAACAATTTGCGGCACGAGAGCAAGTGTACCAATCAACCCCTGATCGGCAGGGCCTAGAAATGTGCCGCGATGACCACCCGCTTCTGTACCCTGGGCGATGATAGCGTCAACACCGAGTTGATCAAGATGCAAAGCCTCTTCAACGGTTGTGGCGCTACACAACACTTTAAGCCCTGCAGCGTGAATCGCATTTACCTGAGCGGCTTCAATGCCAAAGTGAAAACTGATCACCGGCACCTTTTCTTCGATCAACACTTCCAGTTGCGCTGCCGCGGGCCCGAAGATGGATTTCGGTTTGGGTAGATCACCTAAGCCGAACTCCTGATGGTAGCCAGTGAGAAGTTTTTGATAATCAGCGCCCATTGGCGCCGAGTGATCGACTGCTTC